>RRZT010134375.1_pt1 | contig 23057 bp, 13 predicted proteins | sample 2165551 | NCBI WGS metagenome assembly RRZT01 (sample SAMN10456910, study PRJNA506462) | wastewater metagenome | biome: wastewater; feature: sludge; material: wastewater sludge; isolation source: wastewater sludge with Escherichia coli K12::gfp cells carrying plasmid... | place: USA: Moscow, Idaho... | reverse complement strand
GTCGATGCGGCCATTCGTGCTGCCAAGTCGCAGAACGCCAAGCCGACGCTCATTTGCTGCAAGACGATTATCGGCAAGGGCTCGCCGAACAAGGCCGGTGGCCACGACGTGCATGGCTCGCCGCTGGGAAGGGACGAAGTGGCGGCGACGCGCGCGGCACTGGGCATTATCGGTGAAGCGTTTGAAATCGCCGATGAGGTGCGGGCTGCGTGGAGCGCCCAAGCAGCGGGTGCCAAGCAACAGGAAGAATGGAATACCTTGTTCGCAGCCTATCGCGCGGCTTACCCGGCCCTGGCGACCGAGTTCGTTCGCCGTAGCAAGGGTGATCTGCATGCGGATTTCAGCGCGACGGCACAGGCTGCGCTGCAGGCCATCGTCGACAAGGCTGAAGTGATTGCCACACGCAAATCGTCACAAAATGCCATTCAGGCGCTGGCTCCGGTGATGCCCGAGTTTGTTGGCGGTTCGGCCGACCTGGCACCGTCCAATCTGACCATGTGGAAGGGTTGTCGCAGCGTGCGCCCAGAGGCGATGGCCGAGGGCGGCAACTATATTCACTACGGCGTGCGCGAATTCGGCATGGCGGCGATCATGAATGGTCTGGTATTGCACGGTGGCTACCGTCCTTACGGCGGCACCTTCCTGATGTTCTCGGAATACGCCCGCAACGCGATCCGTATGGCGGCGCTGATGCAGATCAACCCGATTTACGTCTTCACGCATGATTCCATCGGCGTGGGCGAAGACGGCCCGACGCACCAGCCGGTCGAGCAGACGGCCACCCTGCGCATGGTGCCGAATCTTGACGTATGGCGTCCGTGCGACAGCGTCGAAGCCTTTGTTGCCTGGCAGATGGCGATCGAGCATCGTACAACGCCGACAGCATTGATCCTGTCGCGCCAGAATTTGCCGCATCAGGCGCGTGATGCCGGGCAAATTGCCGCGATTCGTCAGGGCGGCTATGTGCTCAAGGATTGTGCCGGCGCGCCCAAGGCAGTGATTATTGCTACGGGTTCTGAAGTGGGTCTGGCTGTCGATGCGCAGAAGGCGCTGGCGGAAAAAGGCGTTGCCGTGCGGGTCGTTTCGATGCCGTCGAACTTCATGTTCGATCAGCAGGGCAAGGCCTACCGCGATGCTGTGCTGCCGCGTGGCGTGCCGCGCGTAGCTGTTGAGGCGGGTGTTTCCGATTACTGGCGCAAATACGTTGGTCTGGAAGGCGCAGTAGTGGGCATTGATCGTTTTGGCGAATGCGGCCCGGCTGCGCAAGTGTTTGACTATCTCGGCATTACGGCCGCCAAAGTGGCCGAAGCCGTGGAAGGCGTCATCGCCGGCTGATCGCGTTGTCATCCAAAAAAAGACCCGGTCGTTCCGGGTCTTTTTGTTTTCGGATAAGCAATTAACCTTAAAACAGAAGTTCAACCACGCCGTGCCCGCTGTGTTCGCCGTGCCTGGGTGAGCTATGGGCCTTGTTTACAACTCCATCGTGTCAGCAAAAGCCAGCGCCTGAATTTGTGCGCGGTTGAACTGCTCGGCCGATAGCCCCAGAAGTCCTGCCTGTTCGGCAAGGGCGTTTCCGTCACTGCCTTCACTCGTTATAGCCAATTCGAGGAAGGGTGCGTAAAGGCCGCCGTTGCCGAGCAGTGCGTCGGAAATCGGTTCCGGCAGGCTCATGGATTCAAGCGCTTTGTCCATGCTAACGCCAAGCAGGGCATCGAGCATTGAGAAGGCGCCGGTAATAAACAGGTTGTCGTATTCGCTGGGTTCGACCAGCCCGTGCGCCAGAATTTCCATCAGCCGTGCGCGGGTCAGCGCCGTGTGCATCAGGGCGGGCGCCATCGGGTCCTTGCTGGCAGTGGCAAGAAGCAGCGATAGCCATTTGTTCAGCTTGTCGTAGCCAAGAATGGTCACGGCATGGCGGAAGGACTGGATCTCGCACGAGAGACCAAAGCCGGCCGAATTGATGTAGCGCAACAGCTTGTATGAAAGCGCTACGTCCTGTTTCAGTGCGGCCTCGATTTCCTTGACCTCGGCATTTTTGCGAACCAGATTCAGTACGCGGACGATTTGCGCCTGCCCTGCGTTCAGCGTTTTCGCCTGGGGCCTGGTCTGATTCTTGAAGAACCAGCTGGCAGCGGCACTCATGCCGCTGTTCTGGCAGGCTTGGAAGCTCGCTTCGTCATTGACGTTGTAGGCGACGCCAATGCCGAAGGGTTGCGTCTTGGTGGCCAGAATTTGCAGTTGTGCCGGAGTGAAGCGCTGGGCATCGAAAGCAATGAAGCGGAAGGGAACCTGCGTCGATATCGCGGCTTGTGCTTGCCCGTCAAAGATCAGGCACAGTGATGTCTGGGTTGTCTTTAACGCGGCAATGAAATCCCCGGCGTTCGGATCGATTAGCGACGGCGAGTGGATTTCAAGCGTGGCGTTGGCTGGCGCCTGCCATTCAAGCAAGGCGTTATTGCTGCCGGGGTTGGTGCAATCGATGAAAACGAGTTTTTCACCTTGTGGCCAGAATTCAGTAAGGCCGGCTAAGGTATTGGCCGCGTCTTTGTTTGTGGCGCCCTCAGAGAGGTGAAGCGTCAGGCGCGTGGCGATAATCTTGCTCTGGCGATTGACCAGAGGCTGGCGGGTAATATAGACGTCGGGCATGGTGGTCAGTCTGTAGTTTCTTGGTTATTGATCGGTGCTGGCTTTGGCATTGGCAAACTCGAAGGAGTCGGCGAAAAATTCGTTTTCCGGTAGGCGACATTGTCCGACAAAATCATGTCGAGCGGCAGCTACCATTACAGGGGAACCGCAAACATATACCTGATGCGCGGAGAGGTCAGGAAAGTCCTGCATCGCGGCTTTGTGAACCAGCCCTGTGCGGCCTTGCCATTGCCCGCCTTCCGGCGGATCTGACAACACCGGGATGAAGCGGATGTTGGGGTGCGTTTGCGACCACTGTTCGGCGAGGTTCAGCAAATACAGGTCGGCCGTGCCGCGTCCGCCCCAGTAGAGGGAAATTGTGCGTTGTGACCTTTCAGCGATGGCGTGTTCGACAATGGCTTTGATCGGTGCAAAGCCGGTGCCGCCGGCGATCAGAATTGTCGGCTTATCCGAGTCTTCGTGCAGGAAGAAGCTACCATGCGGGCCTCTGATACGCAGCAGGTCGCGTTCTTTCAAGCCGTTGAAGACGTGTTCGGTGAATTTTCCCCCAGGAATCAGGCGGACATGAAGTTGCAGAGAGCTGTCGTCATGCGGCGCATTGGCCAGTGAAAATGCCCGCCGCAGGCCGTCTTTGAGCAGAATCTCAATGTATTGTCCGGCAAGAAACTGTAGCCGCTCACTGGCCGGTAGTTTGAGGTCAATAAGCATCACCTCCGGCGCGGCGCGGGTGAGTTTTTGCACTTTTGCCGGCAGGGTTTTTATCGGAATTTCTTGTGCGCTATGGATTTCGCTCGCCTTGATGTGCAGGTCGCTTTGCGCGCTGGCACAGCAAAACAGGGCAAAACCGGCGGCGCGATCAGCGTCGCTTAGTGCGAAGTCCTGAGCTATTCCGTGATCGATCTGGCCGCTCAGCACTTTTCCGCGACACGCACCGCAAGCGCCGCCTCGGCAGCCGTACGGCAAAATCACGCCTTGCCGCAGCGCGGCATCGAGGATGGTTTCTCCTTTTTTTGCCTCGAAAACATGCCCGCTTGGCTCAACGTTGATCTGAAAACCCATTGAATCTCCCTGAAGGGTTGAATCCGGTAAAATTGCGCGGTGCAAAATCTTCTCATTGTCGGCTGCGGTGATGTGGCGCGCCGCACCTTACCTCGCCTGCTTGGTCACTATCGCGTTTTCGCTCTCCTGCGCGATCCGGCGCAGTGTGTTTGCTGGCGTGCTATGGGCGCACGTCCGATTGTTGCAGATCTTGATCGTCCCGTCAGTTTGAGGCGTATTGCCGGTCTTGCCGATATCGTGCTGCATTTTGCACCACCATCCGGGTATGGTTCAGGGGATGCTCGAATGCGCAGATTTCTTGCCACGCTGAGTCTGGCAAAAAGTCTACCACAGCGCCTTGTTTACGTAAGCACCAGCGGTGTTTATGGCGATTGTGCCGGAGCCCGTATCGACGAAACTTGTCCGGCTCGGCCAATTACGCCTCGTGCCCGGCGACGCGTTGATGCCGAGCGCCAGTTGCGCCGTTTCGGGCGGCAGAACAAGGTGCGCGTCAGCATCCTGCGCGCTCCCGGAATATACGCACAAGATCGCTTGCCGCTGGAACGGCTGCAAAAAGGCGTTTGCGCGCTGCGTGCCGAGGACGACGTCTACACCAACCACATTCATGCCAATGACCTGGCTATGCTGGTTTGTGCGGCATTGCGCTATGGCCGGGCCAATCGATGCTATAACGCGACTGATGATTCTGAAATGAAGATGGCTGAGTATTTTGATCTTGTCGCGGATCGGTTTTCGTTACCGCGTGTGCCGCGAATTTCGCGTGGTGAGGCGCAAACACAGATGTCGCCGCTGCAGCTTTCGTTTATGAGTGAGTCGCGTCGGCTGGATAATCAGCGCATCAAAAATGAACTTCGGGCGCAGTTGCGCTATCCGCGGATCGAGGATGGCGTCGATGCGGCCTGGCGGGAAAGAAATCCATAATGGAGTATCCGTATTACCTTGAAGTAAAAGCGCTGCATATCATGCTGGTGACCAGCTGGTTCGCCGGGCTCTTCTACCTGCCGCGCATCTTCGTCAATCTGGCGATGGTGCCGCCGGAAAGCGTTGCCGAGCGCGATCGTTTGCTGCTTATGGCCGGCAAGCTTTATCGCTTCATGACGCCGATTGGGTATCTGGCCTTGCTTTCCGGCCTTTGGTTGTGGCTTGGCGTCGGCCTGAACGGTGCTTGGTTGCATATTAAACTGGTGTTGGTCGCCGGGCTCGTCGGCTACAATCACTACTGCAACACGTTGTTGCACGGCTTTCTGGATGGGCGAAATACGCGCAGCCACGTGTGGTTCCGTTGGTTTAATGAAGTCCCGGCCCTTGCGCTGCTTATCGTTGTCTTCCTCGTTGTACTCAAACCTCTCTAGGAGTTCTCAGTGGAAAAGTTTTTTGCCAGTTGTCCGCGTGGACTCGAATCTCTGCTTGTGGAAGACCTCACCGCGGTCGGCGTCATGGATTCGCAAGCAATCCCCGGAGGCGTGCATTTTTCTGCCGAGTGGCCAGCGTGTTACGCCGCCAATCTGCATTCGCGCATCGCCACGCGCATCCTTTGGCGCGTCGCCCATGGCCGCTACGCCAAGGAAGACGACATCTACAAGCTGGCCCTCGATACCGCGTGGCCGAGCTGGTTTGCCGCAGGCCAAACGATTCGCGTTGATGTGACGGCGGTCAAAAGTCCGCTCAAAAGCCTGGAATTCATCACCCTGCGTATCAAGGACGCGATTTGCGACCGTTTTCGTGCCGACACCGGCAAACGCCCCAGCGTCGACACGCGTGAGCCGGACGTGCGCATGCACGGTTTTATTACTGCGGATGAATGCACCTTGTACATCGACACCTCCGGTGCACCGCTCTACCAGCGCGGCTTGCGGCAAAAGACCGTCGACGCCCCGCTCAAGGAAAATGTTGCTGCCGGCATCCTGCGTCTCTCCGGCTGGCAGCCCGGAACGCCCCTGCTCGACCCGATGTGCGGCAGCGGCACCTTTTTGCTCGAAGCCGCGCAAATGGCGCTTTGCATCGCGCCGGGTGCCGGACGCGATTTCGGCTTTCAACGCCTGAAGAACTTTCAGCTCGGCGTATGGAAAAACTTGCTCGACAAAGCCATGGATGCCGAGAAGCCTGCAGCCAATGCACAAATCTACGGCAGCGACATCTCGCCCGTGGCAGTGCGCGCGGCGCTGGCCAACCTCGATCGCGCCGGGTTGCTGCCCGCCGTTACCTTAAGCACTGGCGATGTGCTGGAAATCGACGCGCCGGCAAATTACGGCAAAACCAGCGGCATCATGATTGCCAATCCGCCCTATGGTGAGCGCCTGTCGGAACTCGATGAACTTGCCGCTTTTTATCCCTTGCTTGGCAGCGCGCTTAAACGCAATTTTGCTGGTTGGAACTGCTATTTTCTGACTGCCGACATGCGCCTGCCCAGGCTGATGCGTCTAACGCCCAGCAAAAAAACGCCACTGTTCAACGGCGCCATCGAGTGCCGGGTGTTTGAATTCAAGATGGTGGCGGGGAGCAATCGGCGTTAGTGCGTTGGCCTGCCAGATAAGCAGGAAGATCGTCTTGGTCTTGCGGTCCTGCATGCCAAAACAAGCACTACTTGCGTGGTAATGCGCGCCTAAAGGGCGTGGCGCTTACTATAGTAAAATTTCAAACTGAGACCCTACCGAGGGGGTGTATTCTGCGACCGCCCTCGAGCATACCGATATAATGAAGCGCTATGGTTTCCCGAAGCTTCTTTTTGTATGTGTATGCGGCGTCAAATTATTCTGGCCTTCGCAGCGGCGAGCTTAGCATTAGTTCAGGCAGCTCATTCCGCTCCGCAGGTACGAGCGCCGGAGTCGGTGCGTGAACTGCTGGCGACCCACCTATCCTTAATTGGCGCGGGTGACAACGCGCTGGATGAGGCGGCGCGCGTCACACTGGAACGGCGGCTGCGCAAGGACGCCGGTGAGTTGCTGGCGACTGAGGGCTACTTCTCCCCGCAAATCGAGTTGCGTGACGGTACAGAAGGCCTGGTCGTGCAGGTCGAACCGGGTCCGCAGGCGCATATTGGCGGTGTAAATATCCAGATTCTCGGTGCCGTATCGCTTGGCCGCCGCCAGCAGTTGATCAAGGAATGGACATTGCCGACGGCAGCGGCATTCCGCCAGTCGGCTTGGGATAGCGCCAAGAATGGCCTGCTGCGCGAGTTGATGGACGTCGATCATGCCGCCGCGCGCTTGCTGTCCAGCAAAGCCGAGGTGGATGTGGAGACGGCGCGCGTTGATCTGGACCTGGTCTATGATGCTGGCCCGCGTTACCGCTATGGCGAGATTCGCATCCTTGGTTTGCAGCGTTATCAGGAGTCCTTGGTCGAGCGCTACAACCAGCGCTTGCGAACTGGTGAACCGTACCGTCAGGAGGATTTATTGGCCGTCCAAACGGCGTTGCAGAATACCCCGTATTTTTCCTCGGTCAGCGTCGAACTGGAGCGAACCCCTCCTCCCGCCAGAACCGATGTTGGCGACGTATCGGAGGCTGCAGTGGCGGAAGAAGCTCTGCAGGTGCCGGTTGTCATCAGCGTGATCGAACGGGCACCGTTTAACGTTTCTCTCGGCGCAGGCTACAGTTCCAACACGGGCGCGCGTGTCGAAGGAAATTTTCGCAGTGCAGACTTCATCGGCAAGGCGTGGGAACTCAATACCGGAGCGCGTATCGAGCAGTTGCGCCAAAGTGTCTACGCAGACGTTTTCCTGCTGCCGGATCGCGAGAAGAACCAGCGCGACAGTTTCGGGACGGTGGTTGAAACCTCGGACATCCAGGGCCTGGGCTTGGAGCGTGTGGCCTTTGCCGTGGCTCGCGAGCAGGTGCGTGGCAGTATCGAGCAGCGATTGGGACTTAACTGGCAGCATGAGCGGCAGACGCCGGACGGCATGACAACTACCACCAATAAGGCGCTTACGGCTACGGTGGGTTGGGTCTGGCGTCATGCTGAGGACCCGCTTGATGCCACCGAAGGCATCGTGGCCCAGTTACAGTTGGGCGGGGCGACCAAGATGTTGCTTTCCGACCAGAATTTTCTGCGCACCTATTTCCGTTACAGCCAGGGCATTCCGCTGGGTCGGTCGGACGGGTTGTTGTTGCGCGGCGAGGTGGGCTTTACGGCGGCGCCATCGCGCGACGGTATTCCACAGGATTACCTGTTCCGCGCAGGCGGCAGTAACTCAGTGCGCGGCTACGCCTATCAGAGTCTCGGTGTGCAAGAAGGATCGGCTACGCTAGGCGGGCGCTATCTGCTGACCCTGAGCGCTGAATATACGCACTGGTTCGATGCTCGGTGGGGTGTTGCCACATTTTTCGATGCTGGCCAGGCCGGTGATGATCATGAAGTTTTCAAACTGGCGCCGGGTTACGGCATGGGCGCACGCTGGAAAAGTCCGGCCGGCCCGCTGGCTGTCGATCTGGCGTGGGGGCAGCTGGACAAGCAACTGCGCGTGCATTTCTCTCTGGCCGTCCCTTTCTGAAAGGCTTACTGTGCCAGATGACGCCCCTGTGTCCGCTTTTGTTTCTCGCCGTTATTGGCGCTTTTTGGGGGCAGCATGCGTTCTTCTGGCAGCCGCGCTGGGCTGGCTTGGCAGCAGCGAGAGCGGATTCCGTTTTTTGTGCGCCAATCTGACGAAAATCACAGCCGGCCGCTTGCAAATCGAAGCACCAGACGGTCGATTGCTTGGTGACTGGCGTGCGAAATCGGTGCGCTGGCATGACGCCTCAGATGAGGTGGAGCTGCAACAATTAACGGTGCTCTGGTCGTCTGCTGAACTGCTGCATGGCAGATTCGCTGTTGAGCGTATCGAAGCCACCAGCCTGCGCGTTTTTTTTGCACCGAGCACCGAAGCGCTCAGGCGACCGGACAGTCTGCAATTGCCGCTAGCCTTGAGTATCAAGCAACTGCTACTCGGACGGCTGATGTTGGGAAAGGCAGTGAACACTGCGTCGACGCTCGCCGAAGGTATCGACGCCACCCTGGACAGCGACGGTCGAACGTATCGCCTCGAACGTGTGCAGGCACGACTGGGACAGCTCGACTTGCTAGCCGATGCCACCCTTGCAGCGGAGCAACCCTTTGCGTTCAAGGCGCAGGCCGTGCTGAAAGGCCGAGCACTTGAGCATCCGTTTTTACTCAAACTAACGGGAAGTGGCTCGCTTGAGCAACTTGAGGTTGATGGGACGGTGCTTGCCGGGACGGATGAGAACAAAAAGTCCGCCCCTGCCGGTGATTTGCATGCGCGACTCCTGCCCTTTGCCGCGCAGCCATTGGCTTCGCTAAGCCTGCAGCTCGGCGGTATTGACCCATCGCTTCTTCTTGCGGGCGCGCCACAAGCCCTGCTTGATATCGACGCGCAGCTCGAAAGCCAAGCTGCGATGTCGGGTCAGCCCGCCGCCAGCGGCAGTCTACGCATCACCAACCGGCGCAGCGGCGCGTTTGATCGGCAACTGTTGCCCATCGACTCCTTACACTCCCAGCTCAACTGGCTGGGCGAGCGGCTGACCTTTGACGGTCTGGTGGTGGCGCTGGCAGGAGGCGGACAACTCAAGGGACAGGGCAATTTCGTCAATCGGCATATCGAAGTTGACCTGGCTGCTCAAAGCGTCAATGCCCACGCCCTCCATAGTCGCCTGCTGGAGAGCAATCTGGCGGGGCCCTTGCGTGCCCAATGGGGTAGCGACAGCCAGAAAATCGAACTTGATCTGCGCGATGCGCACTATGCCGTGAATGCCCGCGCCAGCCTAACGCCGGAAATTGTCGAACTGAGCCACCTGCAACTAAGGACCGGGAACGCCAATCTTAGCGCTCAGGGACAGCTAGCGCTGATCGGCGAACAGCGGTTTAAGGTACAAGGTCATCTGCAAAACTTCGATCCGGCGCGTTTTTTACGATCAAAAGGCATGGTGCGCGCCGTGATCAACGCCGATTTAGAGGTCAATGGAGCGCTAACCCCGGCGCTTGAGTTAGCCCTGCACTTTGAATTGCGCGACAGCCGGATCGGCGACCAGAGGCTGGCCGGAAAAGGCGATGCCGATCTGCGCGGTGGCCAGCTACGCAAGGTGGATGTCGATCTTGATGCGGCGGGAAATCACCTGAATGCAGTCGGTGCTTTCGGCAAGGCTGGCGATACGCTGCGCATTAAACTGCTGGCGCCGAAGCTCGAAGCGCTTGGCTGGAGCGGCATGACCGGTGATGCCAGTGCAAATATTGTCATTGGCGGAAATGTCGCCAGCCCGGACTTTTCCGCTGAGCTGCAGGTGAACCGGTTGCGCTTGACTAAGTTGCTTGATTTAAACGGCTTGTCGTTCAATGCGCAACTCGGCGCCGGGGCGCAAGGTAAACTGTCCGGCCTGCTGCGCTGCACCGCCTGTGGGCTGCCGGACTATGGCGTACCAGCGCTGGCGCTCGAGTTGAAGGTCGATGGCCTGCGCCGCATGCATCATCTGAGCGGAGTGGTCGGCCTGCCGAAAAAACGCGAATTGCGCGTGGCTCTTGATGGCGGCTTTCAGGATGCCGCCGCCCGAAACCCCGCTAACCTGCCAGCGACGTTATGGAACGGAACGTTGAGTAAATTGCGCATGGGCAACGACGATTCAAGCAGCGTCAGGCCAATACTAGAGCTCGCATCAACGGCGCCGCTGCGCGTCGGCAGTGAATATTTTACTTTCGGGCCGGCCGTTCTTGAGAGCTCAATCGGCCACTTGAGCATTGACCGCCTTACCCATGAACAGGGGCGCTGGCAAAGTGCTGGGCGCTTGCGGCAATTCCGCCCACAGGCTGTTCTGTCCGAGTTTCCCACCCTGAGCGCCGAACTCGTGGCGCTCAGTAAAACCAATCCCCAAGCTCTGGTGTTCGGCGGTGAGTGGGATTTTTCGCTCGATAGCAAGCCTGCCACACCTCCTGTTGGCCGTGCCGCGGTGTGGCGCGAGAGCGGTGATCTGCAACTTGGCGCGGTGTCGCTTGGACTGAGCGAGGCGCGTGTGCAAGCCAGTGTGAGTGAAGGGCGGGTAACGGCCAGCGCGCAATTGCGCGGGACGCGACTGGGTGAAATCAGCGCGGAACTGACCGCCCTCACTGCGCGTGCTACAAACGGCGGTGTCTCGGCGTTAATCGACAGGCAAGCGCCTTGGCAGGGAAAACTGCAGGCTCGTGTTCCTGATCTGTCGTGGCTTGGCCCACTGCTTGGCGAGGGATGGCAGTTTGCCGGGCAGTTGAATGGCGAGATGCTCTTGACGGGAAGCGCGGCGCGACCGCAGTTCAGCGGCGAGTGGCGCGGTGAGAATCTGGCGCTGCGCGCGCTTGATCAGGGGATGCGTTTGGAGCGTGGAAGTGCGTTGGTTGAAATCAAGCCGGAGCGCCTGCTGTTGCGCCGCCTGAATTTCGAGAGCGATTTCCAGCCGTTGCCGTCCGTGCTGAAACTGGACCCGAATATCGACGCGGTGCGCCTGATTGGTACTCCGGGACGAATCGATGCCAGCGGCGAACTGTCGCTGGTCGGCACGGCCGCCAGCAACGACGCCCGCCTGAGCATTCGTCTGGATCGTGTCGGCGTCATGCAAAAGCCCGACCAGTGGGCAACGCTCTCCGGCGAGGGGGAAGTGCGTGTCGGTGAGCGGGTGCTCGATGTTGATGGCAAGCTACGCATCGACGCCGGTTTTTGGTCGCTAGCCGAAGCCGGGCGGCCGAGCCTATCGGATGATGTTGTTATTCGCCAGGCGCAATCCGATGCAGGCAAGAGCCCCGTTCGGCGTGCCTTACGCTTCAATCTGGACGCGGCGCTCGGGCGCGGTGTGCACTTCCGTGGTGCGGGTGTCGAAAGCCGTCTGGCCGGGCAGATCCGTATTCGCTCCGACGACGCCGGACTGCCCCGAGCCAGCGGTAGCATCCGCACGGTGGATGGGCGCTTCGATGCCTACGGTCAGAAACTGGGGATCGAGCGCGGCATCATCAACTTCCAGGGCACGATCGACAATCCAGGGCTTAACATTCTCGCCGTGCGTGAGAATTTGCAGGTTGAGGCAGGAGTAGAGGTCACCGGCACGGCGCAGAGACCAATCATTCGACTGGTGTCGACACCCGTTGTGCCGGATGCCGAAAAGCTCTCTTGGCTGGTGCTGGGGCATTCGCCCGAGCAGCAGAGCAGTGGTGATGGCAGCATCCTGTTTGCAGCCGCCCAGACGATTCTGGGCGGACAGGATGGTGGTGTCCTGCTGCAGTTGCGGCGAGGGCTGGGGATCGACGAATTCGGTGTGAGTAGTGGCCAGGTTGGCGGCTACTCCAACTTGCCAACCAGTCGCGTTGCAAGTTCAAAAGGCTTTGGCAGCAGCCAGACGCTGAATGGGCAGATTGTCAGCGTCGGCAAACGCCTTTCAGCAAACACCCTGCTCAGCTACGAGCAGTCGCTGAATACCTCGGACAGTATTGTTAAACTCACCGCCCACCTGAGTCGTCGCTTTACCGTCGTCGGCCAGGCAGGCTCAGACAGCGCCCTTGATTTTTTCTGGAACTACAGTTTCGGCAAGTAGGGTAGGCCGCTTAAGTTGCTTGCGCCAACAACGAGATCAACAGTAAGGCGAGAGCCTGGCAGCATAAAATCAGTCGCTTCTAGGCAGACGAAAGAGCGAGGGGAACTTACGTCTTCTCTTCGAGTGTCGCTACAAAACTTTGGGCTTGCGTGGTGCGTTGGCAAAAAGGGCGTCATAGACAGCGTTGGGTAGCAGGCGCAGAATTTTTGCGATGACGCCCATTTGCCAGGGAATGACGGTGTAGCTGGTGCCCCGGGCGATAGTGCGGGCGAAGCGGCGTGCGGCTTCATCGGCGGGCAGGAGAAAGGGCATGCGGTAGGGGTTGATGGCCGTCATCGGAGTTTCGATGTAGCCCGGCGCGATGGTGACGACCTTGATTCCGGAGCCCCGCATTTCAAGGCGCAGGCTTTCGAGGTAGGTGATCACCGCAGATTTGGAGGCGCTGTAGGCTTCGGCGCCGGGTAAGCCGCGTATTCCAGCAACCGAGGCGACGCCAACCAAGCGTCCTGCGTCGCCGTTTGCTGCGGCTTGTCGCATTGCTGCGATAAATGGCGAAAACGTGGCGGCCATGCCATAAACGTTGACTTCGAAGATGCGGCGGATGACTTCAAGGTCTTCGCTACACTCGGTCAATGTTCCGGAGGATACGCCGGCGTTAGCGATGACAATATCCGGCGCGCCTGCGCATTCGACGAAGTGCTTTGCCGCAATGCGTAACGCCTGCGCGTCGCTAACGTCAAGCGGATAGCAATAGACCTTTTGGGCGCCCGCTGCGCTTAGCGATTCGGCAAGGCTGTTGAGATGCTCTTGGCGCCGTGCAGCAAGACCAAGCACAGCGCCCTGCTTGGCGTAATGCTTGGCCAGTGCACTGCCGATGCCAGAGGAGGCGCCGGTGATGAAGATGTTTTGACCGACGGCCACGGATTGGCGATCGACTATTTTTTCTTGGCTTTACGTTCTTTGCGAACTTTGTCGACTACTTTGTCGGTCAGCACTAAGAGGTCGCCGATGGATTTCATCTCCTTGCCAACGACGCGATAGCGTCCGTCGACGATCAGTGCGGGAACGCCCTGCAGTTTGGAGTCTCTGGCGAGTTGGTCGGCACTGCGAACCTTGCTGGCAACGCCAAACGAGTTGTACGCTGTAGAAAACTTTTTGGCGTCAACGCCTTGTGAGGTGGCCCATTCGAGAATGCTTTGGTCGTCGATCAGTTTGACGCCCTTCTCATGAATGGCGCTGAAAACGGCGCTATCGAGCCTTTTCAGTTCGCCTATCGCTTCGAGCGTGTAATAGAGCCGCGCCATGAGCAGGTAGAAAGGGTTGAAATTAACCGGTACGCGCGTGAAAACGACGTCGGCGGGGAGCTTGCTCTCCCATTTGATGATATGCGTGTTTAATTCGTTGCAGTGCGGACAGGCATAGGAAAAATACTCGACTACCTCAATCTTGTTGGCATTTTGGGTCGGCTGTGCCGGCTCGATCGTCACGTAGTCGCGGCCTTCGACAAGCGGCGTTTGTGCGTGTGCTGGCATGGCGAATGCAAGCAGGGAACAAGCGATGGCGGCAAGCCAATGGCTCATGAGTTTGGTCACGGTCTTCTCCTTAATCCTTTTTGACGACATTGGCGTCGACGCCTTGTTTGGCGAGTTCGGAACGCACGTTGTTGACTTCATCCATCTTCTTGAACGGGCCAAGGCGAACGCGATACCAAACTTTGTCTTGCAGCATGACTTGCTGAACTTCAGCCTCTGCTCCCATCAACGCGAGCTTCGCCTTTTGGTTGTCAGCGTCGGCGGCGCTTTGGAAGGAACCTGTTTGCAAGAAAACCGGCTTTTTGAGCGTTTCTTCTTTCGTGGTTTTTTCCTTGTCCTTGGAGGGCTCTCCGGGTTTTTGTTCAACTTCCTTTGTCTCTGACGATTTCGGGTCAGGAATGGCGTCGGCATTGCCCGGCAGAATTTTGTAGAAATCAAAACGAGGCTTGTCGTTGTTTCCCGGGATGGGGTCGCCGGGCTTGCCAGGGAGTGCCATTGGGGCGCTCTGCGGCGTGGTGCTCGTGGTTTCGCCGGGCGCGGGCTGGCCCTTGTTGGTGAATGGAGGCGGTGTCTTCGTTATATACAAAACGACCAATGCTGCGCCGATCACGCCGATAACCAGACCAATGAAAAGACCGATCAGGGTGCCGCCACCGGATTTCTTTTTTGACGATGCGGAACTGCGGTTGCGCGGTTTCATGTCACGACTCATGTGCGTCTTTCGAATAAATACAGAAATTACATCGACAGTGGGCAGCTGACGCCGAGAATTGCCAAGCCGTTGCGAATAACCTGCCGCACGGCGACCGCTAAAGCGATGCGCGCCTCCTTGAGCGCCACATCTTCAACCAGCATGCGCTCGGCGTTGTAGTAGCTGTGGAAGCATGCCGCCAGATCCTTCAGGTAGAAAGCGACCATGTGCGGAGCCAGTTCCTTGGCCGCCGATTCGATGAGCCCCGGGAACTCGCCGAGCTTGGCGGCAACCGCCAGTTCATGAGCGTTGTCGAGTCGCGCAAAATCCGCTTGTGCCAAGCTCGACTCGTCGCCATTCCATTGCGTCAGCACTGAGCAGACGCGGGCGTGGGCGTACTGGATGTAATACACGGGGTTTTCGTTGGTCTGGCTTTTGGCCAGGTCAAGGTCGAAGTCCAGATGTTGATCCGACTTGCGTAGCACGTAGAAGAAGCGGCAGGCGTCGTTGCCGACTTCGTCGCGCAGCGTGCGTAGCGTGACAAATTCACCGGAGCGCGTCGACATCGATGCTTTTTGGCCGTTGCGGTAGAGAACGGCAAACTGCACCAGCGCCACGTCGAGAACGTCTGGATCGAGCTGCAAGGCTGCCAGTGCGCCTTTTACACGCGGGATGTAGCCATGATGGTCGGCGCCCCAGACGTTGATGATGCGCTCAAAACCGCGCTCGTACTTGTTCAGGTGGTAGGCGATGTCGGAAGCAAAGTAAGTGTAGAGGCCGTTGTCGCGTTGTACGACGCGATCTTTTTCATCACCGAACGCCGTCGATTTAAACCACTTGGCGCCGTTTTGCTCATACAGGTGGCCGGCTTTTTCCAGCCGCTCGATGCAGCGCGCGACGAGGCCGGTATCGAACAGCGAGTTTTCCGAGAACCAGACATCGAAAGGCACGCCAAAAGACTCAAGGTCGCTGCGGCAGTCTTCCAGTTGCTCGGTCAATACATGACCGTGTACATAGCTCCATTCTTCCCCGAGCAAGCTTTTGCCGTTGGCAATCAGAGTGTCGAGATGCGTTTCGCGCTGCGCCTTGGCTTCATCGTCGGCGCGTGCGGCGTCCGGCAGTCCCGGGGTGTTTTGCAGAACGGCCGCTTGCGGGCGAAGCAGCTTGTCGCCATGCGCTAGCTTCATCTGCGCGGCCATCTCGCGGACGTAATCGCCCTGATAGGCATTGGGCGGGAAATCGATTTTCTCGCCATAGGCATCGAGATAACGCAGCCAGGCGGAAATCGCCAGAATGTCCATCTGCCGGCCGGCATCATTGACGTAATACTCACGCGTAACGTCCCAGCCGGCATAGGCCAGCAGGCTGGAAAGGCTGGCGCCGTAAGCCGCGCCACGACCGTGCCCGACGTGCAGTGGGCCGGTTGGATTGGCCGAAACGAATTCGACCTGAACCTTGCGCTTGCCGCCAGCCGTCGAACGACCGAACGCTTCGCCTTGCGCCAGAACCGAACGCACGACTTCAAGCTTCGCGGCCGGGAGCAGGTGGAAGTTAATAAAGCCGGCGCCGGCGATTTCGGTTTTGGCAACAAACGGCGATTTTGGGATTTCGGAGAGCAGAAGTTGCGCGAGTTCACGAGGGTTCCGCTTCATTGGGCGCGCCAGCTGCATTGCCAGATTGCAGGAAAAATCGCCATGTGACGCCTGTTTAGGGCGTTCCAGAACAATCGCAGTGTCGGACTGCTCAGGTGTGACACTGTTGAGTGCGGCGCGCATCAGTTCAGCAAGGTGGGTTTTTATGTCGAGAGTCATCGCAGTGCTTTGTCTTGAAAATAGGGCAAGGCGCTGATTATACGACGCCCGACCGATAGGTTGGCGGCAGAGCTTGAACAGAATGCGTTTCGGGAAAGGCTTATCAGACCAAAACGAAGTCGATAGAATCGGGCGCTTCGACTATGTCAGGGAAACGCGATGAATGTGTTGATTACCGGTGCGAGCTCAGGTTTTGGCGAGGCCATGGCGCGCAAGTTTGTTCGGCATGGACATCGGGTCATCGCTGCTGCACGCCGCGCCGACCGGCTGGCCAGCCTGCACGCAGAACTGGGCGACGACTTGTTACCGGTGACGCTGGACGTGACGGACAAGGCATCCATTGCGCGGGCATTGAGTGGGTTATCGGAAGGCTGGAAGTCGATCGACGTGTTGATCAATAACGCGGGATTGGCGCTTGGCACAGAGCCGGCGCAGGTGGCATCGCTCGATGAGTGGGAAACGATGATCGAGACCAACAACAAAGGGCTGGTAGCAATGACCCGTGCCGTTTTGCCCGATATGGTTGCGCGCAAAAGCGGCTTGATCATCAACATTGGCTCAGTGGCTGGACTGACGGCCTATCCGGGAGGCAACGTTTATGGTGCAACCAAGGCTTTTGTCTACCAATTCACCCGTAACCTGTGTGCCGATCTCGCGGGAACCGGCGTGCGAGCCAGTACCATCGCTCCCGGGCTGTGTGGCGGTACCGAGTTTTCCAACGTGCGCTATCGCGGCGACGACGAAGCGGCAGCGAAGGTCTACGAAGGCAGCGAGCCACTGACGGCCGAGGATGTCGCTGAATCGGCCTACTGGATTGCCACCCAGCCGCCGCATGTGACTATTGTCTCGATGGAAATGCTGCCTAATTGTCAGGGCTACGCTGGGTTTAACGTCAAACGGCATTCGGCAGGCTAGATCTATTTCTTTCGCATGCTGTAGAAAGAAAAATAGTCTGTCGAAGCCTTCTAAAGTTTGGGTTTTGACGATATCGCCAAAAATCGCATCGCCCGAGCGGCAGGTTAGTTAGTGATTGCATTGCTGACTTACGAGGTAAAAGCCAATCGGACAGCAGCTCGGCCTGTGCGGCCGGAAAACGAAAGTGCCCAGTCCATGTCAGTGTCCGCTTCTGGGAATAAAGGCAAATGTTGTAGGTCGGTCGCTCAAGTTCGTCTGATATGGTTGTCTGGTTAGCCAATGGCATAAAGTGGCGCGTATTCGGAACAAGTGGATGCATGCATTCCAACAGGAGTCAGTAGATGAGCATCGCGGGCATACGCTCCAACCGGGGTGACGGTTATCAGACATTAGTGGCATTTGATTGGGCATTGACAGTCCTGTCCGATCCAGACTGTCTTTGGCTTGAAATCGATTCGATAACGTATTCGGTAGACGACGTGGTGGTCGGCAAAGCCGACGGCACACTGATTGCTTGTCAGTGCAAAAAGAATCAGACCGATTTCAGGGCATGGTCAATAGCCGACCTCGCGGACGAGTTAGACAAAGCCTCCAGCTTGCTGGGCAAGAATCAGAATGCCGAGGTGCGCTTCTATTCACGCAACAACTTTGGCGACCTCGGAAAATTGAGAGAGCACAGCTCGACTCAGAATAATGAAGCCAGCTACCAGACAAGTTTGGGCAAGGAACATCAAGCAACAGATGCAACTTTGGCGGCATGTCTTGCCACGTCCGCACCCGGGTTTTCAACCTACGAATTCCTGCGCCGAACAAGGTTTGTAACCAGTGATGAACTGGAGCGTATGGTCGATCTGCTACGCGAACGCTTGCGTAGCATGGCGACGAATCCTGATGCCGCATTCAATGCCCTATGGAGACACCTCGATCAACTCGGGGCGCGCATGGGGTGCGATAACACATCCGCCATTCAGCACCGACTAACCAAAGACGACCTCAAGGCCATTCTTGATAAGGCCGGAGCTATGCTGGTTCCCCCCATGGATCTTGCCGGGGTGCGTTTGTCGTTTGCCGGCACCTCGACTATCGGCAGAGCATGGCGGAGAGACATTGCGGGGCAGTGCATTTCCAGTCCAGTCGTAAACGATCTGCTTGCCGCCATCGATGCAAAGAAGCGTGCCATCTTGCTCACCGGGCTGCCCGGCTCTGGGAAGACCTGCGTAATGCTCGCGTTGCAGGAGGTACTGGAGCAACGTGCGCAGACCCATTCAGACATTGCGCCGCTCTTCATTCAGTCGCGCGAATTCGCCGACTTGGTTACGGCGCAAGATCGCCAGGCACAGGGGCTGTCCGCGGATTGGGTCGAGAAAGCTGCCCGTCTGGCTGAGAACGCGCATGTGATTGTGGTCATGGATTCGTTGGACGTGCTCTCCATCGCTCGCGATCATCGCGTGTTGACCTACTTTCTGGCGCAGATAGACCGCTTGCTATTGATTCCCAATGTCTCCGTGGTTACTGCCTGTCGCGACTTTGATAGGCATTACGACCGTCGAATTGCCGAACGGAAATGGGATTGCGAGTTAAAGTGCCAACCTTTGGACTGGGATGCTGAAGTTGGGCCGCTGCTCGATAAGTTGGGGATTGCAACGGTCTCCATAGACGCGGTTACTCGTGAGCTGATAAGGAATCCTCGCGAACTGGCATTGTTCGTCGAGTTGGCACAACGAGAGGGCAGCTTCAACGTGGTGACCAGTCAAGCCTTGGCGCAACGCTATCTCGATACTATCGTGCGGGCCAATCCCGCGCTGGGGGATACGGCAATACAAGCTATTGAAGCCATCGCTACAGAAATGCTGAATTCACGCTGTCTTGTTGTGCCGCATCAGCGTTTCGGCGCGTCGCAGGAATTTCTCCGGGCGCTTTGCAGCCTCAACGTTCTGCAGGAAACCCACGATGGCAAACTGACGTTCGGGCATCAAACCTTGCTGGACGTGCTGGTCATCAGCGGGGCCGTGCGCAGTGGCGTTACGCTGAATGGCTTCATTCAGGGGCTACCTCCCGTTCCTTTCGTTCGCCCCAGCATCCGCAGTTTTGTCGCCCAGTTGGCGCTGGGCGAACGTCGCGAATTCAGGAAGCAACTACGCACCGTATTGACGGGTGGCGCGGCCTTCCACATCAGGCGTTTGGTTGCAGAATCATTTGCGGAGCAGAAGCCGCATGACGACGACTGGCCATTGATACGCGACTTGCGCGAAAAGCACCGCGACGTGTTTCAGGTGATCTATGGTGCCCGAGCAATTGAGTGGCACTACTTCTGGTTAAAGCATCTTGTTCCCGACTTGAGGAGTGCACGGGATGCCGAAGGGATGGCAAGGCATGTTTATCGCATAGCGCCGTGGGGAAGTGAAGATGCCGGCGGAGTGCTCGCGTTATGGATGGAAGCACTGTCACTGAATTGGCTGGACGGCAATGGCATTGCAGAGCAACTTGGGTTCCATCTGTCCGACATCAAATCCGAGAATATTGCACTGTTTGTTCCTCTACTTGAGCGGCTGCTCGATCTGCCGCTCTCCGAGCACAGTTCCCTTGGGAGAGTCATCGCTCGTTGCGTGGCGGCAGGTGTGGCGGATGACTCCTTGCTTTGGCGCTATATCGCAGATGGTGTTAGCGACGAGGACATAATTAAGTTCAGGTTTGACAACAAATTGCGTTGCCATGCTCATGAGTTCGGCGACCGGGCAGAGAGCTTTATCCGTCATCGCATGGCTCAATCCACGGCATTACTGGATTTGGCCTTGGGCTCGATTGAGAGGTGGAGCACAGTTCGCACATCGCGCCATGGCGAAACCCGCATCACCTACCGGCATGGATTCTTGGACGAAACTTCATACGACGATGCGCATAGCCAGAGAGAATTTCGACATGCGGATAGTATGGATATCCTGCTTGATACGGTTGAAGCGGCCATTCTTCACCATGCAAGAACAAACTCGGACTGGTGGCGAAATAATCGCGAACGCCTGTGTTCCAGTCGCGAAGGGGCGTTGATTTACTTCGCCATACTTGCGTGCACTGCATCACCGGAAGCCAACGTCGATTTGATCGGGCACATGTTGTGCGACGGAAATTTGCTGGAGTTTGAGCTTTCCTACGAATTGGGGACGTTGATCCATTCGGCATTCACTTTCCTTGATCCCGCAACTCAAGATGCTGTGATGGCTAGCATCTTGCGTATGTGGGAGGAAAAACTCGCTGATGGAAATCGCCGTTTCTGGATATTGAAGAAACGGGCAGAACTGATTGTTACGATTCCGAGCTTTCTGCGTTCGAACGCTGCGCAAGCGGTGGTGGATGAGTATGAGAAAAAGGCAGGAGCGTTGATTCGGCAGCCGGATATTCGTTCGTGTGGCGGCATGGTAAGCGCACCGTTTTCATACGAGGTATTCATCAATTCAGGTAATGGCGGAGTGTTGCGCTTGCTGTCGCACTATGCTGGATATGAAGATCATTTCGATGACTTCCTGGTTGGCGGCGAGCGCGAAGTGGGCAGGCAACTGCAAGAGGCATCCTCTCGTCACCCCACTCGATTCCTGGGTTTGTTACCCATCTATTGGGCGGACATTCCAGAAAGGTTCAGGGATGACATCATGGACGGCGTCGCTACTTACCTGGCTCATCGTTATGGCAACCTTCAAATCAACGGCACATGGGAACCTATCGAAGAATCCGATGCTTCTGTCTTGGCAGGGCTGGTTCTTGACGAGTTGGAAAGGCATCCGAAGTATTGGCAACGTCGACGCTCCGCAGCCAAAGCGCTAGAAGCCTGTTCCAACGTCATATACATTGCGCAAGACGCCGAGCGGTTGATTTTTCTTGCCATAGGCTTTGAAGGCCTTCATGAAGACGACCCCATCAGGGGAGATAACGTCGAGTTGATCTCCATGGGCATCAATATGGTGAAGGGTGACGTTGCCGAAGCCTTGATGATCCTGGCGAATAACCTGCAAGAGCGCAGAATTGAATTTCCTGGTTTACTGGCGCCCACCTTGCGCCGTTTTGCAGATGACGAACACCCTGCGGTTCGTTCGCTGATCCTGCGCCGCTTACCGTATTTGCAGAGTAAAGATTTTGTTCTGGGATGGGATTTGTTTCATCTCGCCATTCAGGATGCGGACAGGCTCTGGGAAATCGCGGAGCCCTGCCTTTATTACGCCTACCACAGCCATTTTGAAATAGTGAGGCCTTTGCTGGCGCGTCTTCGTAGCGAGGGAAGCGGCAAAGACCTGGAAACATGGGGGCGCATTTCAGCGCTGGCGACCATGGCTCGGCAAATCGACTTGGCCGAGTTGTTGGAGGGCTTGAAAGCGTTGGATAGAACTGAGGCCTGGCAGGGGGCGGCAACCGTTTGGACAAACTCTAAAAACATCCAGCAGCACCGGGAGCAATGCCTTTTCGGCTTGGATGCGGGTTTGAATGCTGGCGCTACTCATGCCGAAGCGATTGCGGAGCAGTTTGGGCATCTCTTCGATGACAAGTCGGCGGTGATTTCTGTTCCGATAGAGCTGATTCGACGTTGTTTTGATGTATTCAAAAACGATAGCGATAAAGAGAAAAAGCATCATCGTCTATTCGGGTTTCACGAATGGCTCAATGCGACCTCGCAGCATGATCCCGAACAAGCCATGGCTGCAACCGAGATTTATCTGGCCTATGTCAGCCATTGCAAACCATATCTATATGACCATGAGGATAGCCTTACCCAGCTAATGACCCGTCTGTTTTCTGAAGCAGAAGAACGAGAAGAGTCCGACCATGGCGCGATGCTGCAACGTGTGGTCGTCGCACAAGACACTCTACTTTCGCTGGGCGTCAATGGCGTAGCCGATTGGCTGAAGGCCGCCGAGCGGCCGTGAACGCAGACAAGTTCATCGGTACGGAACTTAACACGCAGTGCGACATGAAAGATCATGCGACGTCTGGGGACTTTCGTGCAGAAGTTCACTAGTAAAAAGCGGACATTCAAAATTAAAAATGTGTTGATTCTGTGATAGGCCGCTTAGGCCGATCTGCTGTCCTTGAGTGACCGTGTTGGGCGACTGCTCGAGAACCATTGCGGCGGCGAATGGCGGCTCGGGCTCGATAAGGTAAGTAGTGCTTTTCGGTAAGCTGCCGCTCAAATTCCCTGACCCTGATTTTTGGCTAGTCAAGGCCGAATGGCTGCAAAGCACCGAGGTGCAGTCGCTCAGGTAGCAAACACTGGATGACCGCTGAGGCCGAGGTGCCAACAGGGTCGGCTTCCGCCGAATGGCGGCCCAATGATCAGTAAGCGGCCAGAGCACTTGCAAACATCATCAGTCTCTTGAGGGGAGAATCGGGCGCTAGCTTACGGTGCCAAGCGGTCGCTCATGCCGGTTCTTGAGCTGGCGACCGTTGACCTCCATATTGCCACCGAGGCTAGCGTACAGCCCCAATGGCCGGACTGACCGATTTGGCGTCGCGCAGCGTGATCTACGCCGAAATGGGGCAGTAGTAACGACACTATAGACTCGGCCAGTATTATCCGTGATTATCGAGTCCGTTATGCACGCAGAATCCCGCCAATAAAGGCATTAAGGCCGTTTATATTTGAGTGATTCACGGATAAATCTGGCCGGATCAATAAGAAAACGGGCAGCGAAAAACGGAGAATTGAACACGGTAGACGTGTAATAGATGAGTTTTTTCTCTAAAAATACGTCTGTAGTCGTCGCCAACGCTGCTCATCAGCGGTTTCTAACAATTCATAAATGAATGAAATTGGCTCGAAACTCAGTGAGAATTGACTCTGGTTCTATCCCCATTACATGTTGATACAAGAAACTATTCCTG
>RRZT010753229.1_pt1 | contig 23062 bp, 22 predicted proteins | sample 2165551 | NCBI WGS metagenome assembly RRZT01 (sample SAMN10456910, study PRJNA506462) | wastewater metagenome | biome: wastewater; feature: sludge; material: wastewater sludge; isolation source: wastewater sludge with Escherichia coli K12::gfp cells carrying plasmid... | place: USA: Moscow, Idaho... | reverse complement strand
ATGAATATGTTGAAGCAAAACTTATCAATCCAACATTTATTACTGAATATCCAGTTGAAATCTCTCCACTTGCAAGAAGAAATGACGAAAAACCTCATTTAACTGATAGGTTTGAGTTATTTATTGCAGGAAAAGAGATTGCAAATGCATTTAGTGAGTTAAATGATCCACTAGATCAATTGGAAAGATTTGAAGGTCAAATTACTGCTAAAGATGCAGGTGACGATGAAGCACATGAAATGGATGAAGATTTTGTTAATGCTTTATCTTATGGTATGGCTCCAACTGCAGGTCAAGGTATTGGTATAGACAGATTAGTAATGATGCTTACAAATGAGCACTCTATTAGAGATGTATTATTGTTCCCAGCTATGAAACCAATTAAACACGAAATTAATCTTCATGAAGATGAAGAAGAAACTAAATAAATTTATAAATTCCAAAGGAGAAAAATAAAATGAGTTTTTTATCAAACGCAAACTTAGAACAAGCAGATAATGAAGTTTTTTCAATAATTGAAAATGAATTAAAAAGACAAACTAATCACTTAGAGATGATTGCAAGTGAAAACTTTACAAGCCCAGCTGTAATGCAAGCAATGGGTTCTGTATTTACAAACAAATATGCTGAAGGTTACCCATATAAAAGATATTATGGTGGATGTGAGTTTGCTGATCAAGTTGAGCAATTAGCAATTGATAGAGCTTGTAAAATTTTTGGATGCTCTTATGCAAACGTTCAACCACACTCAGGTTCACAAGCAAATGGTGCTGTTTATGCTGCATTATTAAGTGCTGGTGATAAAATCTTAGGTATGGATTTATCTCATGGTGGACACCTAACTCATGGTTCAAAACCATCATTTTCTGGTAAAAACTACCAAGCATTCTACTATGGTGTGGAATTAGATGGTAGAATTAATTATGATAGAGTTATGGATATTGCAAAAATTTGTCAACCAAAAATCATCGTTTGTGGTGCTTCTGCATACGCAAGAGAGATTGATTTTGCTAAATTCAGAGAAATCGCTGATGCAGTTGGTGCTATTTTATTTGCTGATATTGCGCACATTGCAGGATTAGTTGCAGCTGGTGAGCACATGAGTCCATTCCCTTATGCGGATGTTGTAACAACTACTACACACAAGACTTTAAGAGGTCCAAGAGGTGGTATGATTATGACAAATGATGAAGAAATTGCTAAAAAAATCAACTCTGCAATTTTCCCAGGATTACAAGGTGGACCATTAGTTCATGTAATTGCTGCAAAAGCTGTTGCATTTGGTGAAATCTTAAAACCAGAATGGAAAGATTATGCAAAACAAGTAAAAGCAAATGCAAAAATTCTTGGAGAAGTTTTAATGAAAAGAGGATACGACTTAGTATCTGGTGGAACTGATAATCACTTAGTATTAGTATCATTCTTAAATAAACCATTCTCTGGAAAAGATGCTGATGCTGCTTTAGGAGATGCTGGAATTACTGTAAATAAAAATACAGTTCCTGGAGAAACTAGAAGTCCATTTGTAACTTCAGGTGTTAGAATTGGAAGTCCTGCACTTACTTCAAGAGGAATGAAAGAAGCAGAATTTGAAATTATTGCAAATAAAATTTGTGATGTATTAGATAATATTGAAGATAAAGAACTTCATGCAAAAATCAATAAAGAATTAGAAGAATTAGCTGGGAAATTTGTTGTTTACAATCAATCAACTTACTAAGATTCTATAAAAATTAAGGATAGAACATGCAAATAAAAGGTGAAGAGTTCATTAAGAAGGTTCAACTTCAACAAGAAAGAGAAGAACTAGAAAGAAAATTGAGTGAACTTGAAGAAGTGCAAATATCAATTAGTAATAGTCAATATCAAAATATGAATAATATGCATAATATAAATATGAACATGCATAATATGAATAATAGTAATGCTATTAATAATAATTCAGTATATGAGCAAAGAGAACCTCAAGTTGAAATTAATGAACATGAACTTGATAATATAATGCTTGGTTCTTCATCTATTACAAATGAGGACAACAAGAAAAAATACCTAATGTTAGGTATTGTTCTTGTTGTTTTATTTCTATTGACTATAATTATTATTCGTCTATTAACTAATGATCCAAAAGATAATGACCAATTTACTTCAAATGCTAATTCATCAGAGATAAAAAAATTATCTGAGAATAATAATATTGAAGAGAATTTCCAAAAAATAATAAATGAACGAGTTAAAAAAGACTCAAATGAGCCAATGGTTCAAGATAGTACACTTACTGCTGAACAAAGATTACAAGCTATGCAACAACAGCAACTTAATAACTCACAACAAGAAGAGAGAGAAACTATTCAAGAGGAAGCACCTTCTAATATTTCAAATGAAACAGTTGATGAGACTATTAAAAAAATAAATGAGAAAAAATCTACACAAAAAGCAAGTGAACCAGTACAAAAGAAAGAACAAGTAGTTAAAGAAAATACAGAAAAGAAAACTGAAACTAAAAAAGCTGTAAAAGAAGAAGTTGATACTCAATCAGTTGTTTCAGGTAGTCATTTTGTACAAATTGGAGCATTTACTAAAAAGCCTTCGGATAGTTATATTAGTACTATTAGAAATGAAGGTTTCAAATATAAAATGTTACAAGTTGAAGTAAAAGGAACTTTATATCATAAAGTTCTAATTGGACCATATTCTTCAAAAGCAGCTGCTCTTGAAGATATAAATGATATTAAAGAAAAATTAAAAGTTACAAATACTTTTATAGTAAAATTTTAAGTAGTATATAAATGAACTTCTATAGTAAAGAGCTTTTTTTAGACCAATTCACACCTGTTTCAATTTATGAAAAAGTAAAATCATTATATAAAGATGAAATTACTTTTTTATTTGAAAGTACTATCAATTCAAATGATGGGAACTACTCTTACATAATAATAGGAGACAGAGAAAGAGTTTGGTATGAAAATAATACTTGTTATTACAAAAATGAAAAAGGTGAAATAAGTGTTGTTGATTCTAATCCTTTAAAATTTTTAAAACAATATTATAAAAATTTTGATAAACAATTATATAAAGAGAAATCTCAAGAATTAGGTATTGGTCTAATAGATGGATTTATTGGTAATGTTGGTTATGATATTGGAAAAGAGTTTGAACCAAAATTAAAAGAATCAATGAATAGTTTAGTTGATCAATTAAATATTCCTGATTTGGATTTGATTAGACCAAATATCATTCTTGGTTTTTCTCATAAAACATCAAAACTTGTTATGTTAACTTCTGTTGAATCAAAGAAAACTGAGTTAGATGCTATTGAAGATTTATTATTTACTACTTACACTTATTCACCATTAAAAAAAGCAACTATTTTAGATGAAGGAAAGTTTAACTTCACAAAAGAAGAGTTCTTTGATATGGTGGCTCGTTCTAAAGAGATGATTAAATCTGGAGATGTATTCCAAATTTTAATGTCAAATAGATTTATTCAGAAAGCAAAAGTTGATCACTTAAGTTTTTATAGAGCTTTAAGAAGTAAAAATCCTAGTCCTTATCTTTTTTTACTTGAATTTGGTAAATTTACAATTGCTGGAAGTTCACCTGAAGTTATGATTAGATTAGTTGATGGGCATTTACTATTAAGACCAATTGCAGGTACAAGAAAAAGAGGTAAAACTCTTGAAAAAGACCTTGAAATGGAAAATGAATTAATCAATGATGTAAAAGAAAGAGCTGAACATCTTATGCTTGTTGATTTAGGAAGAAATGATGTTGGACGAGTTGCAAAACCTGGAACTGTAAAAGTTACTGATTTAATGAGAATAGAAAGATACTCTCACGTTATGCATATTGTTTCTGATGTGGAAGCAATTATAGATGACAAATATGATATGTTTGATTTATTTATGGCTACTTTTACTGCTGGAACAATGACAGGAACTCCAAAAATTAGAGCTATGGAATTAATCGCTCAATTTGAAGGTATAAAAAGAAATTTCTATTCTGGAAGTATTGCTTATTTTGGTTTTGATGGAAATATGGATAGTGCTATTACTATTAGAACTACAATGCTTACTGAAGATACTGTAATTTTCCAAGCAGGGGCTGGAGTTGTTGCTGATTCTAAACCTGAAGATGAATATTTAGAAGTACATAATAAACTTGCTGCAAATATCGCTACATTAAAAGACTTATCTTAATTTATTAATTTAATATTGGCTATTATTTCACTAATAAAGCCAATATTAAAGGATATAAATTGCTACTAGGTGTAAATATCGATCATATAGCTGTTCTTAGAGAAGCTAGAAAAATAAATGACCCAAATCCTCTTGATGCCCTTGGAATTTGTAAACTAAGTGGTGCAGATCAAATTACAATTCACTTAAGAGAAGATAGAAGACACATACATAACAACGATGCAAAAGCAATTATTGAACAATCATCATTACCTGTAAATTTAGAGTGTTCAATTAATCCTGATATTATTGATATTGTTTGTAAATTAAAACCAACAAGAGCAACTTTAGTTCCTGAAAATAGAAATGAAGTAACAACAGAAGGTGGTTTAGATTTAAAATCTAACTATGAAAAAATTCAAAAAGTAATTGATAAATTACATGATAATGAAATAGAAGTATCACTTTTTATTGACCCAAATAATGAAATGATTGAACTATCAAGCCAATTAGAAGTAGAATGGATAGAGTTACACACTGGAACTTTTGCAAATATTTATGCAATGTTAAATACAAATTTATCACAAACTCATCACTCTATAAAAGAGTTAGAATTAAGTAAAAGTGAATTAAAAACTAAACTTCAAAAATCAATTAAAGATATTGAAACTTCTGCAAAATTTGCTAAGAAACAAAACCTAAAAGTTGCTGCTGGTCATGGTTTAAATTATCAAAATGTAACACTAATTTCAAGAATTGAAGAGATTGAAGAGTTAAATATAGGTCAAAGTATTGTTGCAAGGTCTGTATTTACAGGTTTAGGAAAAGCAATTATTGATATGAAAGAACTAATTAAAAATGACTAATTTACCAAAAATTGCCATTAGTGTTGGAGATTTGAACGGTATTGGAATAGAAATTGCACTTAAATGCCATGAGGAAATTTCTAAAATCTGTAAACCAATTTATTGTATCAACAATAAAATGTTAAAAAGAGCTGTAAAAAAACTAAACAAAGAAGTCCCACTAGATTTTGAAACTTATAAAACAAAAGGTGATTTTGAAATAAAACCAGGGATTGTTTCAAAAAAAGCTGGAAGATGTTCATATAATTCATTTATTGATGCCATAGATTTAGCTAATAAAAATGAAGTTGATGCTATTTGTACACTTCCAATTAATAAAGAATCTTGGTCTAAAGCAGATATAAAATATAAAGGTCACACGGAAGTATTAAGAGACTATTTTGATAAACATGCAATTATGATGTTAGGTTGTGAAAAAATGTTTGTTGCTCTTTTTACTGAACATATACCATTAAAAAAAGTTGCAAAAAAAATAAATGAAAAAGATTTAACTGATTTTTTAATTGATTTTTACAATAGTGTTAAAAATGATAATATAGGTGTTTTAGGACTAAATCCCCATGCAAGTGATAATGGAGTTTTAGGTGATGAAGAAGTAGAAATATTCAAAGCAATAAGAAATGCCAATAAACTTTTAGGTAAAGAAATTTTCAAAGGTCCAATGGTTCCTGATACTGCTTTTTCTCCAAATTCAAGAAAAAACTACACTTATTTTGTTGCTATGTATCATGATCAAGGACTAGCTCCTTTAAAAGCTTTATATTTTGATGAAAGTATTAATGTAAGTCTAAATTTACCAATAATTAGAACTTCAGTTGACCATGGAACAGCCTTTAATATTGCATATAAAAATGAGAATATCAATACTCAAAGTTATATAAATGCAATTAAAGAGGCTGTAAATTTAGCTTTAAATAAAAAATGAAATCTTTAGAAACTTGCTATGAAATTAATTTACCAAAAATTAATTTCATAGAACGAAAAATCAAAATTGAAAATGTAAAAACAATAATAAACGGTCCAGCAAAAACTGGAAAAAGTTATTTAATATTTGATTTTCTTTCAAATTTTAAACCAAAAGAGTATCTCTACATTGATTTCCATGATTTTAGAACAAATACAGAAGAAATAACTTCTTTAAAACTCCAAGAATTTATCAATTCAAATGAAATAAAAGTTGTTGTTTTGGAAAATTTTGATTTTCAATTTGACTTACCAAATTGTGAAAATATAATTGTTTCTACACAAAAAAATATTTATATTGAGAATTTTAAAATTTTAACTTTAAATGCTTTAGATTTTGAAGAGTACTTATTACATGATAATAAACATCAAAATATCACACAAAGTTTTAATAGTTTTTTAAAGTTTGGGAACCTTCCAGAATTAATAAATCTAGATGAATACAAAAAACTTCAAAGACTTCAAGAGATTCTAAAACTTCAATGTAATGACGAAACAGAATTTAAAATATTAAAGATTTTAATAGAAAATATTGATGAAAAAAAGTCACTATTCCAACTTTTTAATACTTTAAAATCAAAAATGAAAATTTCTAAAGATAAATTTTACGAAGTTTGCAAACAATTAGAAAACAATAAAACAATATATTTTCTAGAAAAATTTAATCAAGAAAAATCTGCAAAAAAAACTTATGTTTACAATCACTCTTTTTTAAATGCAATCACTCATACAAAAAAATTTAAAAATGAATTTACAAATATGATTTTTTTAGAATTAATCAATAAATATGATGAAATTTATTATTTAGACAATCTTGACTTTTACATTAAATCAAAAGATATGGCAATAGTAGCAATTCCATTTTTCAATACATTTTTAATGACAAATATAGTAAAGAAAATCATTAAAAACTCTCTTGAATTGAATATAAAAGAGGTAAATATTATTACTATTTCAAATAGTGAAAAAATTTCTGAGCCTAAAATAAAGATTAATGTCTTACCCTTTTACGAATGGGCAATAAGCTAAGTATTTGTTAATCATTTTTTAGATAAAATCCAAAAATTATTGAAGGATAAAAGGTATGAACAAAAGAGTACTTGTTAAATTTTCTGGTGAAGCACTTGCAGGTGCTGAAGGTTATGGTATCGATACTCAAATACTAGACTACATTGCTGAAGAAATAAAAAGCTTAGTAGAATATGGTGTTGAAGTTGGTATCGTAATTGGTGGTGGAAATATTATTAGAGGTGTTACAGCTGCAGCTGATGGTGTAATTAAAAGAACAAGTGCTGATTATATGGGAATGCTTGGAACTGTAATCAATGGTGTTGCAATGCAAGAAGCACTAGAGCACAAAGGTTTAAGTGCTAGATTACAAACTGCTATTAAAATGGAACAAATTGCTGAGCCTTTTATTGTAAGAAAAGCGATGAGACATTTAGAAAAAGGTAGAGTTGTAATTTTTGGTGCTGGAACTGGAAATCCATATTTTACAACTGACACAGGAGCAACATTAAGAGCAACTGAAATTGGAGCTTCTATGTTGATTAAAGCTACAAAAGTTGATGGTGTTTATGATAAAGATCCAATGAAATTTGCAGATGCTGTAAAACTTGAGACATTATCTTATGATAGAGCATTAGAAGATCATATTAAAGTTATGGATGATACAGCAATTGCTTTAGCAAAAGATAATAAACTTCCAATAGTTGTTGCAAATATGAATGATAAAGGTAATTTATTAAAAATCATCCAAGGTGATTATAGTAAATGTTCAATCGTTAAATAATACTAATTAAATATCAAAAGGAAAATTTATGATGAGATTAGAAGAAAGAATTTCAAAAGCTTTAAAACAAGTTGACAATGACAGATATATTCTTGCAATTGCAGTTGGGCAAAGAGCTGATGAATTAAGTAAAGGTGCAAAACCATTATTAGAATTAAATACTCAAAAAATGAAATACACAGATATCGCAATTGATGAAATTGCAAGCGGCCTTCTTAAAATTGAAGGATTCGTGGATAAAAAATAAAGATAAGTATTTTACTTATCTTTAAAGTACCTACAATATGGATCCATTTATTAAAGAAATTCAACAAATAAAAACTGTTGAAGATGCTATTAACAAACTTAAAACAGAAACTGAAATAACTCCTAAACTAAATGAAATTATTAATTTTATAATTGTTGCCCATGAAGGACAATATAGAAAAAGTGGTGAACCTTATTCTGTACATCCAATTCTTGTAGCTTGTATCACTGCACATTTTTCAAAAGATGAAGCAATAATTGCGACTGCCCTACTTCATGATGTTGTTGAAGACACCCCTTATACATTAGAGTATGTTAATGAAACTTGGGGAAGTGATATTGCCCATATGGTTGATGGTTTAACAAAAATTGTTGAAATAAGAGAACATGAATTTATTTCTTCAAATGAAACAACAGATGCAAAAATAATCTCTTCAGCATTAACATTTAGAAAAATGCTTATTGCATCAATTGATGATGTTAGAGTTTTAGTTGTGAAACTTTGTGATAGACTACATAATATGTTAACACTTAGTGTTTTACCACCTAACAAGCAAAAAAGAATTGCCGAAGAGACACTTGTTGTTTATGTTCCAATTGCAAATAGACTTGGAATTTCTCACTTAAAAAATGCTCTTGAGGACTTAGCTTTTTACTATATTTATCCAAATGAATATAAAAAAATTGATGCATTTTTAAAAGAGCAAGAACATGCTATGCAACTTACTTTTAACAATTTTATCTCTACAACTAAGAATTTATTAGAAAAAAATGGTTTTGATTTAAATAAAATAAAAATATATTCAAGAATTAAACATCACTATTCAATCTATTTAAAAATGCAAAGAAAAGGTATTTCAATTGATGAAGTATTAGACTTATTTGCAATAAGAATTTTAGTTGAAAATGACATTGATTGTTATAAAGTATTAGGATTCATGCACTTAGAATTTAAGCCATTAATCTCAAGATTTAAAGATTATGTAGCAACTCCTAAAGAGAATGGTTATCAAACAATTCATACAACTGTATTTTATAATTCAAAAATTTATGAAATTCAAATTCGTTCTTTTGAAATGAATAAAATCGCAGAATTTGGTATTGCTGCTCATTGGAAATATAAAAGTGGTGCAAAAAATACTACAAATTTAAATTGGTTAAAATCATTAGAATTTTCAAATGAAAATATTGAAGAGTTTTATGAAGAGACAAAAGATAATTTACATCATGAAGAGATAATTGTATATTCTCCTAAAGGTGAAGTTTATATGCTTCCAGTTGGTTCAACAGCTTATGATTTTGCCTTTGCAGTTCATACAAATATTGGTAAAAAAGCAATATCTTGTAATATCAATAAAATTAAAAAACCTTTGTTAACAGTATTAAAAAGTACTGATATTGTACAAATAGAAATTTCTGATGAACCAATTGTTAGATGTTCTTGGATTGATATGGTTAGAACTTCAAGAGCAAAAAAACAAATAAAACTTATGTGTACACATAGACAAAAAGAGATTGATGAATTATCTGGTAAAAATATAATAAATACGGTTTTCTCAAGATATTATGAAGATGTTACAAAACTTTATCATATAGATTCAATGTATAAAATACCTACTGTTCTTGATTTTTTCAAACATTCAAAACAGATTATTGAGAAAAATATAATTAGAGATACAGGTCTTATGACTAGATTTAAAATATTAACAAGTAAAATCAAAGAATATAGATTTGATAACATGTTAATATATTCAAATTTCAGTATAAGTTCTGTATCATTTGACCACTGTTGTCATCCAAAATTTGGAGATGATATTGTTGCATTCAAAAATGGAAATGAAGCTATTATTCATCACAAAATGTGCGATAAAGCCTACGATAAAATAAAAGCAAATCAACAAATGCTATTTTGTAGATGGACTAAAGATAGTGTATACCAATATAAAATGGTAATTAGTATTCCAAATACAAAAGGTGAGTTAGCAAAAGTTTTAACATACATGGCAGAAAATGACTTCTATATTTTAGGAATCGAATTTGGAAGGCAAAAACACTCTTACATACAATATTGTGATATAGAATTTGAAATAAATAGATCAAATATTGATGAAGTAAAAAAAATTATAGAAAAAAAAGTGAAAGTTATAGAATTCTTCTCAAAAAAAGATGCCTATAATAAATAAAAGGGTTATAAGTAATAATGGAAAATAAGATTCAAGAAGCATTAAATGAAATAAAAAGAGGAATTGCTGAAATTATTGATATAGAAGCAATAGAAAAAGTAGTTAGAAGATTTTATGAAACAGGTGAAAATTTCTTTGTAAAAGCAGGTTTTGACCCAACAGCACCAGATATTCATTTAGGACATACTGTATTAATTCAAAAATTAGCAACGTTCCAAAAATTTGGAGGTATTGTTCAATTTTTAATTGGTGATTTTACTGCAACAATTGGTGATCCAACAGGGAAAAGTGAAACTAGAAAGATTTTAAGTAGTGAACAAGTTTTAAACAATGCAGAGACATATAAAGAACAAGTATTTAAAATTTTAGACCCTGAAAAAACTCAAGTTGTGTTTAATAGTACTTGGCTAAAAGAGTTAGGAACAGGTGGATTAATTGCCCTTGCTTCAAATTTAACGGTTGCTAGAATGTTAGAAAGAGATGATTTTTCTAAAAGATATGCTTCTAATACTCCAATTGCTGTAAGTGAATTTTTATATCCATTATTACAAGGTTACGATTCAGTTGCATTAAATTCTGATATTGAACTTGGTGGAACTGACCAAAAATTCAATCTTTTAATGGGAAGAACTTTACAAAAAGCATACAATAGCAAAAAACAACAAGCTGTACTTATGATGCCTATTTTAGAAGGTTTAGATGGTGTTCAAAAAATGTCTAAATCTTTAGGTAACTATATTGGTGTTACTGATGAGCCATTTGATATGTTTGGAAAAGTTTTATCAATTTCAGACGAATTAATGTGGAGATACTATGAGTTATTATCTTCTAAATCATTAGTTGAAATTGAAGAGTTAAAAAATGGTGTTAATGATGGTTCAAAACACCCTAAAAAAGTAAAAGAAGAATTAGCAATGGAAATCGTTGATAGATTCCATGGAATTGGTCAAGGTGTAATTGCAAAAGATGAATTTGAAAAAGTTTTTGCAAAAAAAGATATACCTACTGATATGCCTGAATTTGAAATGGAAAGTGGCATTTGGATTTGTCAAGCATTAGTTGATGCGAAGCTTGTTGATTCTACTTCTCAAGCAAGACGTGATATAAAAGCAAATGCTGTTTCTATAAATCAAGAGAAAATAAGTAACGATAAATTAAATTTAGAAAAAGGTGAACATATTTTACAAAAAGGTAAAAAAAGTTTCGCTAAGATAACAATAAAATAGAAGGGCTAATTTTGAAAATAGGTAAATATGAGATTAAACACCCAATAATTCAAGGTGGAATGGGTGTAGGAATAAGTTGGGATCAATTAGCTGGAAACGTGAGTTTAGAAGGTGGTCTTGGTGTAATTTCTGCGGTTGGTACTGGTTATTATAAAAATAAAAGTGAAAATGTACAAATTATTACAAAACATGATAAACCAAAAGATGTAGCAAATTTTTACAGCAAAGACGCTTTAAATGAAATTTTTACAAATGCAAGAAAAGTTTGTGGAGATGCACCTTTAGGTTGTAATATTCTTTATGCTATCAATGATTATGGAAGAGTTGCAAGAGATGCTTGTGAAGCAGGAGCAAACATAATTATTACTGGTGCTGGAATACCTACAAATATGCCAGAATTTACAAAAGATTATCCAGATGTAGCATTAGTTCCAATTGTTTCTAGTGCAAGAGCTTTAAAATTAATTTGTAAAAAATGGCAAAGATATAATAAACTTCCCGATGCTGTAATCGTTGAAGGTCCTCTAAGTGGTGGACATCAAGGTTTTACTTATGAACAATGTTTTCAAGAAGAGTATCAATTAGAAAATATCGTACCTTCAGTTATCGAAGAAGCAAAGAACTGGGGAAATATTCCTGTAATTGCTGCTGGTGGAATTTGGGATAAGAATGATATTAATAAATTCTTAGCTATGGGATGTGTTGGTGTTCAAATGGCAACAAGATTTATTGGTACATTTGAGTGCGATGCACATGCAAATCTTAAAAATGTTTTATTAAATTCTAAAGAAGAAGATATCAAACTTATGAAATCACCTGTTGGTTTACCTGCACGTGGTGTAATGACAAATCTACAATTCTCAATAGAAAATAAAAGCGCACCAAAAGTTCAATGTATTTCAAACTGTGTTGCTCCTTGTAATAGAGGGCATGAAGCAAAATTAGTTGGATATTGTATTGCAGATAGATTAGGTGCAGCATATAATGGTGATGTTGATACTGGATTGTTCTTTACTGGTTCTAATGGATATAAAATTAATAAAATTATTTCAGTAAAAGAATTAATGGAAAAATTGACTAAGGGAGAATAAAAATTTTTAAAAACTTTTTTATTCTAATCACTCTACTAAGCAGTTTATTATTTGCTAATGGTAATACTGAAGCTCTTCAGGAACAATACCATGAAGCAAAAATAAACTTTATAAAAGCTTCCTTAAAAAATGACGAACAGCAAAAAATAAGTGCACTTCAAGAAGTAATTGAAATTGGTAAAAAATTAAGAAAAGATGTTCGTCCAGATGAAAAAAAATTAGAAATGTTAATGGACAAACAAAGTAGTAGTCCAATTGAAACTAAATCAAAATCTAACGTAAATACAAAAACATTTTCTAATGAATCATCAGATGATAATAATTTTTATTCAATAGACTCGATATATACATCAGATAATCAGATAATAATTGATTTTAACAGTAGAATTAATAAAGATACTATTAAATTTTTTGAATTAAATCAAAATCCAATATATAAAGATATTTTTGATATTAATGGTTCTTTTAAAGGTTCTAATAGCACAAAATTAAATATTGATGGTATTAATAAAATTGAACTGCTACAAAATAAATCAAATCAACTAAGAATAATTCTTAGTGATAATAGAAATATTAAAACTTCATACAAAATGAAAAATAATCAATTAATTATATCTATTGATGATGTTTCGACAAATACATCTGATAAAAAACTTGAACAATCTGATGAAATATCATCATCTAATATGGGAAATGAAAATGTAGATTTAGTTAATTCAATTAACTCAATTACAAATGATGGTAATAATATAATTGTAAAATTTAACAGAGATTATTCAAAAAAAGATGTTAAATATGATAGTTATAAAAACAAAGATAGTTTTGAAAACGTATTTGAAATAAAAGGTCAATATAAATACATTAACCCTACAAAATTATCTTTAGATGGCATAGATAAAATAGTTACTTCAGCAAATGGTACGCAAAGTATAAAAATTAAATTAATCAATGAAACTAAACCAAAAGTTAATTATGTACTTAATAAGCGTGAATTAATTATTAGTGTAGAAAATAATTTAACAGAAAAAAGTTCTACACCTTCTCGTGTAATTAATAAAACAATTGTTATTGATGCAGGACATGGGGCAGATGATGTTGGTGCAGTTGGACCAAATAAAAGATATGAAAAAGTAGTAAATCTTAATGTATCTAAATATTTAGCAACAATACTAAAACAAAGAGGCTATAAAGTTTATTTAACTAGAACAAATGATAGTTTTATAAAAGTTATTGATAGAACTGTTTTAGCAAATGAAAAAAATGCAGACTTATTTATTTCAGTTCACACAAACTCTGTACCTAAAGAAAAAGCAAATGAGATTACAGGTATAGAGACATTTTTCTTAAGTCCAGCAAGAAGTGAAAGAGCAAAAAGAGTTGCAGCACTTGAAAATAAATCAGATATTAGAGAAATGAGTGATTCATCAAAAAGTGTATTTTTAGAGTCATTAAACAGACCAAGAATCACCGCATCGCATAAATTTGCAATTGATGTACAAGCAGGGTTATTACAATCTACAAGAAGTAAATATAAAGACACAAAAGATTCTGGAGTTAGAGAAGGACCATTCTGGGTTTTAGTAGGAGCACAAATGCCATCTATTCTAGTTGAGTTAGGATATATTTCACATCCTGAAGAGAGTAGAAGATTATATGACAGTAACTATCAGCAATTATTAGCAAATGGAATTGCTAATGGAATTGATGCTTACTTTTCAAAAAATCCTTAATCTCTTGAATTAAATTTAGTTGTTTACTTTTTATTTTTGGAAGATTATCTAAAGAAAAAAATTTAACTTTAGAATTCTCCCAAGATAAATAGTTTTCTTTTAACGTTTCATTAGAAAAATATTTTTCTAGGTTCTCAATATTGTTTGTATCTACTAACCAAATTCCAATATCTTTGTCAATATTTATCTGCTCAAAATAATTTTCAAACAAAGCAATATCTACATTTATAGAACACTCCTCATAAAACTCTCTTTTTGCACATTCATAAGCAGATTCATTCTTATTCTTAGTACCTTTTAAACATCCCCATTTATCTTTACTTGCAACAGATTTACAAAGTAAAATACTAATATTATTCCCATTAATTTTATACGGCACTATTCCGTAAGCCTTTTGATGTTGTTTCATAAAATTTAAAAGTCCTCTTAAGAATTAATTTTTTTATTGTAAAAATAAATTGAGATAATTAACCAAAGAAATATTGGTAATAAAAGTGATAATTCAGGTGCTATTCCACCAGAATTAGTAAGTTTATATAACATAAAGAAAAATCCCCATATTACTAATGTTCCAAAGATTGAAAAAGATGCAAATTTTCCCATATTAAAAAATCTACTATTTAATGAAGCATAAGCATAAATCAATAATAATAGAGGTAAAACAAAAAAAGGTATTATTATTTGATTATATAATGCACCCCTTATTTTTTGTGTATTTATACCTTGTTCTTTTAAAAGAATTAAAGCAGAAATAGCATCATAAATTGACAAATCAGCTTTATTTTCATAAACACTATCTAATATTTTTGGTTTAAATCCTTCTAGTGTATGCAAAAACTTTTCATAAGTAATATTCAATTTTGAACTACTTATATCCAAATCTTTTGGTTTAGTTATTACTTTTGCATCAAGTACATACCACTTATCATTTTGAAAATAGGCTTTTTTTGCAATTATTGTTTCAATTACATCTTTATTATCAACCCTAAAAATATGAATCTCTTCAGCTCTTTTTTCAAGTGGATATAGTTTTTTAAAATATACATAATAATCATTATATTTTAAAAAAATATCATTTTTTGTACTAGTAAAATATTCATTATCTAAAATCTTTTTCTTTTGCTCATAAGAGTATGCTAAAGGAGTAAATTGTAATGCTATTAAAAAAGTTAATAAAAATATAGAAATTCCAATTACAGGAGAAAAAATATCTTTTCTAGTTGTTCCTAATGCATTTAAAGCGACAAATTCATTATTTTTAATAAATATTACAAGGGTAATTACCCAACCAAATACAATTGATAATGGCAATGTTAATGTTAAAGTAAAAAAACTGTTATACAATACATATAATAATTGTAAATTAGCAGATGTAGGAATGGTTTTGAAATTTTGTAAATAATCAATTCCAACAAAAAATAGCTGTAATGATATTAAAACAATTATAAAGTTTATTAGGTATTTTTTTAAAATATATTTAGTTAATATGCTCATCTTACTTCAATGTAAATTTTGTTTTTACTTGTTCAATAGTTTCAGTTTTTAATGCTTCTATCGCTTTAATAGTATGAGATATTATATCTTGCAGTTTATTTAACTCTTCTTTTGAAAAGTTGCTTAATACATAATTCGCAACATCAGATTTATCTTTTGGTTTACCAATTCCAATTCTCACCCTAATATAATCTTTTCCAATATGAGAATCAAGTGATCTTAAACCATTATGACCACCATGTCCACCACCAATTTTGAATTTAACCGCACCAAATGGTAAATCCAAATCATCATGAATAACAATAATATCTTCTAAATCAATTTTATAATAATCCATAATTGCATGAACAGCAAGTCCTGAATTATTCATATATGTTGTAGGTTTAGAAAATAAGTTGTAGCCTGATTTTAATAAAGTAGAGTGAAAATTAGAATTATTAATATTTGAAGTTGTAAGGTTTTTAGTCATCTCATCGATAACTAAAAATCCTACGTTGTGTCTTGTTAATTCGTATTTATCACCAATATTACCAAGACCAACGATTAAATGCATATTAATTAAATTACTTAGCTTTAATTACACCAACAACTGGTACTCTAGGATCTAAATAACAATCAACACCTGCAGGGAATTGAATATCTCTAATTAAGATATTATCTCCAGTATCTAATTGAGATACTTCTAATGTAATACTCTCTGGTAAAGTCTCAAGTGTACATTTAACTGCAACTCTTTTGTGATTTATAATTAATAAACCTTTATTTTTTAAACCTTTTGGAGTTCCTGTAGTTTTAACTGGGATTTTATATCCAGCTCTTACACCTGGTTGTGCAACCATTAAATCTACGTGTAATAACTCAGAAGTTAATGGACATTTTTGATATTCTTGTACTACAACTTTGAAAACATTTTCACCAACTTTAACGTCGAATGCTAAAGTTTCTTTATTTCTCATGAATTTAATATATTCATTTCTTTTGAATGCTGCAGCAACGTTTTCTAAACCTTTACCATAGATATTAGCTATTAAATAACCTTCTCTTCTTAAAGTTTTAGTTGTTTGTTTTGTCATACTATCTCTTACGATACCCTCTAACATTGTGATCCTTTTGTGTTTATTTTTTAAATTGAGTTGCGATTATATTTAACTTTAACTAAATATTTGTTTAAGTTTTTATTAATTTAATACTTTAACTTCTATTAATCAATTTTTAGATAACATCAAGCCTTAAATAAATACACAACATAAGGTAAAATCCGATGATATTATTAGATGGAAAAGCATTATCTGAAAAAATCAAAGAAGAAGTAAAAGTAGAAGTTGCTGAACTTGTAGAAGATAAACAAATTACTCCAGGTTTAGCTGTAATTTTAGTTGGAAATGACCCTGCAAGTGCTACATACGTAGCTAGTAAAGCAAAATCATGTAAAAACGCTGGAATATATTCAGTTGTTCATGAAATGCCAGATACTATTACTCAAGAAGAGTTACTAGAAACAATTGCAATGATGAATAAAAATCCAAAATTAGATGGTATTTTAGTTCAATTACCATTACCAAAACATATAGATACAACAACTGTTTTAGAAGCAATTGATCCTTTAAAAGATGTTGATGGTTTCCACCCATACAACGTAGGAAGAATGGTTTCAAATTTAGATGCATTTTTACCTGCAACTCCATTTGGTGTAATGAGAATGTTTGAAGAGTATGGAATTGAATTAAGTGGTAAAAATGTTGTAGTAATTGGTTCATCTGATATTGTTGGTAAACCAATGGCTTCATTATTAATTAATGCTAAAGCAACTGTTACTGTTTGTAACTCAAGAACAAAAGATTTAAAAGCTCATACATTAGCTGCTGATATAGTTGTTATTGCTGTTGGTGTTCCATATTTATTAAAAGAAGATATGGTTAAAGATGGTGCAATTGTAATTGATGTTGGTATTAATAGATTAGAAAATGGTAAATTAGTTGGTGATGCTGATTTTGAAGGTTTAAAAAATAAATGTTCACACTTAACACCTGTTCCAGGTGGTGTTGGACCTATGACTATTGGTATGTTATTAAAAAATACAATCAAAGCTGCAAAATTAAGAGAAAAAAGAGAAGCTAAATAGATGTTAAAAAAAATATATAATTGGTCATCTTCTTGGACTGGAACAATTGTAATTGTTCTTGGAATTATATTTTTTGTTGCACAAGCATTTGTAATTCCAAGTGGAAGTATGAAAAATACTCTACTTATTGGTGATATGCTTTTTGTAAAAAAATTCTCTTATGGTATTCCAACACCAAGAATTCCTTGGCTTGAAATAAAAGTTTTACCTGATTTCAATGATAATGGTCATTTAATAGAAGGTGAAAGACCAAAAAGAGGAGATATCGTAGTATTTAGATATCCGAAAAATGAAGCTATTCATTATGTAAAAAGAGCCGTTGCTACTGGTGGGGATTTAGTTGCTATAAAAGACAAACATCTACTTTTGCACCCAAAAGAAGGAAATGAGTTTGTAAAAGCAAATTATCCAAAAGAGAATATTATTGAAATTGGTGATAAATTATGGGTTATTGATCCATACAAAAAAGATCACCCAGGAATTCATAATGACCCTTCTGTTATAGATAATGGTTTAAATCCTAATGAACTATTTAATATGATGCCAATAGTTGTACCAGAAGATCAAACATTCATGATGGGAGACAATAGAGACCACTCAAATGATTCAAGATTTTGGGGAACAGTTCATTATAAATATATAGTTGGAACACCTTGGTTTATCTATTTTTCTTGGGATGAAAATTATGAAATTAGATGGGATAGAGTTTTAAAAAGTGTAGAATCTATTGAAAAAAATATGAATACTAATAATATTGAAATAAAACATGAAAAAGGAATCTATTAATGAAATATTATATTGCAGCAGATCATGCAGGAATAGATATTAAAGCTTATGTAAAAGAACTTTTTGAAGAAAGAGGTCATACGGTTGAAGATTTAGGTCCATTTAGCAAAGATAGAGTTGATTACCCTGATTATGCTTCAAAAGTTTGTAAAAAAGTTCTTGAAAATGAAGGAACAATGGGAATTTTAATCTGTGGTTCTGGAATTGGAATGAGTATGGCTGCAAATAAATTTGATGGAATTAGAGCAGCATTATGCCATAATGAATATAGTGCTAGAATGGCTAGAAAACATAATAATGCAAATGTTATTTGTTTAGGTGAAAGAGTTTCAGGATATGGAATGATTGAAGCTATTATTAAATCATGGGACAAAGCAGAATTTGAAGGTGGAAGACACGCAGGAAGAGTTGAAAAAATCAACGCTTTAGGGAAAATTGGAAGTTGTAGAGCATAGGGAAATCCTATGTTCTGCATAAATTATTTTCTAAGAGCCCATTTATCAATATTATGAGATAATCAAAGCAAAACAAAAAAGGCATTTTATGAGTGATTGGCAAGTATATTTGATGATGTTTATCGTTGTTGGTCTTATGTTAATTGGTAAAAAAATGATGTTTTTTGATGATTCAAAAAAGGATAAAAATTGATAAATCCTAGAATTATTGATTATATATTTTCAAGTGCTTCAATACAAAGATGGAATGACTATCCAAGAATGGTTGAACTTGTTGAACTAGATAAACAAGCACATAAATTTATTATTGCATATTTTATTGCAAAATTAGAAAAAGACATAAACTATACACACCTAATAGAAGCTGGTATTTTTGAGTTTTTAAGACGTGTAGTTGTAACTGATATACGACCTGATGTTTTTAGAAAAGCTTTACAAAAAAAATCACGTGAGATTAACTCTTGGGTTATTTCAAAACTTGCACCTTCACTAAAAGATATTGATAATGGTACTTTTTTACAAAAATTTGAAGAGTATTTAAATAATCCTGATATTTACAAAAAAGAGAGATTTATTCTTAAAGCTGCCTCTTATCTTGCAACAAGATGGGAATTTTCTATTGTTTATCAAACAAGCCAATTTTTAAATGATATTGAAGATGTTAAAAAAAGTGTAGAAGAAGAGATTGAAGATTATTATGAGTTAATAGGGGTACGAAAAATTGCATTGAATAAAAAACTTGGGAAAATTATTGATTTAAGTGGAAGATTAAGATTTCAAAAAAGATGGGCACAAACTCCAAGAATTCCTGAAACTTCTGTTTTAGGACACATGTTAACAGTTGCCATTTTTGGATATTTTTTCTCCCTTGAAGTAAATGCTTGTGATAAAAGATTACAAAACAATTTTTTTACAGCACTTTTCCATGATTTACCAGAAGCACTAACAAGAGATATAATCACTCCAGTTAAATATTGTGTTGATGAGCTTTCTGAAATTATTGCAGAATATGAAATAGAAAAAATTGAAGATGATATTTTGCCAAATGTTCCAGAAATTTTACATGAAGAGTTCTCTTATATTTTAGGTCTTTATGATGGAATCAAAGAAGAATTCACTAATAAAATAAAACAAAATGGAAAGATTGAAGTAGTTGAAGATATTTCAAAATACAATCTTGATAAATATGAAGCAATAGATGGAATTGCCCTAAAACAGTGTGATAAACTTTCAGCCTTTGTAGAAGCTAGTTTATCAATATCTCACGGTATTAAATCAAAAGAGTTAATTAGTGGGAAAAAAGAGATTTTAAAAGGATTAAAAGAAGTTCAAGGAGTTGATTTTAAGGCAATAGCTACACAAATCGACTATGAATTTGGCACAACTGGACAAACTCAAGTTCGAATTGATTTTGATTAAAATGAAAAAATATAGCTTTTAAAAGCTATATTTTAAATTTACATATCCATATCTTCCTGGATCGTTAATTAATACTCTGTCTGAACCAACTGTCGCATATGTAATATCTTGATAAGTATTTGTTGAGTTATAAACTTTATCAAATACGTTATCTACACCTAATGTTAAACCTATATTTTTATGTAACTGATTGTTATATTTTAAATTAAATAGTGCATATCCAGCTAATTCTTGTTCTCTTGCAGAACTATCAAAATTATTCCAAGAATCAACAGCTACAACTTCAGCTGTATATTTTGCTTTATCCATCTCATAATTTAAAGCAAAATTTCCTTTTAATGGTGGGATTTCTGCTAAATCTTTATCAGTAAAATCTCCATCTTTTTTACCTTTTTGATATGCTACTCCATAATCTAAAGATAAATTATCAGTCATTGCATATAATCCACTGATATCTAAACCATAAATTTTTGCATCTATATTTTCAAATTTTGTACCAGTATTATAAATATAATCTTTTAATACAGAATAGAATATTTTTGGTCTAATATTAAAATTACCAATAGTTTTATCAAATCCTAAATCAGCCTCATAATTTTTTACATCATCTAATTGTGCATTACCCTGTGCACCCATACCTGTTGTATATAATTCTCTTGCATCTGGAACTCTAGTTGATTTTCCAATACCTGCAAAATATTTCATTTTTTCATCTACGTTATAAACTCCAAAAATATTTGCATTTAATCCAACGTATTTTTTATCTGTTTTTGTGCTATCAGAAGAATCTACATCTGTATAATCATATCTAGTACCAACTTCTAAATCTAATTTACCAAATGATTTTTCAACTTTTGAGAAAATTGCTTTATTTGTTGTATCTGTTGATGCTAAAGAACTTATAGCGTTTGGATTCATTGGTGTACCAGGGTTTACAACACCTGTTGTTCTATTGATATAATAATTTTCACCTTTCCAATTTCTAACACTTGTATCTAATCCAATGGTAACTAAGCTATCAGCAACTTCAATAATATTTTTAATTTTTTCTCCGTGAATAGACGTTTTATAATGAGCTACACTTGTATAATAAGTTCCCATCATTGGACTACCAACTCTAAGTGCTGTACTCATTGGATGATCAACATCTGAATAATAGTAATCTAAATCTAATTGTTTAGAAAAACTTCCTAAATTTCTAGCTGTATATCCAACTGTATAGATATTTGAATCATCATAATCAGCATCCATAGTTCCTGTTGGATATAAAATATTATCACTTCTATTTCCTGTATATGATAATTTTAATTCTTGGTCATCATTTATATTAAATTGACCTTTTGTTAAAAGAGTTTTTTTCTCATATGCCTTTTGATTTGGATTACTATATTGATTAGCACCTGGCATTCCTTTTTTCACTTGTTGTTCTGCAAAAGTATCACCATTACCATCTTTATATTGGTCACCCTCTTCTGTTGAAGTAGAAACCAATAATTTAACTCTATCTGTTCCACCACTTACTGTTGCACTAGCTTTTTTGTATCCAAAACTTCCAGCATTTAAGTTAACTTCCCCATGAACATCTTTTGTAGGTTCTTTTGTTTCAACTTTTACAAGTCCACTTAAAGTTCCAAAATTCTCAACATCATATGGACCTTCAATTACTTTTACATTTTGAACATTGTTTGATAAAACATGAGAAGTAGCTGAATCCATTCTATTTGGACATGCACCATAAATTTTTGCAGCATCAAGTAAAATATTAATATTATCTTTTTTTTGCCCTCTTAAAATAATATCATTTGCAATACCACTTCTTCGAACAATTGAAACTGATGGTACATTTTTACTTAAAGCTTCAGCTAAATCAGCACTTTTTAATTGCTCATCACTAACATCTTTTACTATTTCAGAATTTGCTGTTTCAACTACACTAATTGGCTCTAAAGTATTTGTTTCACTTGCATTTACTAACATAGCTGTTGTAACAAGTGATAGAGAAATAAACTTCATCATAAATTTTACCTTCTACTAAAAAATTTATGAAAGTATTACAAAGTGTTGTTAATTTAGTGTTAATTATTAGAAATTCTTATTTATAAACTCTTCACTCTCTTTTTTTATGCTCTCTTTTTCTTCATCACTCCAAGATAAAATCCTTGCCATTTCATCACAAACACTTTCAAGACAAAGCAATGAACTCTTTTTATCTATAAAACAAAGCCCTACTCTTCTTGCTAAAAAGTCAATTGGTTTTTTAACAACTTCAAACCTAATAGCATATTCAATCTCAACTTTTAAATATGGTAAATCAAAACTTATCAATTCAAAATTATTTGATTGATTTGCAATATCTAAAATCATAGTTACCCTATCACCATAAAGTGTAATTAAAGACTCTTTTGTATCATTCATAATTGGATAAAAAGAGAGTAGTTTTTCTAAAGTATCTTTTTTTTGTTTATTACCAATCAATTTAAATTTTTTAGTTTGACAAACTGCTTTTTTCTCTAT
>RRZT010275939.1_pt1 | contig 23078 bp, 16 predicted proteins | sample 2165551 | NCBI WGS metagenome assembly RRZT01 (sample SAMN10456910, study PRJNA506462) | wastewater metagenome | biome: wastewater; feature: sludge; material: wastewater sludge; isolation source: wastewater sludge with Escherichia coli K12::gfp cells carrying plasmid... | place: USA: Moscow, Idaho... | reverse complement strand
CTCGGGGGCAGATCGGAGGCCCATGGCGTCGAACCGCGACATAATGGCGCTCAAGGCTTCGGCCATTGCGCCAAGTTTCGCCCGCTGGGCAGCGATGAGCCTGCCGATATTCTGCGCCTCATGGCGCGCATGGACGAATCGAATGCTGACCTCGTGATCGGCGCCCGGTTTGCCGGAGTGGGGGACTACTCAGTGCGCGGTCCGCGGGCCTGGGCAATGAAAGTTCTTTCCAAGCGGCTCTCTCGTATCTGCAAGGTGACGCTGACGGACACAACGTCCGGATTCAAGCTGGCCAATCGCCGCACCATCGAACTCTTCGCCGAAGAACTCCCGGCAGAATACCTGGGAGACACCATCGAAGCACTTGTCATCGCCGCGAAATCCGGCCTCAAGGTGGAACAGGTTGGCGTGCAGATGCGTGAGCGTCAGGGCGGCGAGCCCTCGCATAGCCCGTTCAAGGCCGCGCTGTTCCTTGTGCGTGCCGGGTTGGCCATGTTCATTGCCTCGACGCGCCGCCGCAAGAAGGAGACGACCGTTGACTGAGGTTCTGTACCGGCTGTTGCCATTCGTGGTGTCTGTGGGCCTGTTGGCCTATATCTTCTTCCTGCTGCGTAGCCATCGGGTGCGTGAGCGTTATGTCTGGCTGTGGCTCATCCTTGGTCTGGGCATGCTGGTACTCTCGATCTTTCCAGAGACAGCCTTCGTGGTGTCACGGTGGTTCGGTTTCCAGACCCCGTCGAACATGCTGCTGGCGGCGTGTTCGGGATTCCTGCTGCTGACCGCTATTAACCTGTCGACGGCGATATCCAGTCTCCAGGAAGACCGGCGGCGCTTTACAGAGGAGCTCGCCATTATGGACGCACGGGTGCGTGAACTGGAAGCGGCGGCCCAGCGTGAGAATCATCCTGAATGAAGGTATGCCTCGTCCTCGCTGATAGGCTGAGCAGTTATGAGTAAGACTGCACTAGTGACGGGCGCAGGCGGCTATATTGGCCGTCATGTGGTGCGCACCCTGTTGGATTCGGGATTCGCCGTGAAGGCTCTCGACCTCCGATTGGATGGTGTAGATGAGCGGGCAGAACGCCTCCAGATGAACCTTTTCTCCGGTGATGAGGACATCTACGATCAGATGGGCCGCCCCGATCTCGTGTTCCATCTGGCATGGCGGGATGGCTTCAAGCATAATTCGGATGCTCATATTGATGATCTTCCAGCGCATGTTCACCTCTTTGAGAATCTTTTCAAGGGTGGCCTCAAACATCTTGCTGTCATGGGCACGATGCACGAGGTGGGCTACTGGGAAGGCCCGATCGATGAGAACTCGCGCTGCGCTCCCGCATCCTTATACGGAATCTCCAAGAATGCGTTGCGCCAGGCCGCGACCATGCTTGCGGCCCAGCACGGCGCAGCACTGCAGTGGATTCGTGCCTTCTACATTGTGGGTGACGATGCCCGCGGTAGCTCGATCTTCGCCAAGCTCCTGGAAGCCGTGGATCGCGGCCAGCCTACTTTCCCCTTTACCTCGGGAAAGAACCAGTATGATTTCATCTCGATTACGGAGCTGGCGCACCAGATCGCGGCGGTTGTGTCCCAGACGGAGGTCACCGGGATCATCAATGTGTGCACTGGGCAGCCGCAAAGTCTTGCCGACCGGGTAGAGGCGTTTATCCGCGAGCACGATCTCAATATCACCCTGGAGTATGGGGCTTTCCCGGATCGCCCCTATGATTCTCCGGGTATCTGGGGGGACGCCACGAAGATCCAGCAGATTCTGGCTCACGCGGAGTAACCGGGACCTATGAGTAGCACTGGTAGCGCGCGCGAGTTGCTCGACCGCAACGAGGCATCGGCGCCCACGCGCAGATGGATTAACCCGAAGAATAACTCACTCAATCTCATTCGCCTGGTCATGGCCCTCGTTGTGGTGGTACACCATATTTACCCGATAACGGGCCGAGGTGACGGCTTCTATTTCTCCCGGACCGAGACGATCGGGGCATGGGCTGTCTTTGTATTCTTCATGATCTCGGGATACCTCATCACCGGTTCGCGCCTGCGCTCGGACGGCGGCCGCTACCTCATGAACCGCATCGTGCGGATTTTCCCGGCGTTCGTCCTCATCAATATCGTCACTGCCTTTGTTCTTGCTCCGATCGCATATCTGCGGCAGAACGGCACGATTGATGGCTTCTTGACCACACCGACGACGCCACTCAGTTACGTCCTGACCAACGCATGGCTCCGGATGAATGACTACACAATCGCCGGGACGCTCGCCGATGTTCCGTATCCGGGTGCTTGGAACGGTTCACTGTGGAGCCTCTACTATGAGTTTGCTGCCTACGTAGTTGTGGGACTGCTGCTCTCGATTCCATTCGCAGCCAGGTCCGCCTGGCCGATGGCCGTCTTCTTCCTCGGTTCTGTAGCGGTATGGGCACAGTTCCCACAGGTCGAGGGATACACAGCCTCCGTGGCGCAGGATGTCTACCAGTACGGACGTCTCTTCCCCTTCTTCTTCGGAGGAGGGCTGGTGTTTATGCTTAAGGACAGGCTGAAATTTTCTTGGATAGGGGCGCTCGCATCGGCCGGGGTTGGAGCGGGACTTATTTGGATGGGTCCGAGTTGGGGCGCTCAGCTCGCGGCACCCTTCCTCACATACCTCATCCTGTGGATCGCGGATATTATGCCCTCACCGCGTTTCCTGCAGGTGCACGATTTTTCTTACGGCGTTTATATCTGGGGTTTCCCACTCACGCAGATGGCGGCGCTCCTCGGATTCGCTGAAGTACCGGTTCCTGTGCTTGCCGCTATCCTCATCGCGCTGACACTGGTGGGTGCCGCCATCTCGTGGTTCTTGGTGGAACGTCCGATGCTGCGTTGGGCGCGCGGCAAGCCGAATCCGTTCGGCGACATCCGAGCTGAAGCTCGCTAGTGTTTGAATAGTGATTACGTGATGACGGGGCTGTATCAGAAGGTCTTTTGACCGGCTGATACAACCATAGAAGAGTCCCCGTCATCACGGCGGCGGACGTCACTATGTCGGACACTGCCTCCGTGCGCGGCCACTAACCCTGTGTGGCGAAGATGTGCTTGAACAGCGACTTCACGGCAGCGCCATCACGCGTCCGGACAGCCTTGGGAAGCAGAGATGCCGCGTATAGACGGGAGGTTCCGTGCAAACGCGCGGCACGTGCCGCGCGGGTCCAACCATTGGCGAGCATTGCCTCGCGGGCGAGATCGAAGTAACGGCGCTCCCCGGCGAACCTTGTCCCGTCCATGAGCTTTGAGCCGGAGGCGGAGGACTCATGGCGGCGGTAGCTGAAGCATAATGTCGGTTCGACGAGGATGCGTCCCCCTGCGGCGAGGATGTCTACTACCACAGCGAGGTCCTGGATGAGTGGGAAACCGTCACGGAAGGGAGTATCACGCAGCGATTGGGTGCGGAAGGTGAGGGAGGGCCAGTAGAGCCAGTCGCCAGTGAGCAAGGTAGCAGCGGCGCTCTCGCCGGAGATGATGCGTGGTCCGCGCCTAGTCGAGGGGCGCAGCACGTCTTTGATCGTGTCCCCGAGCGTCTTGACTGGGGCACTTTTCTCATCGATGGGCTGGACTGCGGGCTGAATAATGTCGATATTCGGATACTTTGCGATCGCGGTGAGAATCGAGGAGACGTAGTTGGGATGCATGACGTCATCACATCCTAGGAACATCATGTACTCAGATTCGACGAGTTCCAGGCAACGCTCGTAATTTGCTGTGATTCCGAGGTTCACTTCGTTGCGCACGTAGGTGACCCGTGGGTCGTCCACCTTTGCGAAGTATTCGGGCACCCGCTCGTCTGGGTAACGATCGTCGACCACGACGAGGCGCCACGCGTCCGAATCCTGATGCAGGACGGATTCCACCGTCTCGAAGAGATAGTCGGGGCTTCCCCAATAGGGCAACATGATGTCGAGTTTCATCGCATTCCTTTGTCTGAGATGGTCCTGAGATAGTGAATGGCAGCGAGAGCGAAGAGAAGAGTGAGCACAAACATCGCGCTGACGTAGGCGAGGGCCGCTCCCATGATCCCCAGATGTGCCACGAGGAAGGAGGCAAGGGCCATGACGAGGGCTGCGGCCACACCGTATCCGACGAACACGGCGTTCTGGTGCCTCATCGTGGTGAGCGCGTAGTAGAGGATAGTGCTGGTGGCGTTGAAGGCTCCACCTGCCACGAGAATCAGCATTTCGAGCTGGAACTCGGCGATGTCAACACCGTAGAGGAAGTTGAGTAACGGCACGCCGATAAGATACGTCGCAGCGAAGGTGACGAGGAAAGCAGCGAGGGAACCCTGGAGGCCCCGGAAGATGAGCTTCTTGAACCCGGCTATATTCTGTGACACCCACTCGACTGCCATCCGGGTAAGCAGTGGGCGGAAGATGAGCGTGGAGAGCAGATTGATAGTGAAAGCGGGCATAAAAAGGACAGCGAAGTATCCGATGTGAGCGTTGTCCATCACTGAGCTGACGGCAAAACGTGGAGCATTGGATAAATACAGTGCCAGGAAGCTGGCCACGAAGAGAGGGAAACAGGCCCGCAGTAACTGATTGATGGGCTGCCAGGAGAAACTAGGTGTGAGTTCGAAGCGTGGCCTCGCGGCAAGCACGATGAGGATCGCCATGAGGACCGCCGAGACTACCAAGGTAATCAACGAGGACACTAGCAGATCACCAGTGATGATGACGGCTATGCAGAAGAGCGCCGTCGTCGTGAAGATCCGAATAAAGCTAATTCTGCCAGCAATGTCCAAGTACCCGATGCGCTGGAATTCCCCGAGGAAGACGTCCTCGAAGGCGTCGAGAATACGGATGGAGGCCACTGCGATGGCCGCCGCCAAATTGGCACCAGTCTGGCCGTTTAACACTGGATAGACGAGGATCCCAACGATCATGAGCGCTGTGGTGATGATGCGTGTGGCGTGATAGGTACCGAAGGTAAATCGTTTCTGGACATCAGTGGCCTGATACGGCCGAACCTCGTACATGCCCAGGGACTGGAACTGTTGTCCAATTCCTGTTGCCAGGAAAAAGAGGCCACCGGCGGCTTCGCCCGCAACACGTGTCACGATGAGAAGCATGATGGCGGTAGAAGCCGCCATCATGACACCGCTTGCGGTGTTCCAGAAGTAGTCGCGCTTAAGCTGATTCGTCACTTGCCGGGTTCCTCGGCGCCAAGTTCGTCAGGGCCGAACTTACCCAACTCCACCACGAATAGCGAATGATTCTTGCGCTTCTCCAGTGGAGGCAGCGTCATGTAGTCACCGTAGCCGCGAGTGAGAAGTGTGTCGTACTCATGGGGCAACTTCGTAGTGATGTCCTCGAAGGGAACCTCGATTGCAGGGAACAGCTCGTCGAGAGTGACTTCCCAGTTCTCGGGGTCTCGCATGGAAAAATCCGTCATAGTTCTCGACGGCACATGCTCGTACCTGCGGGCAGCCTGCTCCCAATGCTTTTGCAACTTGCGTGGAGTGATGCGGGCTAGGCGTAGGGTCCAATACACTGCCGTCGTCGCCGTAAAAATCATCGTGCGGATGATGCCATCGATCTCCAAGTATGGGCGTGGGGTACCGGCCAGATAGACGAGGCGCCCCCAGAACCAGGTGGAACGAGCCTGCCTACGGTAGGCCTTGGGATCTTCCGGGATGTTGTCCAATGGGAAGATGTCCAGAAACATGGGCATCTTGTACTTTGAGTCCTTGCTGAACTCGGGGATCATCAAGGTGTCCTTGAGGACGAGCTTGGTGAACATGAATGAGTAGTCCGGGTTGGTACGCGTGTTGTCGATCCGGAAATCGTCCCCCAGTAGCACGGGAGCCTCGGCGAGAAAACGCTCGTAATCGGCCCGTGTCATGCAGATGTCGATGTCATCATCCCAGGGTACGAAGCCTTGATGGCGGACGGCACCGATGGCGGTTCCACCATAAACTGTGTAGGGAAGATTTAGCTCCGTACACACCCGATCAAACTCTTTAAGGATGAGCGTGAGGACCTTCTGGATGTGCCTCAAAAGCTGAGGATCGTCGAATTCCTTGAAAGCCATACCAAGCCCGTTCGTGTCGTGGTGAACCTCGAGCCGATCGGCCCGCCCGTTCCAAAATAGCAGGCGGGCCGATGTTGGTTACCGGAGGTGCTTGTGAACTTCAACTCCCGTGACATTAGGCCAGTCGACGGAGGCGTCGTGCACTCCTCTTTGGGAGTCCGGGATACCACGTTAGGAGGGATGACAGAGGGCCCCTACTTAATCGGCGGATCGTGCTCCTTGCCTGCGGAGTACTTCGAGATGCCGCTCGTACTGATCGAGAACATCCTCGACCAACTGGGTGTAGCTGTAGCCCATGATGTCGTAACCTCGTCCGGTGGCACCGAGGTACACCTCAAGCCTCACGTATTCGTCATCTCTGTAGGCCGCGCTGCCCCCATAGGTGGGAACGGGGGCCAAGCGCCTCCACACCTGGTAGTGGAACGGCTCGCCGTCGTTGTGCTGCGCGCTGAGTTCGATATAGCTGTCGCCCGTGTCGGTGGTGATCGTCTCTACCCGGGTGGAGATTCCTCGTTCGGAAAGTTCCGTGGCGACGTCGTGCAGGGTGGGGAGTAGAGTCTCCTTCTCGTATCGCTCTGTGTCTTCGACACTGGGGAAGTTGAGAGCCCGAGACAGACGGGTCTTCCAATCCTGATTGGAGCCGCGGCCTCCGAACTCGGTTCGTCCGGACAGCGCTAGAGCCATTGTTTCTGCCTCGACATCCGAGTGATGGCGTTCCAACAGGAGCGAGCGATAGAAGCCGATCATCACGAGCACCATGGCGAACCCGAAGGGAAGTCCCATGATCACCGTTGCGCTCTGGAGGGCGCCGATACCTCCTACCACGAGCATGGCGATGGTCAACAGGCCGGTAGCCACCGCCCAGAACACGCGTAGTGCGGAGCGCGCATCATCCTGCGGGGAAGGCAGCTTCGATGTCAGGTTGGCCATGACGAGAGCTGCGGAATCGGCGGAAGTAACGTAGAACAGCAGCGCGGTGACCAGTGCAAGTCCTGCAACGAACACGAACGCCGGGTACTCCTGAAGCAGCCGGTAGAACCCTCCCTCGGGATCGGCAATGGTGTTCTCCCCAAATTCGGTGTTTCCACTGCGGATCAGGTCAATCGCGGCGTTCCCGTAGAGGGAGATCCACATGAGGATGTACACCATAGGAATAAGAAGCGTACCGCCGACGAACTGGCGGATGGTGCGGCCACGAGAAATCCGCGCAAGGAACAGACCCACGAAGGACGCCCAGGCGATCCACCAAGCCCAGAAGAACAGGGTCCAGTCCTGCATCCAGGTCCCGGTGTCCTCGAAGGCGAAAGTCTGCAGGAACATATCTGGGAACAGACGGACAAAGTCACCAACGTTGAGAATAAGGCCGTTCAACAAGTACTGGGTCTTGCCAGTCACGAGAATCCACAGGGCAAGCGCAACGGCCAGCACAACATTCAGTTCTGACAACCGGCGAATTCCCTTGCCCACACCCGACACGGCGGACAGAGTTGCTGTCGCTACTCCGAGGGTCACGATGACCAACTGGACGGCGACGCTGCGAGGCACTCCGAAGAGCACCTCCAGTCCCACATTGATGAGCACAACGCCGATTCCAAGCGTTGTGGCCACGCCAAAGATGGTGCCGAGAACTGCTGCGAAATCAACGGTATGGCCGAGCCATCCTTCAACCCGCTTGCCAAAGATGGGTCGTAGCGCAGAGCGAACAGCTAATGGCAGTCCTTTTCGGAAGGCAAAGTATCCGAGTGCGAGCCCCATGAGGGCGTACATACCCCACCCGGAAATCCCATAGTGGAACAGTGTCCACACTGTTGCTTCTCGCGCCGCGTCAACCGTTCCGCCTTCACCGCTGGGTGGATACAGATACTGGGTCACCGGCTCCGCCACGGCAAAGAACATGAGGTCCGTGCCAATACCGGCCGCGAAGAGCATGGATGCCCAGGTGAATGTGCTGAACTCGGGCTTGGCGTGGTCAGGGCCGAGCTTGATGTCCCCGAAGCGGGAGAGTGCCAGGCACACCACGAAGATCAGAACAACCGCGGCGAGAAGAATATAGAACCACCCGAACGTGCCAGCAAACCACCCGACGACGGCGTTGAGAACCGCCTCCGCGTTGCGCGGAGCTAGTAACCCCCACAACGCGATGGCGAGGACGCCAACTGCGGAGCTGATGAACACCGCCCAGTTGACGGGGGCGACGGTTTTCCCCTTCGGCAATGGGGGTGCGGTTTGCTCGGTTGGAGCGGCGATGGGGCGTGTCGTACTCATGTCATCCTCTTCAGTTTTGAGGGGCGGGGACGGCGGAACTCTCGTACCAGTCCAGGACGGTGTCCACGTAGTCGACGGCGTGGCGATAGTAGACAAACAGCAACTCGCCAACGTTGTCCCCAGCAGCTTCCTTTGCAAGGGACCAGACGTACCAGCACCAGCCGGCGAAGACGATGTAGGAGTAGAAGTGGCGCTTCTCCTCGAAGCTAGGCTCGCGGTCGAAGTAATACCGCAGCGCATTCTCGATTTGCTCGGGGGTGAGCTCGGCGCCCACCGTGAAGGTGCCGAAATCGTTGGCCACATCTGACATCCCTGCGTACTCCCAGTCGATGAGGTTGAGGTGATTGGACTCATCAATGAGGAAGTTAGGAGGGTAGAAGTCGTTGTGGCTGGGCACAACGGGGAATCCGTCTGCGTCGGCCCACGCTTTGAGGCGCAGCACTTTCTCGCGGAGTTCGTCGTAGCCAGGGACTTCAATGGGGCCGTGGCGGCGCAGCAATTTCTCATAGCCGAGTCCCGCGTCGATGAAATCGAAGGTTCGGGTGAAGATTTGGCCACTGTCGTGAAACTTGCGATCCATGCGCATGGCTCGTTTGAGTTCGGCCGGGTTCGTTGGGTCGAGATTGCGTGCGCGCGGCACGAACCGGGAGATCTTCCATCCTCGTTGTGGATTGCCAGCGAGGAACGTGTTGTCCAGTCTGAGATCCCGAGCCAATTCTAGGGCGGCGAACTCGGCCCCACGATCGACGAGATTTTCGGTACCTACACCGGGATGACGATAAACGTATTCCTCATCGCCAACGGTGAAGTGGCATGAGAGATTCGTGAGCCCCTGCTTGAGAGGGTAAAAGTCATGGACGTCGGACTTCTCGCAACCGAGGACGGCAACGATGTTGTCGAAAACTTCCGAGTCGACGTTTTCGATGAATGAAGGATCGAAGCCGCGAAGCTCGTCGAGTGAATCAAACTCGTTAATAACGCCGGCTGGGTAACCGCGCATCACCATGTCAAGATCCTTGATGTGGTCGAGATAGATTGACTCCCACAGCTTCCCGACCGTTGCGGGGCGATGATAGACGCGCTCCAAGATCTCACGGAACTTGGCGGAGAAGTTTTCATCGAAGAAGACGTGGCCGAGCATCACCCAGGCGTTTTCTCCACCCACCGTGACGTCGGTGATACGTCCGCCAGAACCCGTGGTGATACACCATTCATCCGTCTCGCCCTCGATGAACTGGGCGGAGTAGTAGGCCTGGTACACATAGGGCTCGAATGGATTGACGGAAAAATAGTTGTCAGAGGAGCAGATGAAAGTACGAGCGAGCCTTTCTCGTACCACCCACAGGGTGCCATTGTTGTTGCGCGTTGCGTACTCTCCGTTGACGACAATCTTTACGCCAAACTTCTTGCGCAGGTAAAAGAAGTATTCCTTCTTGTAACCGACGACGATGGTGATATCGGAGATCCCCGCTTCCAGCAGTTGGCGGATTTGGCGTTCAACGAGGATCTCGCCGCGCACCCGAAGCAGGCCCTTGGGCTTTTCGTAGGATATGGGGGCGAAACGCTGGGACAAGCCGGCTGCCATGATAATGGCGTTGTCTACCCGATAAGGCTGCAAGGCAGCCAAACCCGTGTCAGTAAGCTGGCGTTGAGCAATGTATCCGGCTTCTTCGCACTCGCGGACGGTCGTGTTGATGGTGCCCAACGAGAGGTCGGTTAACGCTGCCAACTTGCGCTGGGAGAGGCGACCCTGCGAACGCAGGGCATTCAAAACCGCAAATTCGTTGCGAGAGAGCACTATGCTTTCCTCCATCTGATGTTCAATATCGATTAGTGTAGCTCGATATTGAACATCCGGTATGGAGAAGGTCAATATGTGGTGAAGGCCCCGTGAATAGCTATGTCGTGGACGGAGACGCCGGACTTGTTGCGGACTCGGCGGGATGTGATCCGGACTCGACAGGACTTGTTGCGGACTCGGTGGGAGCCGCCGTCGTCGGCACCTCAAAATCGAAGAAGTCTGGCGATTCGACCACGGGAGCTGGCTGCTCAGGCACCTCCGGAAGACCTCTGGATATGCGAACCGTCACTGCGGCCAGTGCTGAGATACCGATGAGCATGGCTAGTGAGCCTAGTGCCCATGTGATTGTGGGGGATGCAGGCCATGGCCACCAGTCTGGGGAGCCGAAACCAATCAAGGTGTTGTCCTCGAGGCCAATAGAATAACGGCGGATGATCTGGCGTAATGCCATGGAGTTCGCCAACGCAACGATCCCAGCAAAGAATACGAGCTGTCCGGTGGCGCGGAAGAAGACCTTGCCATCCCGGCGTGTCAGCCAGATGAGTAGGGCCACGGCGACCAGAGGGAGCATGTAGCGGCCCTGATAGAAGTAGACAGGCTGGACCTGGCGAAGAGTGAGGCTCACCGCAGGAATACCCAGGAGTGCCCCCAACATGATGAGTGTTGCGAGAACCTTGCGGACATGGAATTTGCGGGCAGACACAAACACTACGCCACCCGCCACGAACACCATCGTGAGTGTGGACCAACCGAGCAATGGTACATCGAACCAGCCTGGGCCCCAGGTGAGTCCCCACCACGAAGCAACGTGTTCCGGCAGACTCAGGAGGTTGAGAACGAAAATGCGCCAGGTTTCCAGATTCGGGTATGTGGGCCAGCCGCCGTCCGAAGTAAGGCGATCTGCCTGACCCGTGGAGGCCAGGATGAATAGGCCGGTGAGAGCTGCCACGACGGAGAACGCGAGCGAGGGAAGCCGGTCACGCGTGATGCTGACAAGGAACCAGAGTGCGAGGGTAATGACGAAAATGTAGAACGCGGAGTCCGCTCGGCTGGTGATACACAGTACGGCTCCGAGCGCTGCCATCACCAGGAGGGATAGTCTTCGGCGCCCAGTTGCCAAGGTGGAGGCAAAGAGTGCGGAGGCGTAAATGAGGCAACCTGAGAGCGCCCAGGAGGAGGGATTATTGGAAGCTACAAAATAGACTCCCATAGGAACCCATGCGGTGAACGTAGCGATGAGGAGATTGTGGCGAATTTGAGGCGCAGCCAGAATTCCCACTAGGAAGAGTCCACCGAGTCCGATCAATACGTTGGCGATGCGCATGGCGACGACGGAGCGGAACACGTCTTCACCCACAAAGAGATTATGGAACTGGTAGAAACCCCAGGGATAATCACCGTTGTCGAATCGTTCCGTGGGAACAAGCTCGCTATCGGCGGCATCCAGGGCGCAGGAGGCGTCCTTCTCAGGCTTGAAAGCGACACATTCCTTTGCATCGGTGATGGGTTCGGGGACCTCAACCGAAGAGATAACGCCATCTTTAATCTCAAACGTGCAGCCGGATTCGCTGATGGGGCGGGGGCACCAAATACTGCCGAGGTGATAATCGTCGTCAGGAGAGCCCGACACCGGCGATGAGACCGCCCATGCAGCAAAGCCGATAAGGACACCAACCATGCCGACGACGGTCAGAAGCATAGTGAGAATTCTGGCGCGTTTCATCGTCGGCTGCGGTGTTGGGGTGCTCATGGATTACATGCTACTGGAATAGGCTCGGACTACTGGAATAGGCTCGGAGTTGATTCTCCGCACCAACAGAAAGATGAGAAGGGCGAAAGCCAGGGTGCCAACGACCCAGATCATCATCGGCCTTGGAATGCTGCCTTCCCACCACCACGAGGGGTTTCGTCCAAGATCGATCGCTTGTGAGGTGGACCCATGCGTGTAGCGGCGAATGTTGGTGAACAGTGCGGCGGAGTTTGCCAGAACGAGGGCGACGGTACCTATGCGTGTCTGGCCAAGGGTCAGGGGCATCCAAGGCGGAGGCGCCGCGTTCTCCGTGTCGGAGTTCTGGCGAAGAAGAGCAAAAGCCACAAAGATGGTAAGCAGGGGAAGAATGTAGCGTGGCTGCACCCACTGGCCGGTATGTACGCCCCACGACTGGATGATGTACAGGGGAATGGCCCACAGGGCGAGGAACGCAGAGCTGACTACAAAGAGCTTGCGTCCCGAAGCAGAAGCGATGCCGCTGAAGACGGCAAATCCACACACTAAAAGCGTGGACATCCATACTATTGCGGGCATCGCGGTATCCAGCCACCCGAGACCCCACGATTCAATTGGGCTCGGGGCGCCGAGGGCTCCAGCCCACATGACCGGAAGTGCGAGTGCGTTGTCAAGGAGGAGGCCAGCTCCCCCGGACGCGGTACTTGTGCTGAGAGCGCTCGCGGACTGTCCGGCGCCAAGTACAAAGAAAGCAGAAATTGCGGCGAGGACCAGCGGCCACAGCGTGCTTATCCAGAACCTGCGCTCGCGCCGCGCGAAAAGAATGATGGTCGCTATGGCGGTGAGGATGATGTACAGAGCGGCGTCTGAACGTGCGCCACTGCCCACAATGGTGGAGAGAAGGGCAAGGCCCGCAAGCGCTATCCGTCGGCGTCCCCGAGTCTCGAAGTACCCGACGAGGCTCATGGGCACGGTTGCGCCAGCAATGAGTGCCCAGGCGCTTGGATTAATGGAAGCGAGGAGGAAGACGCCAACTGGAATCATGGTCACCACACTGGCCACGATGAGTGTGGGGCGCCGGTGCGCTGGTAGTAGGGCGCAGAGAGCCACCATCATAGTGAGATAAAGAAATGAGTTGACGAGGCGGATTGTTATCACTGACCACACGATGTCCTGCGAGGCGAAGACACTCATCACCGTGTAATAAATGGGTGGGTAGAGTCCAGACTCTGTTCCGAAATTTCCCCGTTCGGTGATCACCATGTTTCGTGAGCCGCTGGCCAATGCCTTGGACGAGCATGCGCCTGTGGTATCCGGCTCGTGCGCGTAGCAATTGGTTGTCACCAGGGCCGCGGGAACCATGCGCTCATCGGGGGATTCAGTGTATTCGCAGAGGCCTTCACGCTCTCCCTGCCCACACCAGATGCTCACCTGATGGAAGTCGTCGTCAGGACTGGATCCGACGGGCGATGAGATGGCCCAACATGTCAGCGTCGCGAAGAGAAGCAACGAAACAACGATGAAGGGCCAGGACAACGTACGCGTGGACAACGTACGCGTGGACAACGTACGCCTGGACAACGTACGCGTGAGGCGAGCCGATACGGCGGTAAACACGGGCCAAGTGTAACAACCCGTCGTTTGCGGGTTTCCTCTATTGCTTTCCGGTCACGTCTTTGTAACGGAATTGGCTCGCAAAGTAACGGAATTGGCCCGCAAATTTGCCACCCTATAGTTCAAAATAGAGAGCCGATGGCCAGGCAGTTTTCACTCGCTGAGGGCTCCGGTGTGTGAAACATGGACTGTTTGGTCTCGGTGGTGTAACAACGGCTCCCTATAGTTCTTGTTGTGAAAAGGGCGGTCTCGCGCCAGTGATCACGTCCAAAAAACCTGTGGCAAGTATCACTAAACGCAGGCCGGGGAAATGTGATCCAGCACATGACTTTGTGAGTGAGTTTTGTGGCGGCGTGGATGCTTGAGTCTGGTAACGCGCCAGCTGAGGGATGTGAATGCCCCATTGGGGTTGGGGTGTGTGTCCCGCTGGCCTGCGTGGTTGGCTGTGCGTCACCCGAGGTTAGAGCACGTGTTTTCCCTCGGCTTGTGTGACAAATTTTGGTTGTGGGTGGCCAATTGTCGCTTTGGTGAAAGTCCTCGCGGAAGATTCGAGCGGCTCAAAATGTAGTCATTTTCTACAATATTGGCTCGCACCCTGTAACGTTTTGATAACGTCGAAGTGTTCGGTTCTTCCCCAAAAGTGATCCGGGTCTCCCGTGGTGGGGTTTGACTTAGATCGCATTTTCAAATGTAACAGGTTGATAACGTGATAGGGTCCCGGACAGAAGCTCATCGAACCGCTCGATGATGACGAAGGGAAACGGTATGAGGTTGAAGAAGGACATCCGAGGACGCGCACTGTGTGCACTGTTCGGTGCGACCGTCATGGTCCTGCCGCACGGCGCTGCTGGCGCAGTCGAGAATGAATCCCCTGACACCACAGTCGTGGAGGTAGCTACCTCCGAGTCCGAGACTCGCGAATCGCTTGGCGAGTCCGCAGAGGTTGCGAAGGAGAGTGTTCCTTCGCAGAAGCCGGCGGCATCCAGCTCTGAGTCGAAGGCTCCGGAGGTTGCCCCGGAAGAGACTCCCGAGCCTACCGCTCCGGAGGAGACTCCTGCCGCGGAAACCGAAGAGGCTTCGGCCAAGGCAGCTAAGGTTGTCCAGCCGGGTTGGGTAGCCGAGAATGGTAGCCAGTACTACGTGCAGGCCGACGGCACCAAGAAGACGGGTTGGATTCAAGAGTCTGGCGCCTGGTACTACCTCGCCCCTGAGAATGGTGCGATGACTACCGGCTGGGCCAAGGTTGGCAGCGCTTGGTACTACCTCAGCTCCGCCGGTGCGATGAAGACCGGTTGGTTGCAGCAGGGTAGCTCCTGGTACTACCTGCAGGGTAGTGGCGCCATGAAGACCGGCTGGGCCAAGATTGGTGGTAGCTGGTACTACTTCAACTCCAGCGGCGTCATGAAGACCGGTTGGTTGCAGGAAGGTGGCAATTGGTACTTCCTGCAGGGTAGCGGTGTCATGAAGACTGGCTGGCTCCAGCAGGGGAATACTTGGTACTTCCTGCAGGGCGGCGGCGCGATGAAGACCGGTTGGCTCCAGCAGGGCAGCACCTGGTATTACCTCAAGTCAAGTGGTGCCATGGCTACCGGCCAGCTCACCATCAACGGCAAGTCCGAGTCCTTCGATTCCAGTGGCGCCTGGCGCAGCTCCAACAAGGGCGAGGCAGTCCTTAGCACCGCCAGGTCCTACCAGGGTGCCCCCTACGTATGGGGTGGCACCACCCCGTCCGGTTGGGACTGCATCGGCTTCGTACGCTACATTTACGCTCAGCACGGCGTCTCCATTGGTGGCTACACCACCTCGGTTCTCTCCGTCGGCCGTCAGGTCAGCTACTCGCAGGTTCAGGCCGGCGACATCCTGTACTGGCCCGGCCACGTTGCGATCTACGCGGGCAATGGACAGAATATTGGCGCCTGGAACGAGAGCATGGGAACCACCACGGGCCCGAACTCCTGGCTCGGCACGCCCACCGTCATCCGCGTTTTCGGCTGACATAAGAACGACGACGGCGCACTGACCACCTGTCGTGCGTCCGCCAAGAGAAAACCGGGGCCTCCTGTCAATGATGACGGGAGGCCCCGGTTCTCGTTATGCGCTCACGAGCAGCTAAGTGAAGAGTTTGTACACGACACCCCGGCAAATAACCGCGACTTCGTGTACAAACCCCTCACTTGGCGGAGCCTTGCGATGCAGTTTCTATTGTTTAGTCCACGTCATCCCGCGAGAGCAGGTTGAGCAGGTACTGGCCATAGCCGGACTTGACAAGTGGCTCGGCGCGCTCGCGCAGTTCGTCGTCGGTGAGGAAGCCACGGCGCCACGCGACTTCTTCGGGTGCGCCCACCTTGAGGCCCTGGCGCGCCTCAACGGTACGGACGAAGGAGGTGGCATCGGCGAGCGAGTCGAAGGTGCCGGTATCGAGCCAGGCGCTGCCACGTGGCAGAACTTCGACCTGAAGCTTTCCGGCCTCCAGGTACACCTTGTTGACGTCGGTGATCTCGTACTCGCCACGCGCTGACGGCTTGAGATCGCGAGCGATCTGCACCACGTCGTTGTCGTAGAAGTAGAGACCGGGAACCGCGTAGTTCGACTTCGGCTTGGCGGGCTTCTCCTCAATGGAGATAGCCGTGAAGTTCTCGTCGAACTCGACCACGCCGTAGGAGCGAGGATCGGAGACATGGTAGGCGAACACGGCGCCGCCGTCCGGGTCGATGTGGCGGCGCAGACGCGCACCCATGCCGTGCCCGTAGAAGATGTTGTCGCCAAGGACGAGCCCGGCTGGCTGATCGCCGATGAAGTCCGCGCCAATGACAAATGCCTGGGCGAGGCCATTGGGAACTTCCTGAACGGCGAACTGGAGATTGATGCCGAACTGCGAACCGTCACCGAGGAGACGGTGGAATGCAGGTGCGTCCTCTGGGGTTGTGATGACAAGGATGTCCCGAATGCCCGCCAGCATGAGGGTGGTCATCGGGTAGTAAATCATTGGTTTGTCGTAGACGGGAACGAGCTGCTTCGAGGTTCCCAGGGTGATTGGATTGAGTCGAGTGCCGGATCCACCGGCAAGAATGATTCCACGCATGAGTATAGTCTCCCTTAATTGCTGACAAATTGCGTCATTCGCGCGCCTTCAATTTGCACAATTTTTTCCGGATCCCCGGTTTCGACGACGACGAGGCCCCCTCGGCTGAGTTGCCGCGTTGCGACGGCGAGGACGACCGCGGGGTCCAACCTGCCGCCCGTGGCGGCGATGAGGACGCGAGCTTCGTCGTCGCCACAGTCCATCGCACCAAGATTATGCCAGGTCACGAAGTTGGAGGAAGAGAAGCGGGACTCGTCCATGAGGCTGTCCGGCTGTCCCATGACTTCGGCGCTGGCATCGTAAATGCCGGGCGGGAGTGGCGTCCCCATCCAGCGCAGGGCGAGCGGTCCGAGATCGAGGGCCGCGATGGATTCCACAGCTGAGGTGTCCGGATGGTGGAGCTGTGGGGATGAGGTGATGATCGCGTCAGTGGGTTCATCCGATGCCACAATGTTCATCGCTGTTTTCGCTGCGGAGACTCGCACGTCCAGTCCGGCAAGCATCGCTCCAAGCCCCCAGAGCACCTGCTTCCAATGGGTGGGAAGATCGAGTTCGATCCCTGCGCCAGGATCAAGCCAGAGCTCGTCAGAGAGATAACCGGCAATCTTCGCCAGATGGTTGGCCGCCACCTTTCCGGACAGTTCCATGCGCCCCTGCTCGCCATACCAGGTGAGGGAGGGCTGCGCGCCGCGTGCGGTGAGCGAGCGGTAAAGGGATAGTGCGTCAGCCACGGGCCACCTCGGCAAGATCCTCGCGGCCCATGATCTCCAAGCAGAAGGCGGCGGCCTCGGGAGTTCCCGCTCCGGCGTAGTTGGTGGCGAGTGCCAGGTCGCGGGTATAGAGACGGGTTCCGTCTGTGGGGGCTGAGGGATCGTCGACGTCGTCGAAACCGAGATAGACACCTCCGGCGCGCTGTATCAGCAGGATGCCGGCGGCCACGTCCCATGGATTCGTATCTCTATTGAAGGTGCCGAGGAAATGACCAGCGGCCACCTCGGCGAGCGAGAGCGCGGTGGAACCAGGACGGCGTACAGAGCGAGTTTCCATGACGAGACGGAGAAATCCGCGGGCTGCGGCTTCGTCTCCCCGGCGGGCCGAGGGGTAGGAGGTGGAGAAGACGCCCTGCTCGACGGGGGCCTGCGATACTCGCATGCGTTCGCCATTGCGGTAAGCGCCGGTCTCGTCGGCGCGATAGAGGATTCCGGTGGTGGGCTGATAAATGACGGCGGCGATAACTTCGCCATGCTGGGCGGCGGCAATGGACACGCACCAATGGTCGAAACCGATAGCGAAGTTGGAGGTGCCGTCGATTGGATCGACGTACCACAGGACGTCACCGTCCCCAGCCTCGTGAACCGTCCCGTCGCTGCTGATAAGTTCGGCGGACTCTTCTCCCACAACGAGGGAGTCGGGTGCTTCTCCTAAGAGGACTTCAACGATGCGCCGCTGCGCTTCGGTGTCATGGATGGTGACCACATCGTGGAAGTCGGCTTTGTACTTCACGTTTCCCGGAGAGCGAAAGGCCTCGACGAGGTAGTCGGAGACGGAGCGAGCCGCACGCTCGGCAATATCAGCGAGTGCGATGGAATCAGTCATGGTTCCCATGGTGTCACGATTTGGACAGTGAACACCAAAGTTCTCCCGATGCTGGGAAAAGACTGATGAAAGAATCCAACCTACTGCTTTCGCCTTGACTTCACCGGACGACACGCGTGTAATTCTAGGTGGACATCACCCAATTTTCCGACAAGGAGACCCCACGATGCGAGTTTCGTCCGAATGGACTCCCGTGCTTGGACCGCATGAGCTCACCGCGGACGAACAGCAGGAGTTCATGCTGGGCATTTTCAATCTGGGGTACGGAACCGCTTCTGGTGAGCAGCTCGCCTGGCAGGATTTCGCTCTGTGCGCGGAAACGGATCCGGATATTTTCTTCCCCGAAAAGGGCGGCTCTACTACCCCTGCCACGAGCGTGTGTTCGCAGTGCATGGTGCAGGCGGAGTGCTTGGAGTACGCCATTTCTCACGATATCCGCCACGGCATTTGGGGCGGCATGTCTGATAACGATCGTCGCAGGCTCTCTCGCGAGCGCCGCCGGGTGAGCGGACTGGGTGCCTGAGGCTTGGATCCTCAGCCGCCTCGCGCCCGTGAAGACGTTCTTGCTGTTCTCGTCACTCGGGTCGACGATCAGTATTTCCCCACGACGCTGCGCGCCCTTGCCGCACAGGAACGCCTTCCCAGCCGACTAACGATCGTAGTAGTGGGAGAGCCAAAAGAATCGGACCTCGCCCACGTTGAGAAGCTTGTATCCGGGTACCCGATATTGGCGACGACGGCGCGCGTCATCGCGGATCCTCAAGCTGAGAATTTCGCCCAAGCAGTGAATGCGGCTGTTGAGGGCGATGAATCCTGGCTGTGGCTCTTGCATGGTGACGGTGCGCCCCAGCCCTCCTGTCTTGATCTTCAAGTTAAATACGCCACGAGCAGTGAGAAGATCGGCGCCGTTGGTGTGAAGCAGGTGGCATGGGATGATTCCCGTGACCTTCTTGAAGTAGGTATTCGGGCCACCCGCTCTGCGCGCCGGATACCGGAGATTGAACCCGATGAGTTCGATCAGGGGCAGCTGGATTATCGCGAGGATGTTCTTGGCGTGGGCAGTGTGGCCATGCTGGTGCGCCGCGACGCCTTCGAGGCGGTGGGTGGTCTTGACCCGGCCCTTGGTCCCTACGGTGATGGCCTGGAGTTCTCGCGTCGCCTGTGGGCGGGTGGATGGCGCGTGGTGGTGGAGCCGCGTGCGGTCAGCGAGCACGCCGTCGGCTCGTTGGGTGCGCCCACGAGTGTCACGTTCGCGGGCCGTCGTAGCGCCCAGCTCTACAACGCGGCCGTGGCCGCCCCGGCATTCATCCTTCTCTTCTTCGTGCTTGGCCAGCTGGTTCTGGCTCCAATGCGGGCGATTGGACGTCTTATTACGAAGGACGTGCGCCATGCTCTGCCAGAACTAGCGGGTGCCGGACGGTTCTGGAGAATGGTTCCGGCGGTGATGACTGCGCGTCGTCGCCTGCGGGGTATCACTCAGGTTCCGCGATCGGTACTGCGGGCGTTGGAGGACACTCCTCGCGACGTCTGGCTCGCCCAACGTCATATACGGCATTCGCAGGCGGATGCTGCCGCCATGGCGGACATGCCCGGTCCGTTGGAGCTAAGAGAACTGGCTGCTGCCCGCAGATCACGCCATATCTGGTTGATCGTCACGCTTGTGGTAGCCGCGCTGGGGAGCGTTGTGGGCCTCATCCCCCTTATCGGACGGGGCGTCCTCACCGGGGGAGCACTACTTCCCGACGTTTCTACATTCCGCGATCTGGCCGCTATGGCGGCCTCGGGATGGCTTCCCGCGGGAGACGGCCTTGCCACCCCGATCGACGCACTGTGGTTAGTGCTCGGTCCGCTGGTCCTTATCACGATGCCGCTGGGAGGATCACTCGGAGCGGTTGCCAGCGCTATCGTCATGACCGGCATCGTGCTTGCCGCTGTGGTGGCTTTCTGGGCTTCCGGACGGATAGTGAGTTCCGCTCCGCTGCGGGCGCTCACGGCATTGGTTTGGGCGTTCGCGCCGCCGCTTCTGGCGGCGGTGTCCGTGGGACAGGTTGTGGGGATTGTCTGGCACGTGTTGGCACCGGCACTGGTGGCGTGCGCCCTCGACACCTGGCGTACCCCGTCTGTCCGGGCGTTGGGACGCACCGCGCTTCTCCTTGCCATCCTCAGTGCTGCGGCACCCGCCACCGCGCTCCTTATCCTCCCGTTGCTCGCGGTGACGCTGTACCGCCGGGCCTGGCGTTGGTTGTGGATTCCAGTGCCCGCGTTGGCGTTGCTTGCCCCCACCGTCGTGTCTGCGGCACGTGTTGAGGCAGGGTGGAAGCTTCTTCTCACGAGCCCGGGACGCCCTCTTGCGGCTCCTGTCACGGCTCTCGATATTCTTACTTTTTCACCTGCGACATCAGTGCACGACGCGACGACGGCGTCCGGTTTCGGGACAACTTTGGTAGCGCTTGGGGGAATCTCCGCTCTTCTCTCCATCATCGCCACCGTATTGCTTGTTGTTCCAGCGTTGTTATTGCTGGCGGGATCGCATCGCCGTGGCTGGATCGTAGGCGGTTGGATTGCCGTTGGCCTCGGCTTGATGTGGGCAGTGGCTTGCGCGGTAACCGATGTTGCCGTTGTTTCTCAAGTACCTGCACTCGCGGTAGCGACAGCGTGGCCGGGAATCGCGCTATCCCTGTCCCTTCTTGGACTGTGGCTGGTGCTCCTGGGTGGCGGCGAGAGTCTGCGGATCTCGCTCGAAACGCCAGGCTGGCGCCGCGCCGCCGCCGGGAGCGCTGCACTGGGTGTGGCGCTGTCCAGCATCGGATATCTCGGGGTGTGGGCTGAAGAATCACTGCGAGGGAATGTTCCGCTGGAATCTGCCGTGGCAAACCCCCTTCCCGCGGTTACAGTGGTGGAGCAGCGCAGCAATTATCGTTCTCGAGTATTGGAGATCAGCCCTTCTGACGAGGGCAGCGTGATCAGTGTGCTACGCGGACCCGGTGCCCAGCTCCACGAGAGTGGGATGGTGGTTGGCCTGATGAATCTCTCCCCGGAAGCGGCAGGCCTGAGCGAGGCTCGCGAGGACCTGGCACGCGCTGTGGCCGATCCCGGCGGCTCGGGAGCGGCGCAGATCTTTGGAGAGCACGCGATCTCCCACGTGTTTGTTCCGGCGTCAGACAACGTCGATGCCCGCAAGGCGTTGATATCTCGCCTGGGTGGAGTTGGCGGGCTGGAGTTCGTTACCGAAAATGCATCGGGCGCCTTCTGGCGGGTGCGCGTAGGCAATGGTTCGGTGGACGCAACGAGTACTTCACGGCTGCGCATCGAGGACGAGGAGCACACTGTGTCGCTCACCTCGGGACGGATCGGATCGCGCCTGGATATTCCGGCAGGTGGAGAGGGCCGCCGCCTGGTGTTGAGCGAACGTGCGGATACGCAATGGCATGCCACGCTCGATGGCGTTGAACTCACTTCTGTAACCGACGGATGGCGCCAAACCTGGGAGCTTCCCGCGGACGGCGGTCATCTGCGCATTCACTTTGGTGGAGCAGTGCCATGGCTACTTTACGGCCAGGTTGCCATCTTGAGCGTGGCTCTTATTTTGGCGCTCCCCACCCGCAGACGGAAGCAGGCCTGGGTATGAAAGCGCGCAAGATAATCACGTCTGTGGCCGCCCTTGCACTAGTTGGCGGAGCGTCGGGGTTGGCCCTTGCTGCACTGCCACAGCCCGAGCGTACGATCACGGTACCCATCATGGAGAGCGCCGGCGAGTATGCGCAAGCCTACTGTCCGGGCGGTTTTGAGCGCACTCTCGGCCAGGGCGTTAACGTCACGCAGGTGGATGAAGGCGTCGCGATGAGTTCATGGTTCCTCTCGGCTTCCTCTGACACAGAGTTCCTCCCGTGGTCGGGCCTTGAATCACCGGCTGCCGTGACCTTCGATGGTGCCTCTAAGGCGGCATCAGGTAGCGTCGCCGTCGGTTCACTTCAGACCCAGCAGGGTACGGAGGAAGCGGAGCAGTTTGCCGGGGCGAGCATCTACTCCGCACGCGCGGGGGATACCCGCGGGTTAGCAATCGGGCCGTGTCTCTCCAGCGCGGTGGACCTCTGGTTTGTCGGCTCAGCGAGCGGGGTCGGTACATCCAACCAGCTGCTTCTCTTTAACCCCGGGCACACCCCCGTTGCGGTCAACCTCACCGCCCATGGCTCAACCGGTCCTCTCTCCCTGGGAACAGCGGGTACCGTGGCGATTGCCCCGGACTCGATGGAACGCGTGGATCTCGACGGCGTGATTCCCGCAGATTCTCGTATCGCCTTGCATGTGAGCACCGAAACAGGTGAGATTGCCGCACTCCTGCAGACCAATGAGATCGAAGGCGTCAAACCGCGTGGGGTGAGCTTTATTTCCGGATCGGGTAAGGGACGGGAACTGTTTATTCCGGCAGTTGCCATACCGGAAGATCCGGCAATTGCTCCGTCAGTGCGCCTTGTTAATCCCGAGTCCGCTGAAGCGAGGGTTTCGGTCGAGTTGGTGGGATCGGACGGGAGCGTGGAGCTTGCCGGTGGTAGTGGCGTCGTCGTCGCCCCCGGAGCTGTCCTCGATCTTTCGCTGGCCGGTGTGAAACCGGGAAACTACGGACTACGTGTCACCTCCGAGCGGGCCATCGCTGCCGGGGCGCTCCTCGTGACCCCCGATTCGGCCGCCGGGGCGCGCGACGTCGCCTGGGCGAGCGCTCGCGAACTGCTAACATCCGGTGCCCTGGCCTCGGGAGAAACGACGACGACGGCGATCGTCACCTCCATGTCGGACACCCCGGCGAAGGTCGAGATTATCCCCGTGGCAGGCGATGGCGCCGAGCTGGAGGCACTGCCGCTGACCATTGAGGGACAGGAAACCGCGTCCGTGGGCCTGCCGACGAATGCGGTTGGCTT
>RRZT011961499.1_pt1 | contig 23087 bp, 15 predicted proteins | sample 2165551 | NCBI WGS metagenome assembly RRZT01 (sample SAMN10456910, study PRJNA506462) | wastewater metagenome | biome: wastewater; feature: sludge; material: wastewater sludge; isolation source: wastewater sludge with Escherichia coli K12::gfp cells carrying plasmid... | place: USA: Moscow, Idaho... | reverse complement strand
GTGAGGTGCGGGCGCAACGTGGACTCCGGCGGCGCAAAGGCGCTGCCCGGCACGTGCAGGCCCATGGCCTCCATCAGCAGCTGATTGGTGTTGGCGGTGCCGTAGAAGGTGCAGGTGCCCGCCGCGTGGTAGGCGCCCAGCTCGGCCTCGAGCAGCTCCTCGCGGCTCGCCTCGCCGCGCGCGTAGCGCTGGCGCACCGCGGCCTTGTCGCTGTTGGACAACCCCGAGGGCATCGGCCCGGCCGGGACGAACACCGCCGGCAGGTGGCCGAAGCGCAGCGCGCCGATCAACAGGCCCGGGACGATCTTGTCGCACACGCCCAGGTACAGGCCGCCGTCGAAGATGCCGTGGGTCAGGCCGATGGCGGCGGCCTGGGCGATCAGGTCGCGGGAGAACAGCGACAGCTGCATGCCCGCCTCGCCCTGGGTGATGCCGTCGCACATGGCCGGGACTCCGGCGGCGAACTGCGCGGTGGCGCCGACCCGGGCCAGGGCAGCTTTGAGCTGTTCGGGATAGCCCAGCAGCGGCTGGTGGGCGGAGAGCAGGTCGTTGTAGCTGGAGACGATGGCGATGTGCGGCGAGCCGCCCTGGCGCATTATCAGCTGCGCGTCGCGGGGCTGCGCGGCCAGCGCGTGGGCCAGGTTGGAGCAGCCGATGTGCCGGCGCGGCTCGCGGGCGGCGGCTTCGTCCAGGCGCGCCAGATAGCGCGCGCGGCGTTCTGCCGAGCGCGCGGCGATGCGCGCGGTGACGGCCTCGACGACGGGATGGAGCATGGGGATTCCTCGGCAGCCTGTAGCGGGCCGGTCGGCGCGCCCCAGGCAATCGCTGTTGAGGTTGCCAGTCTATCAGGCCGTCCGGGGTCGGCGCAGTCGCTCAGGGCGCCCAGTGGATCTGCAGGCGCCGACCGGCCTGGCGCAACAGCGCGCCTATCGGCAGCTCGCGGGCGTCCCCGGCATCGGCCAGGGCGTCTTCCAGCAGGCGCCGCTTGGCGGCGCCGAACACCAGCAGCCCCAGCCACTCGCCACGCAGCAGCAGCGACAGGTTGGCACTCAGACGCTGGCGCGGCTCGTCCGCAGCCAGCCCGCACAGGGCGCCCGGCGCGGCTGCCGGGTCCAGCGCGGCAGCCAGCCCCGGCATGCCGGGAAACAGCGAAGCGAAATGGCCATCCTCGCCCATCCCCAGCAATACCGCATCCAGCGGCTGCCACTCGGCCAGTTGCGCACCCCACGCCTGCGCTGCGGCGGCCGGCTGCGGCGCCTGACGCGGATCGAGCAGCCGGGCCTGGGGCAGGGCTTCGCGCAGCAGGCGCAGGTTGCTCTGCGGAGCCTCGACCGGCACCCAGCGCTCGTCGCTCGGCGAAATGTCGACCCGCGCCCAGTCCAGCGGTGCCCGCGCCAGCTCGCCCAGCAAGGCCTGCGGACTCTGGCCGCCGGCCAGCAACAGGTGCGCGCGGCTGCGCGCGCTCAAGGCCGCACGCAGCCGCGCGGCCAGCTCCTGCGCCAGAGCACGGGCGCAGCTCGGGCGGTCGGCATGGCAATGCAGGCGGGGAAGATCGATCGGGGACATGGTCGCAGGCTCCACAGACGCGTCGGTGCGCCATGATGCGCGATCCGCCGGTGCCTGCAAGCGCACCGCTCAGCCCTCGCCGCGCTCGCGGAAGAATTCGACATAGGCCTTGTCCACCTTGAGAATGTGGTGGGTCAGCCAGTCGGCCAGCAGCGAAAGGGTTTCCTGACCACTGGCAGCGCCCGACTCGTGACGCTCCAGCAGGCCCATGATCTGCGCGGTGAAGCGGTCGTGCTGGGCCTTGTGGGCCTCGCCCTGGGGATAGCCGAGACGCTGGAACAGCTCCTCCTCGACGATGAAGTGGTTCATGGTGTAGTCCATCAGCCCCTCCAGCAGCTCGCCGACCTGGGAGAGGTCGGGATTTTCAACGGACAGCGCGTCGTACAGGCAGTTGGTTCTCTCGACCAGCCAGCGATGCTGCTGGTCGATCAGCTCGATACCCACTTCCAGTTCGCTGCTCCATGGCATGAACGTCATGTTTGCATCCTTCCCGGCTCGCAATTGTGAGAATGGCGACCATCGGGAAAGCCACGCTTCACGCATGCGCTCGGCAGCACTCGCCGCCCCACCCGGACGCCCGACAGCCGCCCCAGCTTAGACCACACAAATTACACGGGAAATACCGCTAAAGCCGGGATCACGCTGCACCGCGAAAAAGTACGCAAAACGAAAAAGGCCCCAGCGTTTCCGCTGGAGCCTTTTCGTGACTGCTTGCGCAGCAATATGGCGTCCCCTAGGGGACTCGAACCCCTGTTACCGCCGTGAAAGGGCGGTGTCCTAGGCCACTAGACGAAGGGGACGTGTCCTTCGTACGAACCGCCCTGAATCGGCAGGTCGCTGGAAATTGGTGGAGCTAGACGGGATCGAACCGTCGACCTCTTGCATGCCATGCAAGCGCTCTCCCAGCTGAGCTATAGCCCCGATACCGCTGAGCTGCACCGCCAAGGCAGTGCGCTGGAAAATGGCGTCCCCTAGGGGACTCGAACCCCTGTTACCGCCGTGAAAGGGCGGTGTCCTAGGCCACTAGACGAAGGGGACGTAACCTTCGTACGAACCGCCTTGAATCGGCAGGTCGCTGGAAATTGGTGGAGCTAGACGGGATCGAACCGTCGACCTCTTGCATGCCATGCAAGCGCTCTCCCAGCTGAGCTATAGCCCCACTTTCGTGGTTGCTTCACGCCGAGCAAGGCTCGCTGTGAAGCGGGGCGAATGTTAAAGACCCTCGGCGAGAGCGTCAACACCTTCGCGGTTTTTTTCCGATTTTTTTTCGCAAGCAGAACAACCACTTATGCCAGGGGGCGAGCGCTGCCCGCCCCCTGACCGGATCAGTTGATCGCTGCCAGCAGCTTTTCCCACTCCTTGGTTTCCTTCTTCGACACGCCGCCGAGCAGTTCGACGGCCTGGCGCAGGCGGAAACGGGACAGATCGGGGCCGAGGATTTCCATCGCGTCGAGCACCGACACCGAGCTGGCCTGACCGCTGATGGCCGGGAAGATCAGCGGCATCAGGTCACGCAGCTTGAGACCGAGATGCTCGGCGACCTTCTGGATGATCGCGGTGATGTTGTCCTTGTTCCACTGGCGCAGCGCCTCCAGCTTCCACAGGACCAACTGCAGCACCTGGCGCACCTGTTCGGGCGACAGTTTCTTGTGCTCGAACAGCTTGGCGTCGGGACTCACCCCGCCCATGAAGAAAAAGCCGGCCAGCGGCGCCAGCTGGCTGAAGGTCTCCACGCGGTTCTGCACATGCGGGGCGATTCGCATCAGGTACTCGGGATTGAGCGCCCATTTCTGGATTTCGGCGGCGAACTGCTCGACCGGCAGCTCGCGCAACCACTGACCGTTCAGCCAGGACAGCTTCTCGATGTCGAAGATCGGCCCGCCCAGGGAGACGCGGCTGACGTCGAAGTGCTCGATCATCTCGGCCAGGGAGAACTTCTCGCGCTCGTCCGGCATCGACCAGCCCATGCGGCCCAGATAGTTGAGCATCGCCTCGGGGAGGAAGCCCATGCGCTGGTAGAAGGTCACCGACGTGGGGTTCTTGCGCTTGGACAGCTTGGACTTGTCCGGATTGCGCAGCAGCGGCATGTACACCAGCTTGGGCTGCTCCCAGCCGAAGTACTCGTAGAGCTTGATCAGCTTGGGCGCCGACGGCAGCCACTCCTCGCCGCGCAGCACATGGGTGATGCCCATCAGGTGATCGTCGACCACGTTGGCGAGGAAGTAGGTGGGCAGACCGTCGGTCTTCATCAGCACCTGCATGTCCATGCGATCCCACGGGATCTCCACGTCGCCGCGCAGCAGGTCGGGCACCACGCAGACGCCCTCGCTCGGCACCTTCATGCGGATCACATGCGCCTCGCCGGCGGCGATACGCTGCTGCGCCTCCTGCGGGTCGATATGCATGCAATGGCCGTCGTAGCGCGGGGTTTCCTTGTTGGCCATCTGCTCGGCACGCACGGCATCCAGACGCTCGGCACTGCAGAAGCAGGGGAAGGCATGGCCCTTGGCGACCAGTTCGTCTGCATACTGCTTGTAGATGTGGCCGCGCTCGCTCTGCCGGTACGGGCCGTGCGGGCCGCCGACGTCCGGACCCTCGTCCCACTCGATGCCCAGCCAGCGCAGGGCGTCGTAGATCTGCTGCTCGGACTCGCGGGTCGAGCGCAACTGATCGGTGTCCTCGATGCGCAGGATGAACTGGCCGCCGTGCTGACGGGCGAAGCACAGGTTGAACAGGGCGATGTAGGCGGTGCCAACGTGCGGATCGCCGGTGGGCGACGGCGCGATGCGGGTACGGACGGTGGTCATGGAAGTCTCGAATGAGCGGTTGAGCAAAGGCGAAATGGTAGCAGCCACGGCGCCCGCCGCTCCAGCCATCCCCCGGAAACGGCGAAGCCCGGCAAACACCGGGCTTCGCCCATCGCAACGATGACCTCAGAACGGCTTGATCGCCACCTTGAGCACACCGTCGCGCTGATGACTGAACAGATCGTAGGCATCGACGATCTTGTCCAGGGTGTACTCATGAGTGACCAGCGCGCCCAGGTCGACCCGCCCGGAGGCCACCACATTGAGCAGGCGGCGCATGCGCTCCTTGCCGCCCGGGCACAGCGAGGTGACGATCCTGTTGTCGCCGAGTCCGGCATGGAAGGCGCCCAGCGGGATGGTCAGGTCGCCGGAGTAGACGCCGAGGCTGGACAGGGTGCCGCCCGGCTTGAGCACACGCAGGGCCTGCTCGAAGGTCGACTGCAACCCCAGCGCCTCGATGGAAGCGTCGACGCCGCGCCCACCGGTCAGCTTGAGGATCTCGTCAACCACGTCGACCTTGCGGAAGTTGAGGGTGACGTCGGCGCCCAGCCTGCGGGAAATCGCCAGACGCTCATCGACCCCGTCCACCGCGATGATCAGGCTCGCCCCGCGCAGCCTGGCCCCGGCGGTGGCGCACAGGCCGATCGGTCCTTGTGCGAACACCGCGACGATGTCGCCGATCTTGATGTTGGCCGCCTCGGCGCCGGCAAAGCCGGTGGACATGATGTCCGGGCACATCAGTACCTGCTCGTCGGTCAGACCGTCCGGCACCGGCGCCAGGTTGGCCTGGGCGTCGGGCACCAGCACATATTCGGCCTGGGTGCCGTCGATGGTATTGCCGAAGCGCCAGCCGCCCATCGGCTTGTAACCGTGGCAGGCGCAGCCGCCGTCCTGGGCCGGATGGCCGTCCTGGCAGGCATAGGAGGTGAAGCTCGGGCAGATCGCCCCGGCGATCACACGCTGCCCCTCCTGGTAACCCTGCACATTGCTGCCGAGCTTCTCGATGATGCCCACGGGCTCGTGACCGATGGTCAGCCCCGGCGCCACCGGATACTCGCCCTTGAGGATGTGCACGTCGGTACCGCAGATCGTGGTGGTGGTGATGCGCACCAGGGCATCGTTGGGGCCCACCGGCGGGATCGGCTTGTCGGCCAGCTCGATCCGTCCCGGCTCGACGAAGACGGCGGCTTTCATCATGGTCATCGCGCTGCTCCTTCTGTGTTCACGGAATGAGGAATGCTGCAAGCACTGTAGACCAGGAGAGGCCATGGACTGCCGCGCCAGCAGAGCGCGACAGGCGCGCATCTTTCCCCTGCCTGAAAAAATTTCGTTTTTTTTCAGCTAACCCCTTGTGCGCTAAAAGTTTTTCGGTAGAATGCGCCCCATCAACACGGAGCGTAGCGCAGCTTGGTAGCGCGTCTCGTTCGGGACGAGAAGGTCGCTGGTTCGAATCCAGTCGCTCCGACCAAATTCCCGAAAAACCCGCCTAACGGCGGGTTTTTTTTATTGCCTGCGATTTGTCCACCACCGGACAGACCCGCGATAGCGCTCCTGCGCCATCGCGGGCACAGCATTTATTCCGTCAGCGCCGCCAGACCGAGAAACGCCGCCGCCTGCGCTGTATCGAACGGCCAGCCCAGTTCGGCATCGGTGTCCAGCCGCAGCAGCACCGGGATACGCACGCCGTAACGCTCGACCCACTCGGCGCGCTCGACGATGTCCACCACCTCGACCTGCAGGCCGGCCGCGACCAGCGGCATGAGCTGCGCCTCGGCCAGCTCGCAGAGGTGGCATCCCAGGGTTCCGAACAACTGGCAGGCAGGCAGCATGGCGACACTCATCGGCAGGAAAAAACGCCGGCCAGTCTAGCATGCCGCCGCAACCGGCCAGACCGCGTACCGCCCGCACTCGCCGCCTCCCCCGCCACGCTCATCGATACGCCGCACGCCAGGCACCGAGCCGGTTGCCGAACCCCGCGCTGGACGCCGGCACCGCCACTTGGGCATCCTTCGCCGCCTCGCCCCACCAGCCCGGAGATATCCCGGTGTTCGCTATCCTGCTGATCATCCTTGCCGCCTCGCTCGTCGTCATCGCCCTGTTCCGCCACCTGAAACTGCCGCCGCTGCTGGGCTACATGAGCGTCGGCCTGGCGCTCGGCCCGGGCGCGCTGGGCTGGATCGAGCAGGACGCCGACCTGCCGTTCCTCGCCGAGTTCGGCGTGGTGTTCCTGCTGTTCAGCCTGGGCCTGGAGTTCTCCCTGCCGCGCATGCTGGCGCTGCGCCGCGTGGTGTTCGGCCTCGGCAGCCTGCAGGTGCTGGGCTGCGCCCTGCCGCTGGCCGGCCTGCTGTACCTGGCGGATCTGACCCTGCCGGCCGCCCTGCTGGTCGGTGGCGGATTGGCGCTGTCCTCCACCGCCATCGTCACCAAGGAGCTGAGCAGCCTGGGCGAGGTGTTCAGCGCGCACGGCCAGAACGCCATCGGCGTGCTGCTGTTCCAGGACCTGGTCGCCGTGCTGCTGCTGACCATGATCCCGGTAATCGCCGGCGGCGGCGAACAGGCCTGGTACTGGGCCCTGCCGATCACCCTGGGCAAGGCGGTGCTGCTGTTCATCGGCCTGATGGCGGTCAGCCGCTGGCTGCTGCCGCGGCTGTTCCACGAGGTCGCCCAGTCCAACAGCGCCGAGCTGTTCGTGCTGCTGGCCCTGGTACTGGTGCTGATCACCGCCTGGCTGACCCACCTGCTCGGCCTGTCCATGGCCCTCGGCGCCTTCCTCGCCGGCATGCTGCTCGGCGAAAGCCACTACCGCCATCAGATCGAAGCCGACATCCGGCCGTTCCGCGACGTACTGCTCGGGCTGTTCTTCGTCAGCGTCGGCATGCTCATCGACCTCAGCCTGTTCGCCAGTCACGGCCTGACGATCCTCGCCGTCACCCTGGTGCTGCTGGCCCTCAAGGGCGCGATCGTCACCCTGCTGGTGCGCCTGCGCGGCGGCAACCGCGAAGCGGCCTGGCGCAGCGGCCTGACCCTCGCCCAGGGCGGCGAGTTCTGCTTCGCGCTGGTCGCCCAGGCCCAGCAGGCCAAGCTGCTGCCGGCCGAGATCAGCGGGCTGATCCTCGCCGCCACCTTCTGCTCCATGGCGGTCACGCCGCTGCTGCTGCGCGGCGCGCCGAAGCTGGCCGCGCGCCTGGCCAACCGCCCGCACGCCGAGGGCAACGCCGAGGAAATCGCCGCGGCCTGCGGCGAGCACCGCCAGCATGTGCTGATCTGCGGCTTCGGCCGGGTCGGCCAGTCCATCGGCCGCGTGCTGCGCCGCGAGGGCATCCCCTTCGTCGCCCTGGATCACGACCCGGTGCGCGTGCAGGAAGCCGCCGCCGGCGAGGACAGCGTCCACTACGGCGACTCGCGGCGCGGCGAGCTGCTCGCCGCCCTCGGCCTGGAGCGCGCCAGCCTGCTGGTGGTGGCCGGCGACAACACCGAGCAGGCCATGGCCACGGTGCAGGAGGCGCGCAAGCTGTCGGCCACGGTGCCGATCCTGGTGCGTACCCGCGACGATGCCCAGCTGAGCGAGCTGCAGGCGGCCGGGGCCAGCGAGGTGGTGCCCGAGCTGCTGGAGTCGAGCCTGATGCTCGCCTCCCACGCGCTGATCATGCTCGGCCTGCCGCAACAGCGCATCCAGGCTCATGTCGACGAAGTGCGCCGCAGCCGCTATCACCTGCTGCACGGCTTCTACCATGGCGCCCAGGCCAACCTGCTGGACGGTCAGGGCCGGCCGCGCACCCTGCTGCATGCGGTCAACCTCAACGACGGCGCCTACGCCTGCCGCCACGATCTGGGCGAGCTGAACCTGCCGGCGCTCGGCGTGGAGATCCAGGCGATCCGCCGCGACGGCGACGAGCTGCCGCTGAACGACGCCCTGCGCCTGCAGGCCGGCGACACCCTGCTGCTGGCCGGCCCGCTGGAGGCGGTCGAGAGCGCCGAGGGCTGGCTGCTCGGCGGCCGCGCGTGAACGTCGCATCGCGCGGCGCCGCAGATCCGGCGTCGCCGCGCGGTGCGATTCAGTCGTGGCTCAGCGCGCCGATCTTGTGGATCGACAGGTCGGCGCCGTAGTACTCCTCCTCCTGGCTCAGGCGGATGCCCAGGGTGCGCTTGAGCAGGCCGTAGACCAGCAGCCCGCCAAGCAGCGCCAGCGCCAGGCCCAGCAGGCTGCCAAGCACCTGGCTGGCCAGGCTGACGCCGCCGAGGCCGCCGAGCGCCGCCTGGCCGAAGATCCCGCAGGCCACGCCGCCCCAGATGCCGCACAGGCCGTGCAGCGGCCAGACGCCCAGCACGTCGTCGATCTTCCAGCGGTTCTGGGTGGCGGTGAATGCCCAGACGAAGAGCGCGCCGGCCACCGCGCCGGTGATCAGCGCACCCACCGGGTGCATCAGGTCGGAACCGGCGCAGATCGCCACCAGCCCGGCCAGCGGCCCGTTGTGCAGGAAGCCGGGGTCGTTGCGCCCGACCAGCAGCGCCGCCAGGGTGCCACCGACCATCGCCAGCAGCGAGTTGACCGCCACCAGGCCGCTGACCCCGGCCAGGGTCTGGGCGCTCATCACGTTGAAGCCGAACCAGCCGACGATCAGGATCCACGAGCCCAGGGCCAGGAACGGGATGTTCGACGGTGCGAAGGCCACCAGCTTGCCGTCGCGGTAGCGGCCGTTGCGATGGCCGAGCAGCAGCACCGCTGCCAGCGCCAGCCAGCCGCCGAAGGCATGCACCACCACCGAGCCGGCGAAGTCGTGGAAGGGCGCGCCGAACTGCGCCTCCAGCCAGGCCTGCACGCCGTAGTTGCCGTTCCAGACGATGCCTTCGAAGAACGGATAGAGCAGCGCTACAATCAGCGCCGTGGCGCACAGCTGCGGGCCGAAGCGCGCCCGCTCGGCGATGCCGCCGGAGATGATCGCCGGGATCGCCGCGGCGAAGGTCAGCAGGAAGAAGAACTTCACCAGCGCATAGCCGTGCTCGGCGGTCAGCGCCGCGGCCGGCGCGAGGAAGCTCACCCCGTAGGCGATCCAGTAGCCGACGAAGAAGTAGGCCAGGCAGGACACGGCGAAGTCGGCGAGGATCTTCGACAGGGCGTTGACCTGGTTCTTCTGCCGCACCGTGCCCACCTCCAGGAAGGCGAAGCCGGCGTGCATGGCCAGCACCATGACCGCCCCGAGCAGCAGGAACAGGGTATTGGAGCCGTGAACCAGGGTTTCCACGGCGCTATGTAGAGTGTCCATCGGCGCAAGATGCTCCCAGGAGTGACAGGCCGGCACCAAATCGAGCCACGCTCATGGGGCGGCGCACCACAGACTGGCACGCCCTTTCCCACCCGGGCGGGCCGGAACGCACCGCGGCGGTTCGCCCCGGCACATGGCCCTGCCCTCTCGACGGCACCCAGACCTGATGGATCAAGGACTTGGGTTCAGGCAACCGCTGCCCCACGGGCGTCCGAGCGCCCCCGGATGGGGCATCGGCGGTTGCACACGCCACGATCCCTAGCAGGTTTCGTGCCGCAAGATCGCCGCCGCCGGCACCGCGATGGCGCGCCACACTGCACCGTCATATATCCACACGAAGTTGGCCGCCTTTTTGCTTTAATGCATCGATAACCCTATGGACAGCAGCTGGAGGCAGTTGTGATCGATGGCCAACCATTTGCCGTCTTCCAACCTTTCGTCGATACCGCCACCGGCCTGATCGCCGGCGTCGAGGCACTGGCGCGCATCAAGGGCGAGGACGGCCGGCTGTGCTCGGCCGGCCCGCTGTTCGCCGACCCGAAGACCAACCAGAGCTGGCTGCGGCGCTTCGACCGCGAGGTGCGCGAGCGCGCCCTGGCCTGCCTGCACCGCGCACCCGACGACTGGTTCCTCAGCCTCAACATCTCGCCGCGCTGGATCAGCCGCCTGCGCCCCCGCCAGCCGCTGCCGAGCCTCAAGCAGCTGACCCGCAACGCCATAGACCCCGGCCGGGTGGTGTTCGAGATCACCGAGCTGAGCGGCACCAACCAGCGTCTGCTCGAAGCGGTCAGACAGTACCGCGCCGCCGGCGCGCGCATCGCCGTCGACGACTTCGGCGCCGGCTACTCGCAGCTCGACCGGGTGCTGGCCCTGCAGCCGGACATCCTCAAGCTGGACATGCGCCTGTTCAAGGACGCCGCACGCGGCGGGCCGAGCTGCGAGGTGGTCAAGGCGCTGGCGCAGATGGCCGAGAAGACCGGCTGCTGGATCATCGCCGAGGGGGTGGAAACCCCCGACGAGCTGAACTTCGCTCTGGAATGCGGCGCCCGCTACGTGCAGGGTTTCCTGTTCGCCGCCGGACAGCCCGGCTTCTTCGCCACCGACGCCTTCGTCGAGCACTTCGCCGCGCTGCGCGACCGCTACGTGCGCGGCAAGCTGCACGAACGCCAGCGGATGATCCGCCTGCGCCAGCAACTCGGCGAGCTGATGGCGCGGCTGCGCCCCTGGGCCGAGCAGCAGATCCCCCCCGAGCACCTGGAACTGGGCGAGGCCTACCCCTGGCTGCTGCGAATCTACCAGTGCGACCGCAGCGGCACCCAGCTCACCCCCAACTTCGACTGGCAGGCCGGCACCTGGCGCGCCGACCCCAGCTACCTGCAGCACAACTGGTCCTGGCGCCCCTACTTCCACCAGTTGCTCGCCGAAGGGCTGGACGAGCGCCGCCTGACCCTGTCGCCGACCTACCGTGACGCCACCACCAACCAGTACTGCCTGACCGCCGGCCAGTTCATCGCCAACGGCAACCGCCTGCTGCTGCTCGACATCGACGCCGCCGCGGTGTGAGCCCGGCGCTTGCAGTCCGCCCGGCCAGCCCGCAAGCTGCCGGGTATCCGCATCGCTGAGGACATCCCTTGGACTGGCATACCCTGCTCACCCGCGAACGCTTCGGCAAACCCTCGCAGAGCGTCGAGGAACTCGGTCGCAGCGCCTTCCACAAGGACCACGACCGCATCATCTTCTCCGGCGCCTTCCGCCGCCTCGGGCGCAAGACCCAGGTGCATCCGGTGTCCAGCAACGACCACATCCACACCCGCCTGACCCACAGCCTGGAAGTCGCCTGCGTCGGCCGCTCGCTGGGCATGCGCGTCGGCGAGATGCTCCGCGACGTGCTGCCGGTATGGAGCGAGCCGAGCGATCTGGGGGTGATCGTGCAGTCCGCCTGCCTGGCCCACGACATCGGCAACCCGCCGTTCGGCCACTCCGGCGAGGACGCCATCCGCCACTGGTTCGAGCAGGCAGCGGCGCAGGGCTGGCTGGATGCGATGAGCGACGCCGAGCGTGCCGACTTCCTCAGCTTCGAGGGCAACGCCCAGGGCTTCCGGGTGCTCACCCAGCTGGAATACCACCAGTTCGACGGCGGCACCCGGCTGACCTACGCGACCCTCGGCAGCTACCTGAAGTACCCCTGGACCGCCCGCCACGCCGACGCCCAGGGCTACAAGAAGCACAAGTTCGGCTGCTACCAGAGCGAGCTGGCGCTGCTCGAACAGATCGCCCGCAAGCTCGGCCTGCCGCAACTGGCCGAGGAGCGCTGGGCGCGCCATCCGCTGGTCTACCTGATGGAGGCCGCCGACGACATCTGCTACGGGCTGATCGACCTGGAGGACGGCCTGGAGATGGACCTGCTCGACTACCCGGAAGTCGAGGCGCTGCTGCTCGATCTGGTCGGCGACGACCTGCCCGATACCTACCGCCAGCTCGGCCCCAAGGACTCGCGGCGGCGCAAGCTGGCGATCCTGCGCGGCAAGGCCATCGAGCACCTGACCAACGCCGCGGCGCGCGCCTTCGTCGCCCAGCACGACGCCCTGCTCGCCGGTCGCCTGGACGGCGATCTGGTCGAGCACATGCACGGCCCGGCCAAGCAGTGCGTGCTGCGCGCCAAGGCGCTGGCGCGCGAGAAGATCTTCCAGGACAAGCGCAAGACCCTGCACGAGATCGGCGCCTACACCACCCTGGAAATCCTCCTCAACGCCTTCTGCGGCGCGGCGCTGGAGCAGCACGGCGGACGCACGCCGTCGTTCAAGCACCGGCGCATCCTCGACCTGCTCGGCAACAACGCCCCCGACCCGCACTGGCCGCTGTACCAGGCCTACATGCGGGTGATCGACTTCATCGCCGGGATGACCGACAGCTACGCCACCGAGATGGCGCGCGAGATGACCGGCCGCTCCAGCCCGGTCTAGCCCGGCCGGCGCAGAAACGACAACCCCCTGCGCGGGCCGGGCCCGGGCAGGGGGTTGTGGTGACGGCCCCGCGCAGCGCGGGGCACCGCCGGTCCGGCGGTGCGATCAGCCGGCGGCGTTGACCGGGCGGTCCGGGTACCAGGCGTCCACCAGCTCGCCGACCTTGGCGCCGGCCAGCTCGCTGCGGCCCTTCAGCCAGGCCTCGACGGCGGCGCGCTGCTCTGCGGTCACCGAGCCGCGCTTGGCCAGGCAGACCATGCCGAACTCGTCGCAGCCGACGAAGATCAAGCCGTTGGCCTCGATGGCCTGGGCGAGGAACGCCTCGAAGAAGGCCTCGAAGGCTTCGCCGTCGAGGTCCTCGCGGTAGTCGAGCAGCAGCTCGAAACCGACTTCCTGGAACTCGTCGACACACAGCTTCTTGCGCAGGCGGCGCGAACGGTTGGTAGCCATGCCAATATCCTCAGATCTGATTGAACGTGCGGCACTCTACCAGCTTCTGCCCGACAGGCCCATGACGGCGCCGGCGGATGCCCGGGATCCGGCGCGAAAAACGCCGCCGCCCGGCACCGGCAGGCTGCGGCCTAGAGCGTTTCAGGCATAATGCGCCGACTCTCACGAACCGCGAATGCGAGACTTCCCCATGTTGCTCCGCGCGACCCACGCCTTGCTCGGCAAGGTACAGAATATCGCCCGCCCGCTGCGCCAGCTCGGCCTGGCCGCCCTGCTGCTGCCCCTGGCGCTGCCGGCCGGCGCCAACAACCTGCCGCCACGGGTGGAGCAGGCGCTCAAGGCCAACAAGCTGAGCAGCGACGCGCTGTCGCTGGCGCTGATTCCGCTCACCGGCCCCGGCACCCCCAGCTACCTGAACGCCGACCGCCCGGTGAACCCGGCCTCGACCATGAAGCTGGTCACCACCTACGCGGCGCTGGAGCTGCTCGGCCCGACCCACCAGTGGAAGACCGCTTTCTACGGCGACGGCCCGCTGCGCGACGGCGTGCTGCAGGGCAACCTCTACCTCAAGGGCGGCGGCGATCCCAAGCTGACCATGGAGCGCCTCTGGCTGCTGCTGCGCGACCTGCGCCATGCCGGCGTGCGGCAGATCCAGGGCGACCTGGTGCTGGAGCGCAGCCACTTCCGCACCGACGGCCAGACCCCGTTCGACGACGACGGCGGCGACCGCACCAAGCCCTACCTGGTCGAACCCGACGCCCTGCTGGTCAACCTCAAGACCCTGCGCCTGATCGTGCGCGGCGAGGGGCGCGGCGCGACGGTGCAGACCGAGCCGCCGATTCCCTACATCCACATCGACAACCGGGTCAAGGTGACCGCTCCGGCCAGCTGCCCCGGCTGGCCGCAGGTGACCTACAACTTCCAGCCGCAGCCCGACGGCAGCCTCAACGTGATCGCCGCCGGACAGATCCCCGAAGGCTGCAGCGGCCAGCGCTACCTGTCGCTGCTCGACCACCCGGCCTTCACCGGCGGCACCGTGCGCGCGCTGTGGAGCGAACTGGGCGGGATCATCGCCGGCCAGGACCGCCTCGGCAGCACCCCGGCCAACGCGCGCCTGCTGGCCCAGGCCTGGTCGCCGGACGTGGTGGAGGTGATCCGCGACATCAACAAGTACAGCAACAACACCATGGCCCGACAGCTGTTCCTGTCCATCGGCGCGCGCCACCGCCTGCCCGGCGACGGCAACGACGCGGCCGCCGCGCACCGTGCCATTGACCAGTGGCTGACCCGCAAGGGCATCCGCGCGCCGAACCTGGTGATGGAGAACGGCTCGGGCCTGTCGCGCCGCGAGCGGATCAGCGCCCGCGAGATGGCCGCCATGCTGCACGCGGCCTGGAAGAGTCCCTATGCCGCCGAGTTCATCTCCTCGATGCCGCTGGCGGCGATGGACGGCACGCTGCGCAAACGCATGCGCAACACCCCGCTGGCCGGCAACGCGCACCTCAAGACCGGCACCCTGAACAACGTGCGCGCCCTGGCCGGCTACAGCCGCGACGCCCAGGGCCACACCTGGGCGGTGGTGGCGATCCTCAACCACCCGCGCCCCTGGGGTGCCTCGGCGATCCTCGACCAGGTGCTGCTGGAGCTGCACCTGCAACCGGCGAGCCTGAGCGCCGGCCTGGGCCGCTGAAGTCCGCCGCAAAAAAACCGCCTGCCCGGGGCACCGGACAGGCGGTTTTTTCATGGGCGGCCGTGCGGCAGTCCGGCAGGGTGGAAAACGACCGCCGGTCTGTTCCTCTGTCGGCGCCGCGGCTCGCTGCAGTTCGCCTTGCGCAACGGTTGCCCGTTGCTCGGGGCGCGGCATAAAGACGGGTAGAAAATTGCTGCGCGAGCTTTCTACCCTAAGGCCGTGCCCGGATCACGCCACCTGACGGGCAGTCAGGCGCCAGGCGCGGTGGATCTTCGGGTTGCGGGCGAAGTCCGGATCGAGGGTCTGCGCGCTGATCTCCTCCACCGCATAGCACTGCTCCAGGGCCGGATCGAGCTGGAACTTGCGGAAATTGTTGGAGAAGTACAGCACCCCGCCTTTGGCCAAGCGCGCCATGGCCAGATCGAGCAGGTGCACATGGTCGCGCTGCACGTCGAATACCCCTTCCATGCGCTTGGAGTTGGAGAAGGTCGGCGGATCGATGAAGATCAGCTCGTATTCGCCGCGGTCGGCCTCCAGCCACTCCATCACGTCACCCTGCTCCAGGCGGTGCTTGTCGGAGAAGCCGTTGAGCGCCAGGTTGCGCCGCGCCCAGTCCAGATAGGTCTTCGACAGGTCGACGCTGGTGGTGCTGCGCGCGCCGCCCTTGGCCGCGTGCACGGTGGCCGTCGCGGTGTAGCAGAACAGGTTGAGGAAACGCTTGCCGGCCGCCTCTTTCTGCAGGCGCAGGCGCAGCGGACGGTGGTCGAGGAACAGGCCGGTATCCAGATAGTCGGTGAGGTTGACCAGCAGCTTGACGCCGCCCTCGGCCACTTCCATGAACTGCCCCTGCTGGGCCTGGCGCTCGTACTGCTTCTTGCCGGCCTGGCGCTCGCGACGCTTGATCACCACCCGCGCAGGGTCCATGTCCAGCGCCTGGGGAATCGCCGCCAGGGCGTCGAGCAGGCGCGCCTGGGCCTTGTCGGGGTCGATCGAGCGCGGCGGCGCGTATTCCTGCACGTGCACCCAGTCGCGGTACAGGTCGACCGCCAGGGCGTATTCGGGCATGTCGGCGTCGTACAGCCGGTAGCACTCGACGCCGGCCTTGCGCGCCCATTTGCCGAGGGTCTTGAGATTCTTCTGCAGGCGGTTGGCGAACATCTGCCCGCCCTCGGACAGCCGCGCCGGCTCGCTGCGCACCGCCGGCGGACGCTCGACCAGCTGGCCGCCGATCATCCGCGCCTGCGGCGCCGGCTGCGCCGATTCGTTGCGTCCGGTGACGAACTGCTCCGGCAGCACCTTGAACAGCAGCAGCTTGCACGGCAGCGCGCCGTTCCAGAAGGCGTACTGCTTGTGGCTGCGGATGCCCATGCGCTTGCCCAGCTCCGGCGCGCCAGTGAACACCGCCGCCTCCCAGTTCAGGCAGGCCTGGCGCAGGCGCTCGCCGAGGTTCTGGTAGAGATACAGCAGGCTGGCCTCGTCGCCCAGACGCTCGCCGTAGGGCGGGTTGCACACCACCAGACCGGTCTGGTTCTGATCCGGGCGCGGCTCGAAGGTGGCCAGCTCGCCCTGGTAGATCTTCACCCAGTCGCCGAGCCCGGCGCGCTCGATGTTGTTGCGCCCCGGCTGGATCAGCCGCGGGTCGGCCTCGTAGCCGCGAATCCACAGCGGCGGACGGGCCAGACCTGCAGCGGCGCGGGCCTCGGCCTCGGCGTGCAGCTTGCTCCACAGTGCCGGCACATGGCCGAGCCAGTTGGAGAAGCCCCACTTCTCGCGCTTGAGGTTCGGCGCGATGTCGGCGGCGATCATCCCCGCCTCGACCAGGAAGGTGCCGACGCCGCACATCGGGTCGGCCAGCGCGCCGCCTTCGGCGGCGATCCTCGGCCAGCCGGAGCGGATCAGGATGGCAGCGGCAAGGTTTTCCTTGAGCGGCGCGGCGCCCTGCTGCAGGCGGTAGCCACGCTGGTGCAGGCTGAAGCCGGACAGGTCGATGGACAGCACCAGCTCGCCGCGCTCCAGACGCGCATGCACGCGCAGGTCGGGCTCGTACTTGTCTACCGACGGGCGCTCGCCACTGGCGGTGCGCAGGCTGTCGACGATGGCATCCTTGACCTTCAGGGCGCCGAAGTGGGTGTTGTCGATGCCGGCGCCGCGCCCGGAGAACTCGATGGCCAGGCTGCCGGTCGGCAGCAGGTGCTCGCTCCAGTCGATGCCGCGCACCGCCTGGTACAGCGCCTCGGCACTGTCCACCGGGAAGCGGCCGAGCACCAGCAGCACCCGGTTGGCCAGGCGCGACCACAGGCACAGACGGTAGGCGGTTTCCATGCTGCCCAGCCCCTGGACGGCGGCCACCTGCGAGCGGCCATCGGTCAACCCCAGGCTGGCGGCCTCTTCGAGCAGCAGGGTTTCCAGTCCCTTGGGACTGGTGAGAACGAACGGATACAGATCGGACATGGGGTATTCCAGGGGCACAGCCCCGCAAGGTGCATGGCGGCGAATCTTGCGCAACCCTTCGTCGGGCCGGCACGTCATTCCGACGGCGCCATGAAAGTGACGACAGTCGGCGCAAACCCCGTCGGCAGACGCTTCTGCGGATGCGGACGCCGTTGCGTTATACGCCAGACACTAAATTTGTTAATCCCTTATGACAAAACGATCATTCACAGGGTCGTCGGCATTGGTTAGAAGTCTAAACAGGCCGCAGCGTGCAATCCTGCGGCAGGTGTTCGTCACGCCGGCAACGAACACCCGGCCTCTCAACTGAGGCCAACGGGCAGAACAGTCAACGAACGAGGGAAACACCCGATGAGAAGACTTAAGCGTGATCCGTTGGAAAGAGCCTTTTTGCGCGGTTATCAATACGGGGTCAGCGGCAAGTCCCGCGAACTCTGCCCCTTTACCCTCCCGGCGACGCGCCAGGCTTGGCTCAATGGCTGGCGTGAAGGGCGCGGCGACAACTGGGCCGGCATGACCGGCACCGCAGGCATCCACCGCCTGAACGCGCTGCACGCCGTCGGCTGAGGTCATCCGCACCTCGCACGACATCCGACGATCCACTCCCCACGAACCAGGGCTCCTTCGGGAGCCCTGACCGTTTGTGCGCCGTTCAGCCGAGCGAGCCGGACGCGGCGATGGCATCCACCGCCTCGCGGATCAGCGCCGGCCCCTTGTAGATGAAGCCGGAGTAGATCTGCACCAGGCTCGCGCCGGCGGCGATCTTCTCCGCCGCATGCACGCCCGAGGTGATGCCGCCGGCGGCGATGATCGGCAGGCGCCCGCCCAACTCGCCGGCCAGCACGCGCACCGTGTGGGTGCTCTTCTCGCGCACCGGCGCACCGGACAGGCCGCCGGCCTCGTCGCCATGGGCCAGACCCTCGACCCCCTCGCGACCCAGGGTGGTATTGGTGGCAATCACCGCATCCATCCCGGTCTCCAGCAGCGCGCGGGCCACCAGCACGGTTTCCTCGTCGCTCATGTCCGGGGCGATCTTGATCGCCAGCGGCACGCGGCGACCATGCCGCTCGGTGAGGTCTTCCTGACGCACGCGCAGGGCTTCGAGCAACTGCTTGAGCGAGTCGCCGAACTGCAGGCTGCGCAGCCCGGGAGTGTTGGGCGAGCTGACGTTGACGGTGACGTAGCTGGCGTGGGCGTACACCTTGTCCAGGCAGATCAGGTAATCGTCCACCGCGCGCTCGACCGGGGTGTCGAAGTTCTTGCCGATGTTGATGCCCAGCACGCCGCGGTATTTCGCCGCCTTGACCCGCTCCAGCAGATGGTCGACGCCGTGGTTGTTGAAGCCCATGCGGTTGATGATCGCCTCGGCCTGCGGCAGGCGGAACAGCCGCGGCTTGGGATTGCCCGGTTGCGGACGCGGCGTCACAGTGCCGATCTCGATGAAGCCGAAACCGAGCTGGGCGAAACCGTCGATGGCGTCGCCGTTCTTGTCCAGGCCGGCGGCCAGGCCGACCGGATTGGGGAACTCCAGCCCCATCACCGTGACCGGCAGGCGCGGGGTCTTGCACAACAGCCGATTGAGCCCCAAACGACCGCCGGCACCGATCAGATCGATGGCCAGTTCGTGGGAGGTTTCCGGGGACAGCTTGAACATCAGCTCGCGAGCCAGAGCGTACATGGGCGGGAGTCATCCACGAGTTTGCGGGAGGCGGATTATAGCCCCTCGCAGGTCGGCCGGCGAAGCGCCGCCGCGCCCTGCCGCTCATCCTCGGCGCCGCATTGGCCATTCTTTCCCGGCCCGAAGTCGGTTAGGCTTGGCGCCGGCGTTCGGAAGAGCGCCCGCCATACTGGCTCATCCTCCCTCTGTTTGCAGGAAGCATCCAGGCATGAGCATGCCCCTCCCCCCCTCGCTGAGCACCCGCCTGAGCAGCATGGCCCGTCGCCTGGGCCTGGCTCCGCGTGGACATGACTGGCTGACCGAGCAGGCCGCACGCCTGCAACTGCCCTTCGCGCCGCTGCCGGCGATGCCCGACAGCGTCTGGTGGCCGGACGGCGCGCCCCTGCAACGCCTGGCCGACCTGCCGCGCGGCGCCCTGTCGGGACCGGTGCAGGAAGACAAGGCCTGCGCCCACGCCGCCCTGTGCGCCCTGGTGCGCCTCGAAGAGCGCGAACTGAGCGAATTCGACCTGCGCTGGATCGACGGCCTCGGCACCCGCCCGCCGCTCGACGGTCAGACCTGCCGGCGCCTGGAAGACTACGCGGCGACCCCGGCCTGCCGCGGCATCCGCCTGATCAGCTACAAGGACTTCACCCGCGCCCTGCAGCAGGCCCTGCCGCCACAGCCGACCGACGCCCTGCACCTGCGCCAGGCCAGCTGGCGCGGCGAGCGCTACTTCCACGACGGCGAGCGCGACCCTGCGGCGCTGGCCTGCGCGGTGGCCTATGCGCGCCGCCGCGGCCTGACCATGCACTTTCGAGCCCGCCTCAGCGAATACCGCCTGAGCCGCTGCGGCCTGGACAAGCTCGACCGCAGCCATCACGTGCTGGCCATGCCGGTGGAGACCTGGAGCGATGCGCGCTTCATGCGCCTGTTGCTGGCGGGCATGCCCTATGCGCGCCTGAGCCTGCTGCGCGAGCCCGGCGCGGCGGAGTTCCTGCTGCTGCCACGCCAGCACGAGGCGTCCGATGCCCTCGGTGCCGGCCTGCGCCAAGCCGGCGCCGCCGACGTGATCGGCTGGCTGCGCCGCCTGCTGCCGGCCTGAAGCGTCGCCGGCTTCAGACCGGCGCGCCGACCCGCAGCGCTTCCAGCCAGGCCGCGGCCGCCGGCACCGGCAGCGGCCGGCTGTAGAAGTAACCCTGCACCGCATCGCAATCCAGCTCGCGCAGGCGCTCCAGCTGGATCGCCGTCTCCACCCCCTCGGCGACCACCCGCAGGTTCAGGCTGCGCCCCATGGCGATGATGGTCGAGGCGATCTTGTCGGCGCGCTCGTCCTGGGCCAGGCCGTCGATGAAGCTCTTGTCGATCTTCAGCTTGTCGATCGGGAAACGGCTGAGGTAGGCCAGCGACGAATAGCCGGTGCCGAAGTCGTCCACCGCCAGCAGCACGCCGAGCGCCTTCAGCTCGCTCAGACGCTCCTGGGTGGCCACGCTCTGCGACATCAGCGCGCCCTCGGTGATCTCCAGCTCCAGCAGTTCGCCCGGCAGGCCGGTGTCGGCCAGCGCACGCTGCACCATGTCCACCACATCCTGGTGGAGGAACTGACGCGGCGACAGGTTGACGCTGATCGGTCCCGGCAGCAGCCCCTCGGCCTCCCACTGCACCGCCTGGCGACAGGCTTCGCGCAGCACCCATTCGCCGAGCGCGACGATCAGCCCGGTCTCCTCCAGCAGCGGAATGAACACCGCCGGGGATACCGGCGTGCCGTTCTCCGGGCGCCAGCGCCCCAGAGCTTCGAGGCCGACGCAATGGCCGCTGAACACGCTGAGCTGCGGCTGGTAGTGCAGCTCGAACTCGTTGGTGCCGATCGCCCGGTGCAGACGGCTCTCCAGCGCCTGACGGTTCTCCGCGGCGCGGGTCAGCTCCTCGGTGTGGAAGTTGTAGGTGTTGCGCCCGCTTTCCTTGGACAGGTACATGGCCACGTCGGCGCAGCGGATCAGCTCGGCCACCTCCTGGCCGTCGTTGGGGAACAGGCTGATGCCGATGCTGGCGCCGACGAACAGCTCGTGGCTGTCGAACTGGAACGGCTGCTGCAGGAGGTCGATCAGATCCTGCGCCACCTGCGCGGCATCGTCGGCATGCTGGATGCCCTCCAGCACCAGCAGGAACTCGTCGCCGCCCAGGCGCGCCAGCATGTCCTCGGCGCGGATGCGCACGCGCAGGCGCTTGGCGATCTGTAGCAGCAGCTCGTCGCCCACCGAATGGCCCAGACTGTCGTTGACCCGTTTGAAGCCGTCCAGGTCGATGAACAGCACCGCCACCTGCAGGCCTTGGCGGCGGGCACGCTCGATCGCCCCGTTGAGGTGCGATTGCACCAGGATGCGGTTGGGCAGCCCGGTCAGCGGGTCGTAATGGGCCAGCCGTTCCAACTGCGCCTCGGACTCCTTGAGCTGGGAGATGTCGCTGAACACCGCGACGAAGTTGGTCACCCGCCCCTTGTCGTCGCGCACCGCGCTGATGCTGTGCCATTGCGGGAACACCTCGCCGCTCTTGCGGCGGTTCCATACCTCGCCCTGCCAGTGTCCCTCGCTAAGCAGCGCCGCCCACATCTCCTCGTAGAACGCCTTGCTCTGGCGTCCCGAGCTGACCATGTTGGGGTTGCGGCCGAGCACCTCGTGCTCCTCGTAGCCGGTGATGTCGGTGAAGGCGCGGTTGACCGCGATGATCTGCGGCGAGGTGTCGGTGATCACCACGCCTTCGCGGGCGCTGGTGAACACCGCCGCGGCGTGGCGCAGCTTTTCCTCGCTGCTGCGCCGCGCCGAGATGTCCAGCAGCAGGCCTTCGAGGAACAGCAGATCGCCGGCCGCATCGCGGCGCACGCTGGTGTAGTCCTCGACCCAGATATGGCTGCCGATGCCGGTGCGGATCCGGTATTCGAGCACGAACTCCTGGCGTCCCTCGTCGAGAGCCGCGGCGACCTCGGCGCGCACCTGCGCCAGGTCGTCGGGATGGATCAGGGTGGAGAACCAACGCCGCCCGTCGCGCAGCGACTCGGCCGCATGGCCCCAGCGCTCGATGTTGTCCGAGACGTAGAGGATCGGCCAGCCGCTGTCCGCCCCGCGGCGGAACAGCACCATCGGGCTGGCGACCACCGCATCCACCACCGCCTGCAGGGTCTCGCGATCGCGATGGCGCTGGGTGACGTCGAGCAGGGTGCCGATGATCGCCGGCTCGCCGTCCATCTCGATGCGCGTACCGTAGGCCTCGACGATGAACTCGCGACCGTCGCGGCGCCGGGCGTGGAACTCGTAGTGCGCCGACATCAGCTCGCCACGCTCGCGGCGCTGGAGCATCTCGGCGACCAGCGCGTGGTCCTCGCCGCAGACCAGGTCCAGCAGCGGCAGGCCGCGCAGCTCCGCGGCACTGAAGCCGAACCACTCGGCCATGCGCGGGTTGACGTACTCGAAGCGCCCCTGACGCAGCACATAGACGCCGACCAGCGACTGCTCGACCAGACCGCGGAAGCGCGCCTCGTTGGCCGCCAGCTCGACCCCGGCGTCCAGCTCGGCCTGGATATCGAAGCAGCTGAGGATATAGCCGCGGAACTTGCCGTCGCGGCCCATCAGCGGCTCGCCGTGGACATCCACCCAGTGATGCCGGCCCTCGGCATGCAGCAGGCGCAGCCGCTGCGAGAAGCTGTTCCCGGCACCCGAGTCGCCGGGCACCAGCAGGTCAGACAGGACAGCGCGATCCTCGTGCTGCAGCGCCTGCCACCAGCCCTCGCGCAGACTCTCGGCGCGGCTGCGACAGGTGAACTCGATCCAGGCGCCGTTGACGTACACGCACTGCTGCTCGGGATCGACGCGCCAGACCGGGCTGGGCATGCAGTTGAGCAGGTACTCGTTGTAGTCGCGCGCGGTGATCACCCGTTGCATCAGGGCGCTGAACTCGGCAGCCAGCTGTCCCACCTCGTCGCCGCCCAGGCTGGGCAGGCTCTCGATGCTGCCGGTGCTCAGGCGCCGCACATGCTGCAGCAGGCTCTCGATACGGTCGGTAAGGAGGATCTTGAGCAGCCAGGCCAGCAGCAGGCCCATGCCCAGCAAGGGCAGCAGCAGCAACAGCAGTTGCTGGGCGGTACGCTGCAGCACCTTGTTCTTGAAGGTATCGGTGCGCATCGCCAGCACCACGCGGCTCTGCGTGTCGCCCAGCGCCAGCGGATAGACGCCCAGCAGCAGATCG
>RRZT012211459.1_pt1 | contig 23096 bp, 35 predicted proteins | sample 2165551 | NCBI WGS metagenome assembly RRZT01 (sample SAMN10456910, study PRJNA506462) | wastewater metagenome | biome: wastewater; feature: sludge; material: wastewater sludge; isolation source: wastewater sludge with Escherichia coli K12::gfp cells carrying plasmid... | place: USA: Moscow, Idaho... | reverse complement strand
TTAACTGGTACACGGTAGTTAAACTGTTGTTCTGATTCACTATATACGCTATCAATATGTGAAATAAAGATAACGGTCTTAGTACAGTTGGCAACCAGTGTTTGCATAATATTTTTTAGGTACTGTGCATAGTCACCCCAAGCTGCTCGTGAATCTGCTGACTGATAAATGTTTTGAGACTCAAACATATCCATCAGGAAGTTTAAACCATCAATTACTAAGGTATGGTAGTCAGGTTGAGTTTCAATCCAACTAAATACTTCAGGCAGTTGTGCAGGGGATTTTAGGGTTAATGTCTTAAAGGCTTTCTTACCCTTAAGACTAAATGAGAGTTCTTTAGCTGAACCCTCACAGTTGATATGAAGTACATTATCCATATCTTTTAATGATGTTGATTTGCCCCGTGCTGGGAAACCGCAAATCAATGCCACTCTTTTTGACATCTACTGCTCCTTTTTGACAGAATCATATAAGCGTGCGTATGCACGCTAATACGTATTTAAACTACTGATTTGCCCATAGCAACTAGCTTGTTAGCTAACGTATGGAAGATGGTACTAGATAACTCAATCTCGCTTAACTTATCTACTAACTTATCATTAAGCTTGATAGTTTTATCTTTAATGTCTTGGAAACTAAAACCACTATCTGCTAGTAGCATTGCATAACGTAGCAGCATATTGTTGCGATTACCGTCACCAGTATTATTCATCACCCAACGCTCTAAGTTGTCTAATTGTGATTGATCTTTAAGCTGACGCTCTCGTTCATCATTCTTAGCTGATTTAGGTACGTAAGGTAGTACATCAAATAAGATGCCTTCAGTTGTTTCATAGATAGCATCTGGATTAGATAACCACTTCTTGACACGATGACTAGCTTGTTCATCTACTTCAAACGGAATGTCTTTCAACACGTTATTATAGAATTCCTTATAGTCTTTTGCATCAAGTTTTAAGGTGTAATTGGTTGGTAGGATAATTCTAAATCTGTTATCCGTTGCTGTATGGCTTTTGGTTGTATAGTAAATGGCTTTATAGTCCTTGAGCAGCATCTTAGCTGTACTTAGATTACAAGTACCATCTACATCTAATACCAATAGATTAAAACCTTTAATAGCGTTTTCTTCTTTACGGTAGCCATCAGACACATGGTGATTTAACCAATGAAAACCTTTAGCGGTAAACAGTTTACTTAACTTATCAAACGGTGCTACTTCATTACGATAGTTTGAGGTCATGTTGGTACTGTTAGTCCAACTAACTACAAGCTCATCTAGATTGGTTTCTTGTAATGAATCTGCAGATAAGAACATGATTGAATCCATGAATGATTTTTTAATCATTATGTTGTTCTTATATCCCCAAGCGGTAGCCATTTGAATTAGTTCATCCTTCATGGTTTTCGTACCTTTAAAATACGGTACGTCTTCATCAAGGTCTGCTAAGGTAACTTCAGCTCGTACATCAGCTAGATACTTAGCAAGCTTCATATATGGCTTCATTGGGGTCATTAATTTAGCGAAGGCTTCACCACTGTCTTCAACCAGTTTAATGGCTGCTTCAATGTGGTCAGTTGTAATCTCATCGCTGCTATCAACGAATGCATAAGCACCAGCTAGTTTTAGTACTTTAAAATAGCGGTGTTCTAGTTCTGATTTTCTAATCTCCTCTGCTTCAGGGATATGTTGAGACTGTTCTTCACAAGACAGCTTGTATGCAACTAGTGTGCGTAGACTGGCATTAGTTATGCTTATGTATTTATTAAGCAAACTCATATCAGCTAACAATGAAAAGTCTTCACTAAGTTCTTCTAAGTGATCGTCATCATCATTATTGAACATTTGGGCAATGGCATCATCTACTGAAGATACTTGGTTTTTATTTACTTTGTCTGCATAGGCAAATAAGCAACGTCTTGCATAACCTATCTTTAATAGACCATGTAATGTTTCTTCATTGCGGCTACCATCAAGTAGATTTGCTGCTGTACCAAAAGCCAGTAAGTTAGTAGGCGTATAGCCTTCAATGCGTTCAAATCGCACATTTTCTGCACTAGATTTAACTAACTTATCACGTAGTAGACCTTTATCATAAAGTTCCAGGTACGTAGTTAGTGGTTCAATAGAGCCAGTTAAGTTTGCACCAAATTCATCAATAACCAAGTTACATGAGCCTGCATCTGCCATTAAAAGCTTTTGACGCATCTGCTTGATAGCTGGCGTAGTGGCTGAGTCAAATGATGGTAGGTATGCACCAAGATTTTGGTAGTCACGACCTAACTTTTCTAACTCAGATTGGAAGTCTGTATTGTTACGTGTAGCACGTTTCTGTGCTAACCGTTCACAGTTCTGCTCTGCACTGTAACGTAGGGTTTGTTCACGGAAGATAGCATTGAAGTTATTTAATACTTCTTGTTCTATTAACGAAGTACTATGACCTTTACCACTACCTGAAGGGCTAAGTGCAATAACATAGGTGTTAATAGGGATTGTACCCCGACTAAAGCCTTTGATACTTACACGCATTTGTGAAGCCAATGTAGTAAGGTAATACGCTACAATGACTCTAAAGAATAATGGGTCATTATTCTGTGTTTTGGTCATGAGAATATCAACTAGCTTTTCTGATATATGAAAGTAGTTCATCTTCTCTATTGGTTTTAAATTCATAAGATTAAGTCTCCATTTTCAATTAACTTATCTTTCTGTGAACACAAGGCAAAAGCATTGCAGTATTTACATGCAACGACTTGTCCTTTTACTTCCACAATAATCCCTACAGAACCTTGTTCTACAAAGTACTGCATAGCTTCATTGTAGGTCTTAAAGTTTCTTGTACTACGAGTACGGTTACTTGGGTTTTTATAGTACTTAAATACAGTCTCTTTACGCCATAGCTCTTCATCAGTGCATTTGGGTAATTCACTTTCATCTGTATCTTCATACATCTTAATTTGATTTAACTTGTTTCTTACCCAAGCGTCTGTTTCTTGAACTGACATCAGTTTTAATGATTGGGTATGTACACGGTTAGGTGGGTAGTCTTTATTACTAACGGAATCTTTTTTATTCCAGTCAGTAAAAATGAAGTGGATATCCATCGTATCTCTAGTGATGGTATCTTCATTAAGCCAACGATAGATACTACCTTGTAGTATGTACTTATCTTTATTGGTTTGGTTTAGGTAGGTATATACACTGGTGGATTTAAAATCCTGTACTTTACCTTCAGCTACGAAGTCGTATTTACCTGATACACGGTAACCTTGTACATCTTTATATGCACGTTGTTCCATATAAACAGGTATTTGACCTGGCATTACTTCTACTGGGTTAATCACAATGTTCTTTGCGATATGTTCTGGGTAACCTAAAGCACTGATTGCTCTTTCTGGATTAAGCCATGCTTTCTCAATAGCAGCATGAATAGCACTACCCATTCGTGATGAAACTAAAGATGAGACATCTACTTGCATATCTGATTTAGGTACACGTTTAGCAAGTATTAAAGGTCTAATGGGTTTTAATAGACTGGTTGCACTAATAACATTAGGCTCATAGTCATAATCATCTGTAGCCAAAAATACAGCTAGGGCTAATGGGATGTTACTGCTATTGGTATAATTCATGCTACTTCTACCCATTCAAATTCATGTGCATATTGCTTAATGAAACGCAATATTTCTGTAAGTTTATCTTCGTCAAAACCATTGGTAAGTAATTGATGAAAATCTTCATTATCATCAGCATCAGAGTATTGAATTAAATAATATTCAAACACATCCCGTTCTTCTGTAGGATAGATAGATATGGCTAAATCTTCATCTTCTGCTACATGATTTAATGTAAACTCATCCTTTAGGATATTAGGTAGTTTTGCCAATACTTTCTTATGGATTAAGATAGTCATAATTATTCCTTAAAACAAAATCACAAAACCGTGCGAATGCACGGCTTTACTGATAGAGTTGATGGTATGTTAGAGGGGTAAATTCTTAACTTCAGTTAGGCTTTTACAAACAAGCGTACTGTATCCACTTATATCTAACCAGTGGTCTACTTCGTTAAAATCACCACAGCAGATACGGGCAATTTTGTGCGCAATCATATCTAATGCTTCAGCTTGTTCAGGTAAAAATGTTGCTGCATTAGGTGAAGTAAAGATGATTTGTTTAATCTCCTGACTGATAGCAGAGTTATCACGGAAATTACCATGAGTATTGGCTCGTTGTGCCAAAGTGTCATCTATATTTACATTCATAATTCCAACCTTGATCTAATAGTGAATTGGTAACCCAATAGTAGCTTTGGCTATGGTCACCAAATCCTACTATTACATTACTTCTTGGTTTATACATTGGTTTGTGGTTATACCTATCAGCTATCTGGTTTATCAGTTGCATATTGTGCGTAATTGCATATAGCGTAGTGATAGGTACTTTTCCATTGGATTGTTTAAATACTTGGTGCAGTCTTTCTAGTATTGTCATGCTGATACAGTAAGATAAGATTTTAAATAATTTAAAGTTTCATCTGGCTCAACATAGTCAGTTATAGCTTTATCAATGATTCCCTTAAGTTCCCTGACTGTTAACTTTGTTTCTGTTTTAATAGTAACAATGTTTAAATCATCTAGGATATTATACAAGTAAAGGTTAAGAACATAGTACCGTTTACCTGAAAATATTTCTTTCTTACGGGTTTTCCAATGACCTGTAGCGACAGCAGTTCTTATCAAGGTATCTAAACTCTCCTTCGTATTTAAAGAGATTCTTATGTACCCTTTATAAGCTTTCAAGACTAAATTCCTTACAGTCATGATTAGGTATTAACTGTCTATATTGAATCCAATTAGTGAAGTTACCTGAGCATGGGATAATAGGGGTATTTTTATTCCAAGTAAGATGAGTAACACCTTTTGGAAATAAGGAAATTTCATCTGGTAAATACCCAATAGGGGTAGCACAGTGTTCAAATGCACTAGCATGTACAGGTGAGCTATTAACAAGTTTATCGTAGATAGCAATAGCTTTTTCAATACTGGTATCTGATTTACGGTAGCTTACTTGTGCTGCACACGAGCAGGATACTTTTTGTGCTTCTTCAAGTGTTAATGGTGTAGAAGTCAATTCTACGTCATCGTGAAGAAAGTACTGTAGTGTACCGTGTTCATCTCTTTCACGTTCAATGTATGGTAAATGCCACTCACCATAACTAATTTCCATTGGTTCAGACAATGCCAATGCTTTATACATAGAATCAGCTAAAGCATAGATTTCTGGTTGAGCATCTTCATGTAATCTTAGATTAAACCAGTTAGCATAATCAGTTGCAGTAACGAGTACTTTCATCATTTGATATGGCTCTAAGATGCGATTAGCAACTTGCTTATGTAGACCATTTGCAGCTAGACGTTGTGCATGACTGATAGCATCATTTCTGGCTTGTAACCAGATTTGTGTAGCTGTCTGTTTAACAGAGTCTTCTACTTCAGTTTTGGCTTGCATACCACTTTGATTCTTGCCCCAATGGGTAGGCATAGCTGTATTGTCTTTAACATGGTTAATCATGGTTTGGATTGGAATAGCACGGCTGCTTGATGAGTTACGACTAAAGCAATTATGAATAACAATACCATTAGCAACAAAGTTATGTTGTTCACTAACAACACTTAAATCGTACACAGTTTGATCACCTACATACTCAATACTTGTTACTAAGACAGGTTTACCAATTAAGGGATTACCTGTTTGCCAACCTTGTTTTTTATGATGAACATTTTTATGGCAGTAATTACATACTGCTATTACATTAGTTTCATCAAAAGCTAAATTAGGGTTTTCATGCACAGGAACAATATGATGAATTTCTAATGATTTATTTTCTCCGCAGGTATGACACACATTGTTTTGTGTTTTTGCAATTTTAGGTAGCACTTCAAGATTAAATTTTGATACCCATTTACCGTTAATTTTTTTTAAACGTATAGGGTCTGCTAAATCTAACTTACTCATAGATAAACTAATAACACTATCTACATTAACTTGGATATCTTTTACTTCTTTCCATCCATTATTAGTAAGTATTAGGTGGTCATCTGTGGCAGTAATATCTAATTTACCTGCTATAAGTTTATAAGTTTTTTTAATACCTACTTCCCAAATATCATTAATATTTGTATGTGATAATGTATTAGTAACTTCATCTAAACACCGTAAATTCATCTGTTCAAGACGATGACGAATAGCTTGCGGAAATTCTCTTGAACTAGATTCAAAATCTAAATAATCAGAACCTAAAATTAACCAATCTTGATTTTTACTTTTATTTGGATTTTGTGCAATTAAGTTACCTTTTCTACACTTTGTACGAATATTAGCAGGGCTTTTAAATCCTGCTAAGATAGATAACTCTTTTGCAGAGTATATAACTGCTGGATTGATTTTGCTTAAATCACGTTGTTGTAAACGTGATGGTAAACGTAAAGCACCACCATTAGTCCATTTATCAAAAAAATCTTTTACTGTTAATGTATGAACTCTTGTTTTTGAATTATTTTTTGCTGTTGGTAAATCAAAAGCTAATTTAGTATCTCCGGTAATACATCTGTGAGTCATTAGTTCACCATGTATATATCTATTATATTCAAGTTCAAACGTAGTAATACGTTGACCTGTGTGTGTACTGATTGAATCAGTAATTACTTTGGCTTTAATCATAATGTTCCTTAGTAGGTTGGTGAGTAAATAGATTAACCTAGTTAAAAAAGATATTTGGTTATTAATCCAATACTAATATAGTATTTAGTGGATTAATATTATATAGGTAAAATAAGGTAACGCAATTATGTTAGATAACACTGATGGGTCTATTGATGTAGAAAACTTTACAAATATGATTGATAAAACTCCTTATCAAGTATTAGATTTGAATTTTGATGAACAGTTAAAAGCAACAATGTTTTATGGTCAAAGTGGGCAAATAGCTGAATTAAATGAAATATTAACTAAGATAATAGCTACATTTAATTTAATGCCCTCTAATTACGTAGATACGTATAAACAGTATATTGATACTCCTATAAGTAATGATATATTAAATATTTACATTGATAATAAAGGATATTCAAATGAGTTATAAAAACTTACAAGAACTTAATGATGCAATTATTGAGTTTGCTAAAGCAGTTGGTATTGACTATAGTAAATTAAATAAGAATATTAATCTTTTAAAACAGAAGGTTGATTTAACTGATTTAAATTTGGTATCAAATCAGTTAAATACTATTATAAATAATTTTAAGGAAGTATCAGATACTTCACTCGAAAATAAATTAATTGAGCTACAAAACGTCATTAACACCGTAGCCGCAGCAGGTGCAGGGGCAAAGGGTTGGACTGCTTTATTGATAAAAGACGCAAGTGGCAAAACGCAGCAAGAAATCAATGACAAACAGCCAGTTATCAATGCTAATTTGTTGGGTATTATGGCTGGTAATGATATTACTACACCATTGTCAAATTTTTTAAACGACAGCGTAAACTCTCAAATGTACCTGCCATCTGGCGAGTACATAGTATCTAATAAAATTACAGTTAACGCTACCATTCCTAAAAAAATCATCTGTCAGCAGGGTGCTGTAATCAAAGCAAACTTACCAACAGGTACAGACTTATTTGACTGCTATAGTTATTTTGGACATGAAAACTTAACGATAGATTTTAATAATAGTTATTGTAAGAACGGTATTATTTATCGTGCAAGCGTGGGTACTGTACGTTTTGATAATTTAACCATTAAAAATCTTAATGACACCTCAGCAACGTATGGTACAAACTTAGTTTATATTGACTCAGCAAACTTGATTGATATTGGCAAAGTTACGTTTAGTAACTGTAAAAAGCTCGGTAACGGCTCTATTACAGATGCAGAAGGCTCGTTGCAATGTTTGTATGTTAGCGGTACATCAACAACGCCGCGAGGCGGTGTAATTGATACCATTGAGATTACTGATGTACATAACGTAAACAGCAGCGGTAGTGTTATCATTGAAGATACCGCAGGTTTTTATGTTGGTGTTAGCGGCAACTCAATGTCGCTAACCGTTAGGCGCATTGTGGGTAAAGAGTTTGGTAAACGGCTTGTTAAATTACAATGTAGCGATGTAGTCATTGACTATATTTATGGACTATCAGAAACAGGCGACTCATTATCAGTAATTGGCGTACTATCTGAGCCAAACTTGTTTGTATCTTATCGCAATAAGATTGGGACAGTGATTGCAAGGGGTACAATGGACTACGCTGTCTCTGACTCGGCAGAGTCAACTGAGTTTAAGTCAGTTGATATTAGTGTTTACGGTAGTAATGCGCTCAATGACGGCACAGTACAGTTTGGATTTTTTGCGGGTAATGGTAGTAAAAAATTACGCGTTGGTAAGTTAAAGTCTGTCGCAAAGAGACCATTAGCTTTATCACCTGCAAATCCATCATTAAGCGTCAGTGATTTAGCGATTGACGATGCGGAGTTGGAAATTTACGGAAATGGTACGCAGTTTATTAATATACCAGGCAACACTAGTAGCACAACAGGCGCGATTAGTGATATCTCTATTAAAAAATTGACACTGAATGTCAAACAGACAAACTCAGCATCATTACTTGCTACATTTAATACGCAACTAAATTATGCAAACATAACAATAGATAGATTGCTTGTGCGTGATAGCGTTAGCACTGATGCGGCTCGTAAGTTTGATTTTGGTGTTTATTATTATATAAACGGTCTAACAATCAATGAGATTGTGTATAGCTCGACAAATGCACTAACAAGCAAAACAGGCGATTTATTTACGCTCAATAATTGTCAAAACGTGTCAATCGGCAGAGCTATTGGTTTGCCTGCTTGCAATAGGGGTATTATTTTAGGTGGATGCACTGATGTTAATGTATCTAAAGATATGCGATTAGATACAGTGGGGGTGGGTGCGATTGTGGTCACAGGCGCATCAACCAAGGTTGCTATCAATAACCCTGCGTTAGTTGTTTTCAACGCAGCCACTAATCTAGCAGAGGTAAAATTCTCAAGAGGTACAACCGCACAAAGACCGCTACGCGCTGAGGTAGGCTATCAGTATTTTGACACAACTATCAATAAGCCCATTTTTTGTAAAACTGCGGCGGTGTTTGCGAGTGATGGCAGTGTGACAACAGCAGCAACGTGGATTGACTCGGCAGGCGTTACTGTTTAAGTCTTGTAGTTATTATTACCCATCTTAATCGGTGGGTTTTTACTTTTAAGGGGGCGTAAATGCCAAAAAACGAGTTAAAACATTGGCGCTTTGGGTATTTGCGCTCATGTTGTTGGTGTCAACGGTTGCAGTGGCTCAAGTGGGAGATGATACCCCTAAGCCAATTTTAAATAGTTGGGGGATGGCTGCGCCATTCTTGCTATAGATAGAATCAAATATTATTTTTGTTGTTTTTAATATATAAATAATATACTTTATTTAATTTTTATTAAAGGAGTACCTAATGTGCGTAAACAATTAAAATGTATTCTAAATCAATTAACACTTGCTTATGAATGGTTATTTGATGAATTAACTAGACCTATTGAAATGCTTAGTAGTGTTTCAATGTTTCTATTCTCATGTAACTTATTATTAAATAATACAGAGCTACTAAAGCTATCTTCCTATAGTTCTTTCAAATATGTAACTCCACCTGAATTGTGGGTTATCTTTATTCTAATTAGTATTTGTCAATTCTTCGCTACAGCAATACCTACGATTAAAGCCAATAAAAGTAGTGGTTATTGTCTCATGGTTTCTGGGGCAGTATGGGCGTGGATTGCAATTACGTTTGCAATGGCGGATACGGTTGTGATGACTACTGCACCACAAATGTATTGGGTACTTGCTATTTTTTGTTCATTAGCAGGGAAACGCTTATTGGATAAAAATAAGGAACTAGAAAGCGGTAATGCAGTTAAGGGTAAAAACAAAGATGAGGTGTGTTAATAATGGAGCATTTCTTAGCTACCATTTCGCTAGAACTAACTCCTCAGAATATTTTTGGGTTGCTTGGTGGGTTACTAGGGGGTATCGCAGCATCAGATAAAACAAAGTATGGTAAGCAATTAACTATAATTGCAATTATCATGTCTGCTGTAGCTGGTGGTGCTGTATCAGATTACCTAGTGGAATCTTTTGAGTATAAGAATATTTTTGCAATAATGATATTTTCTTGCATACTAGGTATGCCAGTTGGCTCTATCATGGACGCAATCACTATTTTTAATCCAGAGTTCTCTAATAGATTAGTAAGGCTATTTGGCAAAAAGACGTTAGACAAAATAGACAACATCATTTAAAGGAAAAGTAACTATGGCATTTAATTTATCTCAAAAGAGTTTGGATAGACTGAATGGTGTTGATGAGCGTTTGCAACGTGTAGTTAAACGAGCCATTCAATTAACTAAACAAGACTTCATGGTACTTGAAGGTGTACGTACCAGAAAGCAATGTATGGTTAACTACGGTAAAGGTCGTACCATTGCCCAGTGTGTCGCTAAGGGTGTTCCTGCTCAGTATGCCAATCCAAGAGCAGCTAAAGTCACTTGGCTTAATGACCCATTTGCAAGCAAGCATGTTAGTGGCAAGGCGGTTGACCTTGTGCCTTACCCTGTAGACTGGAATGACCTGAAGAAGTTTGATGTTATTGCCCAAGCAATGCTACAAGCTGCAAAAGAACTGAATGTCCCTATTCGTTGGGGTGCAGACTGGGACAATGATGGTAAACCACAAGAGCGTGGTGAATCAGATAGTCCTCACTTTGAAATTTAATAATAAAGCCACTCAATAGAGTGGCTTTTTAATGTAAATCAGATTGTTAAAGCTTAGTAATATGTTTGGGTACTTTACTCACTTACAGACCTTCAATAATCAACTTAGACCAGTTTTCATATTCATCAATACTGGCTTTCAATTCATCTACAGTAAGCCATTTGGCATCATGTAGTTCTTCTTGGGGTTGGGCATGTGGGTAAACCAATGTAGTAAATATCCCTACATGTACTTTACCTACTGGATTAGATGTATCTACAATAACTTTATTACAGATATGTGTAATTACATTAGGTGAAGCAGAATCATAAACAATATTAGCTTCTTCTTCTAGTTCACGTAAAGTTGATTGGGTAATGGTTTCTAGTATGTTATTTACTAAGTTGTATTCTGTATCATACATATCAGTAATATCTACATGACCACCAACCCCAATGCTGCGAGAGCCATGTAAGCGTGTTTCAGTGCCATTGCGAGAGTAAGATAAGTATTTACCATTACCATCAGTAACGGCGATGTAAGGTAGGATTTGTGGAAAGTAGTAAGCCATATTCTTGTAGAGCTCTTTATCACTATCTACAATTTTACGGTTAATAAAATGGAAGTCTTCTGAACTTACTTTATCTAAGTTAAAAGGAAAGATTCCTTGTACACTGGGTGGGATAGATTGCTCAGTTAGAGCGTCACGAGAGATACATAGTACCTTTGGTTTCATTGAAATTTATTTCCTTTTTTCATACGTAAATGACGATTGGCTTGTATAACTTCATTCAATTTAGTTGCGTATTTAATCGCATCTTCTTGATTTAGTATAAGAGTTCCACAGGGTGTTACCCAACCTGTCTTAGAAGGATTTACTGGCAATTCACCGTCACCTACGATGATATTACCCATTCCTTCAAACTCTTTATACTTATGCTTTTTGTTGTGCCACATAGAATAATATCCCCAATAATTGTATGAGGATATTATATAGATTTTGTTAAGAATTATTAACTGCTTATTGCTGATTTTACTACATTTTTTATCTCAGATTGACTAATGTTATTGTTTAATACAATTTCATTAGCCCAACTTGGATAGAATATAGATAGTTCAGCACCTAATTTAACCTTATCATGCTGTATTTCAGGCAATTCTTGCCATTGCATTTCTTTGATTAAATGGTTATTTACCCATTCAATTACACGAACATCATCTCTAACCATTAGATAGATTGCATCATGTATCAAACAGATAGGTAAAATGTCTTGACGATATTCACTATTCCATACTGACTCCATAAGAGCATTCATAGCTCTGTTAGTTAATTGACACCAAGATTGCCCACTAACTGCATTACCAACACTTCTGGCTTCAGCAGTAGCTTGGAATGGGGTCTTACTGGTGTTAAGGATAGATTTACCTACAATAGGTGTACGTATTCTTAAACCAAAAGCAGTATCAATGTAGCCTTGCCTTTCAGCAATAGCTACCTTATCAGCTACCCATTGGTCTGAGACCATATACATTTTATGGTAGTTGGCTTCAATAGCTTTAGCAGTAGCTTCATCAAAACCACAGTTACTCATCAAAGTGAAGTATTGTCCACCATAAGTTAAAGCGAAATGTTGGTGCTTTAGACATTTGTCTAAGAGCACCCTCCTTATGTTTAATAGAGTTGATTACACCAACTTCATATTCTTTGCTAGTTATTTCTTCAATTTGCATAATTAATGTCCATGATTAGGATGAAAATTATAATTAACATTAGCTTGTTGTCTTGCAGCTTTTGCTTCTTCAAATGTATTAAATGAACCTAAGAATTTATGTTTATTATTTACATAAATTCTTGCTACATATTTACCATCGGGTCTTTGCGATACACCTACAAAACCAGTTTGATTACGTTTAGTTTTAGGGTGATTTTTACCATTTTCTTTCGTTGTTACTTCTCTTAGATTAGACCAAGAATTATCACTAGGGTTGTGATTAATGTGATCAACTATATTGGGCAAATAACCTAACATATAGACAAATGCTAAATGGTGTTCTCTATATGACTTTTTGTTAATACGGATAAAGCGATAACCATTAGGTTTTTGATACCCTGCACGTTTACCTATTTTGATTTTATCAGCAATTGCTTTAATCCAAGTAAAATGACCCGTGATAGGGTCATATTCCAAGATTTCTTTTAACGTCTTCTGGCAAATCTGATTCATGATAATATTCTGTTCTCCCGTCCATTTTTACTCTATAAAATTTACCTTCATTATTAACTTTACCCATTTTATGTGATATCTCCTCCATCTGACCTTTCCAGTAGTAATAAGCACGAAGACAATGACCGTCATAACCATCAGTATATACACGTAATTTATTAGGGTCTTTAGTTAATAATGCATTAATACGGTCTTCTAGTGAAGCAAAGTCTGCCCCTACCATAAGCCAACCTTTCTTTGGTTTAAAGCAAGACTTAATTAACTTACCGTGATCACTGTTACTAGGTAAATTGGTTAAGTTCCTGTGCATTCGCTATAAGACGCAACTCTTATAACCGTTCTTACGAACTGCTTACAGTTTCCTGTAAGAGTAGACCATATCAATATCTCCTAAGAGATAATCTCCATTTCCACTACCATCAGCTTGTAGTGTACTCCCATTGCAGGGATGGTCGTTGAACCTGTATCCTATTACTAGGACGTTGGCTGCGGATTACCCAATACTTATATCTTTTACTATACCTGAGTAGTTAATTCAGCCCCTACCTCTATTACTAGGGCAGGTTAGTGTATAAGTCTCTAAAGGGTTTCCCCGTCAGTTAAAAGATTTCTCATTACAAGATCACTCCTGTAATGCCCGTATGATGTGTTTAGACACATCTTGTTTAAATAGTTTTAATGTTTTCCATACCAATCCTTAATTAAGTACTTAAAGTGGTGGTGTAACAACTAAAGGCGATATAAACAATTAAATCACAGGATTACTACTACTCATGCGTCCAGATAATGTACCTCCTAGATTAAAATTACCATGTAGATAATACCAACCATCTCTAGGTAGAGCCCCTTCTAAAGCAGGTATAAACGTACTTAGTATTTTACTGGCTTTATTTAAACCAATAAAAGCAATAAGTAACTGTTTCACTTCTTCATGATCAGTATGATGAATCAACTTCTCAATAGTAGCAGTACCTACAGCAGGTTGCTTAGTATTGGTATAATCAACTACAGGTAGTTGTAATGTGTTATAAAGTAAGTGTTGTAAATGCTTACCACTTCCAGGATTAAATACAAAGTCCTTTAGAATATCAATCGTATGCTGTTTGACTTTAAGCTTACTATTCATATCAATAAGCTTAAGTAGTTTAAGCTCATGTTGTGCTTGTTTAATATAAGTATTACTATGAATATTATCCAAGTAAGTGTTCTGTAAGTCCTCCAATTGCTTACGTGTTTTACTAACTTGGTTTATATCAATAGGCATACCTGTCAATTCCATCTGTATGATGGTTTTGATACTAGGCATCATTAGATTAGTGTAAATATCTAATTGATTATCTTGAAGCATAATAGGATAGTACTTCTCATAAACGTAGTGCGTTCCAAGAGTATCTTTCAAATTATATTCAAGTACCTCATCTGTTGCTTCAGTTAGACTTTTTACGTCTAACCCATAGTTACCTGTGTACTCATGGCATAAGGCTTTTAAGCCAAGTTCATTGCCTTGTGTATTGTTGGTAGCTAGGTAAGCAATTATCTTTGTATCATGAAGATTACGACACATGGTATTTAAACCATGTAACATACCAAGTATATCGTTAGCATCTTTCATAAAGTAATTTAAGATAATGTGCTTAACGTCAAATGCAGCATTGTGGAATATTTTTAAACCAGAGTATTCTTCAAAGAATCTCTTTATTTGACTTGGTTTAGGGTCTTTAAAAGCTATCCCATTATGTTTATCTATAGCAAAAGCAATAGATAAAATTCTGTTACCTAAACCTAAACCAGTAGTTTCAATGTCTATGGCTAATTTCTCAGCGTTTAGATAGTTAGATAGTACTTCTGGTTTGTTATATATAGCACTGTGGATGATACCTTGACCTAGTTGATGTAGGTTTCCTTCTAGATGCTTAACAAGGGTATCTACAGACAAATCAAGTTTATCTGTTAGATTTGGATTGTAAGTTAGCTGCTTATAGCTGATACCAAGTATGACGTTGATATGTTCATAGTTTTTAATTGCACATGGCAATACATATCCTATGTGTATATCTGCCTTAGCTTGTTTAGTAAGTGCTTTGAAATACATTGCATCAGGTACATAAATAGTTTTTACACCTAACTTAACTAATGCTGGTAACAATTTATTTAATTGGCTACGTGCATAAGTTATTGTCATCTTATTTGGATGAGTTAATCCAAATGCAATTACATTGTCAGGGTCTATTTTATTTAAGTAGTACTGTTTTATCTTACTTTTATCTAGATAAGTCTCTTTAATCAAAATAGCAGTTTCATAGCTATCTTGGTCTTTATAGATAATATGGTTCATAGTAATTTTTCTAACTTTATTTGGTTAATCAGATCAAGCCATTCTTCAAATGACTCACAGATATAGTCACCAGGCGAGACTTCTTTTTTTCCAAAGTAAACGTCAGGTTGAATATCTCTAATACCTAAATAAGCATCCTTAATAGATGTATATACTGTATTATTTGCTTTGAAAGACGCGGGGACAAGGTTTAAATCAATAAGTATCATTCTAACATCCTTAGAAGCATTAGTTCATTAATGTATTCACCTATTTCATCGTAGTTTGATGGTTTATCTTTAAGCGTTGGGCTGTTGTTATTAACAATTTTTTCTGCTAATAATGGATGACAGCTTTTTGGTAGCAAGAAGAATAAATCATCGTTATTAGATGCTTTGTTGGTTAGTAAATAATTAGTGACTTTTTCTTTATTGGAATTTAACTCATCACGACTATCTAAGTAAGCATTAACTTTTGGCTTCATTTTTTTTGATAGTGGTTTAGTACTAAATTTGCTAGGGTCACTAACAATGTATTCTGTACCTTTATAGACGAAGTTAGGTGTACCTTTTTCTTTGGTACAGTCATTATAGATTTCTTGTAGTATGTTATTTACAGCATCAATCTCTGGCTTAAATAGTAGGTTAACTACTGAGTTAATCCAAACAATTCGTTTTGTATTCATAATATGTGCTCCAGTGAACATTCTTTATAGAGCTTCATAAACTCACTATAAGAGAAGCATTCTATTTCAGTATCAAGTACTTCATTATAGTCACTACTGTCTATAGATAATCCGCTATCTAATAGTGTTAAGTAAAACTGCATAAGATTATTTTTACTCACCTTGCGTTTACAGGTGTTATATAGTGTATTGGTTTCCTCTTCAGTTAAGTTACTTACTTTGATGACAGGTATTTTCATAGTAGTTTCTCCAATTTAAGACATTGATAGAAATTGATGAATTCATCATAAGATTTACAATAATATTCTGTTCCATCAATGCTAGCAGTAAGTTCACCAAATAAATATATTCTCTTTTGAGTATGATAAATATTAAAAGCAACTATATTATCACGTTGGCGATTAGGGTTATCCATTATACTAAGTAAATAATTTAGTTGCTCTGGATTTAATTGTGCTACAGATATAACAGGGGTTTTCATGAATAAAGTCCTATCTGATATCACCAGTAAGTATTACCCTGTACTTAGCTCTAGACATTGCTACATAGAGTAGTTTAGCCAGTTCACGTAAGTCCTTGATAGATTTCATGTCATCTAAATCAATGAACACCTCATCGTAAGTACTACCTTGTGACTTGTGGATAGTTAGTGCAAAGTTTGGTCGTAAATCTACCCAAGTATTTTTAATAGCATTAGCTTTAGCATACTCACCCATAGAGGTGTATTGCTTAATGAGTTTTTTAATATTTGATACTTTGTCAGGTAAAAAATATTGTTTGCTATTAATTACTACATTTGCACCAGCTACACCATCGTTATTTACACCATATCTAATATGATCAATAGTGACTTCTTCGTCTGTTGCTAATCCAGGTACGTAATGATTGTTGATAACTACATCTTTGGCAGTAAATTCTTCTCGTCCATTTTTGGCTTTGAACAATATTGCATTGTAGTTATTAACTGTACGGTTTTTGATGGCAAGGATTTTGCTTTTAGATGCATCTATTTGCAGAATACGCTTATTGAAGTCATCTTTAGATAGATGCTCAATTTCATTGCCTATGCTTAAGGCTGGGAAATCTACAGGGGTGTTGATGAAGGTTTGTAGGTCTCTGCAGTACTTTGCAATATTAGGCGAATGCATTTGCCTTAGCTGTTTGGTTAAATTGAATGTAGGGTACTCTTTGTAAAATACAGGACTATGGTTATAGCCTACGGGTGGTAACTGCGTTTTGTCACCCATAAAGATAACTTTATTGCCTTTAGTGAATGTCTCAATCATTGCTAACAAGTTGTAGTCAATATAGCTGCACTCATCTATAACAATGACTAAGTTAAAAAATTCTGGTTCACTTTGAGTAGCTAAAGCCACTTGACCATTTCTTACAGTTAAGCCAAGAAATTGATGAATAGTCCTAGCAAAATAGCCAGTGGCATTTGTTAGTGCTTGTACCGCTTTATTTGTTGTGGCAGTAAACGTGAATTTAGTGGGTAAGTATTTGGGGTCTAATGTTTTTAATAACTGTTGTTGGGCAGTCCATTCTTTACTTACTTCTTTGATAAGCGTAGTCTTACCTGTGCCTGCTGTACCTTGTAATACAAAGAAGTGTTGATTAGAGTCTAATAGAAACTCTAAGATGGCATCTTTTGCTTTAATTTGTTCATCGCTTAGTTGAATCATAATAGTAATATACCTTTTATTGATTGAATCTTAGAGCAGCTTTTCTAGAAAATTTTCTAAGATTCTACTTGTAAATTCCTCTGCTGAATGACATACGCCTGTAGATGTATCTTCATAAGTCAGTTGACTCATATACTCACGATATAGATTACCGTTATAGTAGTGCAGGAATGATTTACTCATTGCCTCTTCAAATGTTTTTTCAGTGAAATAAGGAACATCAAATAAATGGTTAAGTTTTTCATGAAGCAGATGTGTATTATGCTTTAATGGGTCTAATAAAAATAATGATTCCATTATTGACTCCAATAAATAGTGCGATTAATTAGAGCACTTCAATTAGCTTACTTTCAATAAACTGTTCATAGAAAGTTTCTATATCAGCTAATCTTTTAACCTTGTTTTCAGGTAAAGACCATCTTAATTCAAGCGGTCTTTCCATATAATTAGTAGTTACTAATGGGTTAATATTTAGATAAGGTTCACATATATTTATAAAGCTAACAATAGATAGGTATGGGGTAGGAAAGTACTGATTCATGTTGTTGTAAATGAATTCTAAATCTTCTTTAGTTTTTGGCACATAAGCAACGTGTTTGATAATTGGTTTCATAGTAACTCCTCTAATTTGAACTCCTGATAACGTTTATAAAACTCTTCTAACGAAGTTAGTTTGATATCAGAATAGTGTCCCAAACCCCATAATACTTCAGGTACGCCTTCAATACCCGTATAAAATACTAGACTCAAGGGTGACTTATCAGTATCTAATGGTTTTATAAACTCTCTAAAGTTTTCTTTAGGGGCAGGAAAATCTTCATTTAAGTGTTTATAAATGAATTCATATTCTTTATGTGATTTAGGTAAATAAGTGATTCTCATTAGTGTAGTCCTACAGTAGATGAGTAGGGGTGAAACTTAGTTAGATAGGGTCATGATTGCTTATAGCATACTTTGCAGACGTAGCTGTCTGTATTGCTCATGGAAGTCTTGAATTATATTGGCAGTTGATGGGAACATTTCTTTATCTCCCCAATAAATTCTAACATTTTTAGAGTATCTATCTGGATTGAAAGATGATCTTAATGTACCGCCACCATATTCTGCCATCATGTGATTAGTAGACATATAAGGTGAAGGGAAATACTCATTTAGGTGCTCAAAGATGTACTCAAAATCTTCTCTACATTCTGGTAAATAAACTATGTGCATTGCTTTTCCTTATTGGCTATTAATGGGTCTATTAAGTAAATGTTTATAGGAATCCTAGAGAATGCTGACTAATTTGAGTTCAATAAGCTTTTCATGAAAACTTTCTAAAGTATCTTCATGTTCTGAAGTTTCTTTGATTACAACCCACAGTATAATAACCCTATTTCCCTCTATTAAAGCCATTAAAGCTGTTCTGTTTATAAATTTCTCACTGGCATAGATGAATTCTGTTAAAGAGGTAAATGAAGAAGGGAAGTAATCGTTCATTTCGTTATAAATAAACGCAAGGTCATCTAGTGATTTGGGTATATAGCTAATAGTCATAATTGATCCTATAAAGTTTATAAGAGTAATGTTAGTCTCTCTTCTCTTACCTTTTCAATAAATTTATCTATAAAGATATTCATATCAAATCCTTATAAAAACAAAACCACTTTTCAGTGGTTTCGTCTATTTTGAAGAATGTTTATCCATTTATAAATCTAAATGGACTACTTTACCAAATGGTGCAGTAAAATTTTTGTTATTGAATACACACCAATACACTGGTTTTTTTACTGTTACTTGTGGTGTGTAGAACTCACCATCAGTAATGACAATTAAACCTTGACTGTCTGTTTTGTTAAACGCTTCTAGGGCTACATCTGGTAGTGTGCCACCATGCCCTGAGAATTTAATATACTTTAAATCACGTATTGATGTTACTGTGTCATGTCCTTGAAGTGCATGGTCAAATTGGATTACTTCAATGATTTTAGGTTTAAATTGCTTCATGACAGCGTAGACTTCACTTAAGAACTGGTCAAACTGCTCATTAGTGATTGAACCAGACGTATCAATAGCAAAGGTAATCTTTGATAAGCCTTCACTAATCATACTAGGCATGTAGATATCAAGTGGCAGAAAACGCTTACGTGGTTTACGCCAAGAGTAATCTGCTACGTCTAATGCTTGCATGAAACGTCTTAGTACAATCTTCCAATTTACTTTTGGTTTAGTAAGGTCTTCAAGCATACGCTGGATACTTGCTGGAATACTAGCTTTTTGACCCTGCATTTCTGCAGCCGTTGCAGCACTTACAATGATATTGCGAATATCGTTTTCAACTTCTTGCTGCTCTTCTGGGGTCATGTTATCTTGGTATTGCACATCATCATCTAGAATGTTGCCATCACCTGAATTGTCATTGTTTTCTTGAAGAATCTTATAGACCTGTTCTGTAGACATACCATCATACTTGTTATCTAGTAAGCCGCCTTCAATAAAGGTGAAGTTTTGGTTAACAAGTTCGCCGTTGATTACATAGTCCGCAGCATGGTTAAACTTCTTATGGTCACGATACTCTCTTCGTAAAGCGTGCATGTAGATTACATGCAAAGTTTCATGCGCCAATAAGAAAGCCCGTCTTTCTTTATCTAAATCCATAAAGAAATCTGGATTGATGAGAATCTTTTTACCGTCTGTTGCTGCTGTAGGGATATCAGTAGTAACAACAGTTTCTAAGTTAGCACAAACGGTTGCTAAGAAAGCTGTTTGTGGCTGAGTCATAATGGTTACTTTAGCCATTGAGATAGCTCTGTCTAATTCTGCATTCATAGTAGTTTTTCCATTTGGTGTTCAAGGTAATAGGTTCTTTTACCTCCTTTTTTCTGATATAAATCAGCCATGTAAATATCTAGTTCTTCATAACCCCTAAAGTATTCTACTTCTAAAGTGTTATGACAGGCTTCATCTTTCTCTTTAAATATAATTGCACCTGGATCATTTTCATTTACGATAAGCATATCTTCAGTAGCAAGAAAACATGAGTCTACGGTCATTAGAGGTTCTCCACGATAGTAGATAGTACGTTTTCACGGTATAACTGGATTTGTTCTTTCATCCAGTCTGATACTGTACCTTCATAGAATAAACCTAAGAATCTGTATTGATGGTCTGAACTATACCCATAGTATTCTTCAGTTAAACTGGTTTCTACTATAAAAGGTATATTGTTCTTTTGGTTATACTCTATTTGTTCCCTTACTGCGTTTTCTTCAAAGTAGAGGTTATCAATCAATTCACCTTTGGTTTCTTGGTTTTGATTAAGGTTTGCAGAGTACATTTTCATGATAGTAATACCTTTATGTATATTTTCATAGAATTTCTATTAGCTTATACATAGCCTGTAGTTCCTTTTGTTCCTGAAAGTATCTGTCAATACTCTCAGGGGTGTTAGGGATATTCAAATGTAGTCTTCCAAAATGAAGGTCATCTGTATACCCATAAACCAATAATGAATCATCTACGAACATAAGTAATGGTGCGTCAATACCATCAAACTTAGAGTCAAGTTTTTTATAGGTAATGATTTGGTCACCGTTTAATTCGTAGACTAGATAGATAGACTGGCTCATGGATACACACCTTTAATTAGAAGATTTCTTTAGCTGTTGCGGAAAACCATTCTCGCATTTCTTTCTTGATAAACTCAAGACCTTTACGGTTTTTGATTTCACGCATAGCACATACTTGAAGCTCCATTTTAAGTCGCCTTAAGTAAGTGGCAACTTGTGTGGCAGTTTTGTCTGTAACTTCAGTACAAACCATAGACATACACGCCCACTGTGTTGCTAATTCTTCTGGTAATGGTACGCCTGCAGGGTCAGCAATGATTTGGTCAAAACTGGTTAATTTAGTATACAAGTTAGTGTACGTAATGAATTCACGAGCTGTACCTTCACCAATCATAGATGCAATCAATGGCATGTGTTCTTGTGTAATGGTTTCACCTTTGATAACACGGCTAACCATATGCCAAGTACGCGGAGCTGCATAAGGGTCAGTTGCATCAGGTTTAAACGTGTAGAGCAAATCACCTTTGAAAGCCAAGAAGGATGTAATACGGTAGTCTACACCTGAATTTGCTGCCCATTCTAACCAATCATCACGATTGAGTTTGATATTGAAATGTGCAAAACGGCTAATCAAAGCACTGGACATTGTATTTACGATTGCGCCATCTGTTTCTAGGTTACCAGCAGCAACGATTGCTACTTGTTTGTGTAGTTTATGATTACCTACTTCACGGTCTAAGATAAGGCGATAGGATGCCATTTGTACTGCGTGTGACGCACCATTTGCTTCGTCGCTGAAATTTTCATACTAGGGCGCAAACCTAGTACCGTTAACATTGGTGCTATATGTTAACTGCTGCATGTTTCCATGCAGAGAAGACTATATCAAACCCCTCAGCTTTACCTGTTAGGGGTGTTACCGTTCCCATCACCATTGGCTTGTGATGTACTCCATTATTTCAGGATAGTCGTTAGAGGTTTCTTAAATTATGTTCTTAGGTCTGTTCTTAAATTGAGGAATAGTATCTATAAGAGTATTTGCTGCTTTTGCTGCAAGAATCTCTGCCTCAACTTCACCATACTTAGTAACACTAAAGGAGCGTGTTTTAGTAATTTTTTTACCGTCTACAGTATCAGATATAGTTGCCCTATATGAGGTTTCTTTATCATTGGTGAAACGGGTAACATACATATATTTAGAGGTTTGTCCTTTTTTATTGCCTAACTTAGGGCAACATGACTTAGGGTTTTTAAGTCCTACCTTGTATGCATGTTTATGGTTTTCAGAACAAGTTACCCATTCTAAGTTGATAGCCGTATTTGTTAGCTTATCTCCGTTGATATGGTTTACCTGCGGTTTATTATTTGGATTAGGTATAAAATGTGTTGCTACAAGTTTATGTACGGATACATGAGTTGTTTTACCTTCTTTAGATAAACTAACTCTAGCATAACCTCTACTACAAAAAGGTTTTAGTACTTTATTACTTTTTTTACCTAACACTAAGCCAGTATTAGATACAGAATATAAGTCTTCATAGCCAATAACATTTTTCCAGATAATATTCATAATTTAAGCTTCCTACGGGGTTGTCTTTTAGTTAATTTCTAAAGTTTAGTATACACCAAGCTTTAGAAATTAACCAGTCAGATTTTCCCATCGTTTAGATAGCTTTAGACAGTAAATTACTTTACTGAATCCCCGATTAATTAAGGAATAACATCCAGCCTTTATACCCTTCAGGAATTGGGTCACCTTCTAATGGGAATAAGGCTGCAGGTTTGTATACTACCCTTTCTTGGTCAAAGGTAG
>RRZT011631426.1_pt1 | contig 23110 bp, 14 predicted proteins | sample 2165551 | NCBI WGS metagenome assembly RRZT01 (sample SAMN10456910, study PRJNA506462) | wastewater metagenome | biome: wastewater; feature: sludge; material: wastewater sludge; isolation source: wastewater sludge with Escherichia coli K12::gfp cells carrying plasmid... | place: USA: Moscow, Idaho... | reverse complement strand
GGTTCAACCGCTTCCGCAAGCTATTGGTTCGCTACGAAAAGCTCGAAAGGAGCTTCGTTGCACTCAACCATCTCGCGGCCGCCATCATCGCGTTTCGCAAGGTGCCTTTGAAGGTTAATATAATTTACGGATAAGTTCTAAGGCGTAGGTCCTCGAGCTTGAGTCGGCCCGATTCGGAAAATCCTCGACACTGTCGAGTCCGAGAGCATCGAGCAGGTGGCAGTCCCGAGATTTCCTGAAAATTACGCAACGTTTCGAAGCTTGCTTGGCGCGGATCTTCAACCTCATCCAGATACTCCATCAGACTCACCCCGGTTGCGCACATCTCGTCAATCCCAAAGACGAGAGGAGACGCGACAATTCGGCCAAAAGCCCACGAATCCGGTTAAGGAGCACAGCGCGCTCTTCCATCCACGCGACGCGCAGGCGGCACCAGGCCAGGCGCTGCTGCTGAGCTTCGGTCTTGAGCAGGATGAAGCGCATGCCGGGAGACAGTAGGGCAACGAGGATTGCCTCCGCATCAGCCCGGTCCTTCTTGGCGGATTGGCGCTTGTGGTAGAGAGGGACAACCTCGGCGGCCATCAGGCGCGGCGCCAACCCCAGACGCTACGCCGTACGGTCCAAGTGGTGGGCGCTGCCGCAGGCTTCGATGCCGCTCCCCGTGCCGGCCAGCAGAGTGTCGAGCCAGTTCAGAAGGCTTCCTCAGTCGAACTTTTGCCGCACCATGATCCACCTAGTGCGGTCGGCCACGCAGGCCACGAAGACGTGTTTTGCAAGATCCACACCAATCGTCGTAATATCGATTTCGACTTCACTCCTCACCGTTAAGAATGAACTTCAGCAATTCAATCTTGGCACTTCGATGCCAGTTGGTAAGCGCACCGGGCGGGCGTGGGAAGTCCTGTTGTAGTCGCTCAAGCGGAGCGCCAACGGCAGGTTGTCATCGTGTTGTCGCCCGACGCTGACCACATGTCCGAGGTCTGCGATGGCCGAACATCGGACTAGTGCCACAGGAAACAGGCAGTTGGTCGGCCAGAGCCGACCTTGAGCAACTGGCCTGAAACGGACAGCAACACCTCAGTTAGTTGCCATTCAACTGCAAACTGTCATCAATGGAGGCTGCCAGAAGAATCCCGTAGGGTCGTCGCACGGACCGCGGTCATCGACACCTATGCCGACCATATTGTCGGCGGCGCCAATTCGTGTCCTCTCGCAGAATTCCGCCTGCCTACCGATCTCCTCCGCGCCCGCCGTCAACGTAAGGAATTGTGGACCTATCCGTAATCTGCCGAGGGATTGCCAGAGCACGGGGCGTACCTGGAAGCGAATTGAATATTCTGCAGCGCACTGCGGGACCACATCGGCGGCGGGAGGCGAGTCCGCCTGACATGCTGTCTTCTGAAAGCGTACAACAACTAGCCTTGGAGATCTCCGAGATGGCCTGCTAAAAGGGAAGAAATCGGGGCAAGAAAAATGCTCGAGCACGCCGCTGCGTGCTACTGGGGGCCGATTAAAAAATTATTTAGCATCCGCTCCAAAAAAAGAGATGAAGATTTCCTGGTTTTTTGCGTACATCCATGCTCGAGGAGTTTCGTTGGCGATTCCCGGTACTTTTTTGCGCTAATACCCCTAAGTGCCTATGGCCAAGTATCGAAATGGGCTGCAAAAACGTTCGTACAATAAAATTCCATATAGAATTCGAAAGAGCAGAACAGTTTTTCGGTTGAATTCCGGTACTCACCACGCCCCCCTCTGAACCCTTAGTCATCATGTATCGTTTGTTCAAGGTAAATTATGTTTTGCTGGATAAATAACGCGGAGAAGGACGGATTAGGGAAAATCGTCCAGATACAGGGTTCAAAGGTTGTCGTCGAGTATTTCGATTCACCCGCCAACGGAGTCCGGCATCGTGCATCGGTTCCGATATTGTCCATCCGGCGGAAGCGACTGGGACATAACACGCGGGTATTCACTTTCGACGAGATGTCGAACCAATGGACAATCGGCAGGGTTCGCGATGATGACGGCGAAGGGGTCGAAGTACGTCTGGCCCACAAGCAGGACGTCTATCTGCCCTACGAAAGGGTCTTCGTGCGATGGAAACGGCCCATCGAGGATCCGGTCTGTTTTCTGGGGAATTTCGTCACGGAAACCCCCCAGTACGCCGAAGCTCGTTCAGGATTTATCCGAAATTACGTCTTCCAGAGGGGAGCGGCATTCGGGATTTCCGCCCTGCTTTCCTCCTCCATAGAATTGGAACCGCACCAGATCGAAGTCGTACGGCGCGTCTTGACCGACCATACTCAGCGCTATTTGCTCGCCGATGAAGTCGGATTGGGGAAGACGATCGAAGCCGGGATCATAATTCGGCAAACCGTGCTCGACGACATGCGCGGCCACAAGATACTCGTCCTTGTCCCCCGCGAATTGGTAAGGCAGTGGCGAGAAGAGTTGACCGTCCGCTTCGGGCTTTCGGACTTCCTCGACGAGTCGATATTCGTCCTTCCGCAGGAAGACAGTGCCGAATTCAGAGAGGCGTCGCGGAACCTTTCCTTGCTGGTCATCGACGAGGCCCACCACCTGACCGCATCGAACGCGAACGAATCCGTACGCGTCTTTTACGGATTGGTGGGAGAGATTGCCCAGCGGGCGGAAAAGCTCCTGTTGCTGTCCGCGACGCCGATCCTGCGCAACGAAAGCGGGTTCCTCCGGATGCTGAGCCTGCTGGATCCCGTGATTTATCCGTTGGACGACCTGGAAGGGTTTCGGGCGAAGGTTTCCAATAGACAAGCTCTTGCCGAAACCGTAGCCGCTCTCGATCCAACCAATTCGTTATTTATGGATTCCGAGCTTGACGAACTGTTAGATCGGCTTCCTAACGACCCCCGGTTGAGCGAGTTATCTCTCGCGCTAAAAGAGCGATTGCTCGATTTTCCGGATGAGTCCGATCCAGAGTTTTGCGCCTCAGTAAGGCAACTGAGAGCACACATTTCCGAGACTTACCGACTCAATCGACGTATCTTGCGAAACCGCAGGACGCAGGTCGAGGGATTGACGCCGGAGCGCAAGGGGGCCGAACTGTGGCGGGTGGAATCCTCCTCGATGGATCGGGTCGAGTCCGCGCTGGAGGATTGGCGCGTCGGAGCATCCCTTGCGGCAAGCGAGATAGGGGCGAGAGGCGCTTCTGAACTCGGGGGGTTCTATTGGAACGCCGTTTGCTCGCTTTCCGAGGGCCCCGTAGGACTCTCGCGAATCTGTACCGAACGGAAAAGGGGCATTGAAAGTGGCATCCTGGTGCCGTTCGACGGGGAAGGGGAATTTCTCGATTCCATCCTCCGGGCGGTGGACGCCGATACTTGGATGGATCGCCGTTCAGAGAGGCTGTACCAGGGTTTGGCGACGCTTCCGGATAGGGCCAAAGCCGTAATATTCTGCGCCAACGAAGGGAACGCCGACCAACTCTTCCTCTACTTGAAAGACCGCAGGGTCAATGTCGTACGGCACGGCGCCGGAGATGGCCAGGAGATCTTGAGGGCGGGGTCGTGGCGGGACTTCCTGGACGTTCCGGAGGTCCGCGCCATCGTTTGCGGGCAGCGCGCCGAAGAGGGGATCAATCTTCAGGGAGGAAACAAGGTTATCGTCCATTTCGATCTGCCTCTCCAACCGAACCGAGTAGAACAGCGCATGGGGCGCGTGGACCGCTACGGGGCAGGGACGCCGGTACCGTCCTTCGTACTCATCGACGGAAACGCCCCCCTCCAAATGGCTTGGTTCCGCATCCTAAACGACGGTTTGGGCGTATTCGACCGTTCGATATCGAGCTTGCAGTACTTGGTCGAAGAGGAAATCGGCGCCGTGGCGCGATCGTTGGTCCAGGAGGGGGCCGAAGGGTTCGACGCCCTGCACCAGCGCTTGGCGGGCTCCTCGGGAGAAGTGGCGCGGGAGTTACGTCTCATCAACCAGCAGGATGCCTTGGACCAGTTATCGCCGGTCCCGGAGCAGGAGTTGGACGACCTTTTCGATGCGGACGCGGACTGGCGGGGGATCCGCGAGGCAATGACGTATTGGATCGAGGAAACACTCCTCTTCGACAAGGTGAAATTGCCGCAACAGAACGGAAGCCAGTCAGTCGATGCCCCCTTCCGTTTCCATTATTGCCCTCCCGATACCGGATTAGGCCAGCCGACGCTGATCCCGCTGTCCGAGTTCCTCGAAGAGTTTCTGGGGGCTATCGATTTCAATGCCCCGGGCAACCGCTCGAGCAGGCCGCAGTCCTATCCCTACGTCGCCCACCGGCCTTCGGCGGTCAAGCGCCGCGTGCGCCCTTTGCGTTACGGGACCGAATTCGTGGAGTCGATCAGGTCGTTCTCCGAGTTGGACGTCCGCGGCCGGAGTTACGCGATGTGGCGACAGGTCCCAGGCGAATTACTGCCGATGGAGATCCGTACGTGCTTCCGCTTCAACTTCCTGGTCGAAACATACCTGGACGGAGCACTGGAGGTGCTCGCCCAAGCACGTAACCGTACGAACGAGTCGGCTCGTTCCTCGCTTGCCAGACGAGGCGATACGCTGTTCCGTCCGACCGTGATGCAGGTTTGGCTAGATGAGGAAGGTGACGAACTACCGGCGGAATTCGTCGAAAGGTACCTCGCCCCGGAATATGCGAAGGACGGTGGCGACGGCTACGTCGACAAAAACCTGGATGCGTCATATCTGGCCGCTTTCAGACGGTGGTCGCCGGATACCCTGGCGAACTGGGGTGATCGCTGCGAACGCATGCGCGACAAGGCAAAAGCCATCGTCAAATCGAAACCGGAACTGCTGGAACGGCAGAAGGATGCGCTTGGGAGGGCATTGGCCGAAGACGAGATCCGTTACGCCCAACTCCAGACTCGTATCCAGTCGCTTGATGGACGTGAGGCGATCGCCGAAGCGGAGCAACTCGCGCTCGAACGCTCCCTCAACGAAGCGCTCCACAGGGGCATATCATCGCCTTCGGTCAGGGTCGACGTCGCAGGAGCGGTCTTCCTGACGAGCGAACCGGTGTCCCTTTTGGAGGGGTACTTAAGGAAAAATGGATGAGTTTCGGCCTTAACGAGTTGCAGGCTCTCCTGAAGGATTGGCCACCGATCGAGGATTTCCCCGATACGCCCAGGGAGAGCCTCATGGACCGGATTTGCCAGGTTCTCCGGACTGCGCGGGACGAGCGTGGCCGAAACGGATGGCAAGCCGACTTGCAGCCGTTGCTGCGGCATGCCCTGCTGCGCGCGGGCAAGGAGGCAGGAACGGCCACCAGACTGAGGGTGCCGACTGGCCATGGCTGGCCGGATCGGCAAAGCTGGGAAGAGCATGGGTTCGAAGTCCTGGAGGCAGGCCCTTCCGCCTATTTGCTGAACGCGCTTGAGTGGTATCCCGAGTGGCTCGGAAGCGGCGAAGGGGGAGTCTTTTCCGACGCGTTTTCGAACCGTGTCGTCCGAAGGCGGAAGACTTGCCCGACGGACCCGTTCGTACGGGACGCGACGGGCTTCGAAAGCTACTCGTCCCCCGGCCAGCGTGAAGCCGTCCGTGCCGCGTTCCTGGTACCCGAGGGGGATACCCTGGTAGTCAACCTCCCGACCGGCTCGGGAAAGAGCCTGGTGGGACAGGCTCCGGCCCTCGTGTACGGCGAAGACGGCCACCTGACCCTTTTCGTGGTACCTACCGTCGCGCTAGCCTTAGACCAGGAGCGCGCGATGCGCGCTCTGTTCCGACGGCAAGAGCCCTCTCGCCCCGATTGGCCGCTTGCGTGGTTCGGAGGCTTGCCGCAGGAACAGCGCACCGAAATCCGGCAGCGTTTGCGCAGCGGGACCCAGAGGATTCTTTTCACCTCTCCCGAGGCGCTAACGACCTCCTTGCTCCGTGCCGTCCTAGAGGCGGCGAGCGCCGGCATGCTGCGCTACTTGGTGATAGACGAGGCGCACCTCATAACCCAGTGGGGAGATGAGTTTCGCCCATCCTTCCAGGCTCTGGCGGGGTTGCGCCACAGCATGCTGAAACTCGCGCCGCGCGGGTTCCGAACCCTGCTCATGAGCGCGACCTTCACGGAAGAGACGGTGGAGACGCTTGCCAGCCTTTTCGGACCGCGGGAACGGATGCAGATGGTGTCGGCGGTACATCTCCGGCCCGAGCCACAGTACTGGTTCTACAGCGCGGAATCCCCGGCAGAGAAGCGGGAACGGGTATTAGAGGCGTTGAGACACGCGCCCAGGCCGTTCATCCTTTACGTGACCAAGAGGGAAGAGGTCGCGCAATGGGATGGGATCCTGCGTGGCACGGCGGGCTTGTCGCGCATAGCCACTTTCGATGGCAAGACGCCGGACTTGGAACGGCTGAGGATCATCAGGGAATGGTCGGAAAATCGTATCGACGGCATCGTGGCGACCTCGGCTTTCGGCGTCGGCCTCGACAAGAACGACGTGCGCACGGTGATACACGCGACGATTCCCGAGACGCTGGACCGCTACTACCAGGAGGTCGGCCGGGGTGGTCGAGACGGAAAACCGTCCGCGAGCCTCCTGGTTTTCGAGCCTTCCGACTGGATGTTACCCGAGCGCCTCGCGAGGCCTAAGATCATTTCGGACCATTTGGGTTTCAACCGCTGGAAAGCCATGTACCAGTCGCGCCGGGAAACGGGCGAAGAGGATTTGTGGGGCATCGATATCGATGCAGTCCATGGAGGCCTGTCCGGCGGCAGCGAATACAACGTCAACTGGAACATGCGGACGCTCATCCTCATGGCGAGGGCGGGTCTCTTATCGCTCGAGATCGAGAACAATCCCGGGGATTCTGGCGAAGATCCGGAGGCAAATGCTTCCTCGTTGCTAGCGGCTGTCGCAAACGTCCGGGTCCGTGTTCTCGACAACGGGCACCTTATTTCCGAGCGGTGGGAACAGGCTGTCAGTGCGTCCCGCAATGCCACCCTGCTTGCTGCAGGGCGCAATTTGCAGATGATGCGCCAACTCCTTCCCAATCCCTCCGAAGCAGGACAGGTGGTCGGGCGAGAGGTGGGAGATACTCTTGCAGAGTTATACCGCGTAAAGTCCCATCGGTGGCCGGTTCACGTCAGCCACGCGTGCGGCGGATGCCCTAGAGACCGCTTCGAGGATATCGCGCCCAGTTACTATGCCGAACCCGTAACGACGCCGGTCGGACGCGTGATGTCTTTTTCTTTTGAGGCTTGGACGGAAAGGTTCGACTGGCTGGATCCCGCTTTCACCTTTGTCTTTTATGACGAGGAGCGGGAGGGCGGAGCACTCCACCGAGAGATGATTCAGTTCGCCTCTTGGCTCGTCCAGTGTTGCGGGGTCCGTGAGATTTCAATTGATCCGGCATCGCCCTTTATTAGATACCACGAATGGAACGGCCTTTACAGGCGCACGCGGGACAAGGTCCTCCTGCACCGTCCGCCGCAGGAGTCTGACATGGAGCCCTATTCTCCGCTCGCCCGTCTGACGGTTCTAGATCCAGGAGTACCAACTGATTGCATTGTGGGGACCCAGATGCTTCGTAGACCGTTCCACGTAGTACTCCTGCCACTTGGCGTGCCTGATCCGGGAAACGAACTGCGACGCCTTTCCGACGTTAGTCCGGATAGCATTCGCCTGGAAGCCCTGATCCATGAGATAAACCAATGACCATCCTCAACCGCGAAAACGACGGTCTTCCCTCCATACTCCTGACGCTCGCGGGCACCGTCGCCCGGGAGAAAGCGATTGCTCGCGACGATCTGCTCAGGATTTGCGTCCCGCATTCTACGAGCGATCGGGACGGCGATAAACGAAAGGACTTATCCTCTAGGGCCAGCGGGACTCTGCTTCGCTGGACCAACCTAGGCCTGTTCGAAGAGCATGGCGACAAGTTCCGGCTTGCCGTCGAACCGAAGCGAGGAGAGTCACTGGACGCCTTTTTGGATCGGCTGCCAGCAGCATGCCGCCGATTAGCGCTGGATGCTGACCGAGGAAATCCGCTGTGGCCGGAGGGCGGGAGGATTTCCGAGGAAGGGACTGGATTGACCGCCGACTTCTGCCGTAGTCTTGCATGGTGCCTCAGTCAGGATATCTATACCCTGCCGAGTTCTTACGGGGAGTTGGAAATCCTTATCACCGAGCAGGTGAAGCCTGGCCGGTTCGTTTTCCTGAACGATACACGTTGGCCCGGACTACGGGATTGGGCGAGATTCCTCGGTTTCGCGACAGGGGACGATACCGGCTTTTTCTTCGACCCAACGGAGGCAGTCCGCTCCGAACTATCCGAATTGACGAAGCCAGGCGAAACCATCCCGGCGGCGGAATTCGTCGCGCAACTTTCCAAGCGACTACCGGTTCTGGACACGGGGTCGTACCGGACCGAGATGGAGGAAGCCCTAAGACCGGAAAAATGGACGCCTCCTCCCGTAGGATACCTGTCAACATCGTTGTCGTTTGCTTTGCGCAGATTGCATAAGCAGGGAACTCTAGCTCTAGCGACGCTTGCTGATGCGGAGTCCCGACTCACTCTGACGCGGGAAGGCGGAAGGGCGTGGGATAGCTTCACCCATGTCAGCCTAGTTGGGGAATTGCCATGAGCCTACTTCAATACTGGCCCACATCTGATGAGATCAATGCTTGCATCAAACATGAGGCAGAAGGAGCACACGATGCAGTTCTGCTCGCAGTCCATCGTCCATCACCGCTAAGCTATAAGCTGATTTCTTCCGGCGAAAAATTTGATGCCAACGAAGAGGAACTTTTCAAGTACCTGATTACCGGAGACGTACCATCCGGCGCCCACGTAGTGCCCATCACGGGAAGTTCCGGCGTCGGCAAATCCCACATGGTGCGCATCCTGAACGCCCGCCTGCAAAGCGTGAACGAGGATGGCAGGTACGTGGTGATCCGCATTCCAAAGAGCGCCAGCCTGCGGCGAGTCGTCGAACTAATTCTGGAGAAGCTTCCGGAGGAAGAATACGCCCAAGTGAGGGCGGAGTTCGCAAAAGCGCTGACCGAGGATCTCGACGTCGAGACGGCGGTAATCCGTTTCCACCGAGAACTGGACATCGCTTTAGGCCAATTGGCAAAAGAATTGGAAACCAAGGTGAGGGCCAATCCGCGCGACTCAGTTCTGAAGGAGCAATGGGGGCACGCTGCAGCCCTCTCAAAATTCATGGGCGACCCCGTTCTTGTCGACCATTTTCGCGGGAAAGTATTTCCTCGGTTCGTCGAGCGTGCCATCGCCGGTCAGCACCAAGTAGAGAAAGAGGAGTTGATAAAGGATTTCGTTCCGGACGATCTGCTCATTCCCGATTCGATCGATATTTCGAAGTCCGCCTTTCAGACAAACGCCTACTACACCAGGAATCTGCTAGGCAGGGATGGAGAGGGACTGCGGGCGGCCACCCGTCTGCTCAACGAGAACATGGTCGTGGACCAGGCGATCCGCCAGTTGTTCAGTCTGCACCAGTCTTTGGGTGGCATGACGCTTCAGGAAGTCATTCTCGAGATCCGCCGCCGTTTGCTTGGGCAGGAACGCGAACTGGTGGTCTTCGTCGAAGACTTCAAGGCACTCACCGGGATCCAGGACATACTTCTCAAAGTACTGATCCAGGAGGGGGTCCGCGACGGCGTCCAGGAGTTGGCCACGATGCGTTCGGTAATTGCCGTAACAGACGGCTACCTGGATACCGAAGATACGATCGCGACGCGTGCCAAGCGCGAATGGAAGGTGGAAAGCGAACTATCCAGTCCCGCAGAAGTTCTGAGTCGAACTAGGTCTCTAGTCGCTGCGTATCTAAACGCCGCACGCTGGGGATTCAAGGAATTGAAGCGTCATTTCGAAACGAGCGGAGGGGATGGTGGCCAAAGCGGATGGATAGGTGTTTACGCTGATCCCGATGGCAGCGGAGACTCCACCGTCTTGGCTGCTTTCGGATACGAGGAAGGGATCCCTCTGTTCCCTTATACGGGGCCTGCCATTGAGCAACTGGCCAAAGCAGCCCTCACTCGTAACAACGCGCTAATTTTTACCCCGCGTTTCATTATCGACAACGTTCTGCGATCGCTGCTATTACTCGGCAGGCCAGCCTTCGAAAAAGGAGTGTTCCCACCGCCGGCCATCGTTGCGCCTGTCGCCACCGCGGAGGTGGCCCAGTGGTTGGCATCGTTGCCAGTTTCCGCTGAACTCCGAGAACGGTACCGGCGGGTCGTCTCAATCTGGGGTAATGCCCCGCGGACTGCGGCGGAAGTCGGCGAAATCCCGAAGGAGGTCTTCGACGCTTTCAATCTGGAGCGGCCTAAAATCGAGCCCCGGTCAGTGACCGGGGTGAAAGAGGAATCTGGTGCCCCCCCCCCACCGCCCCCCCCACCAACCCCGGATGACGACTTGCTTAAAGGGACCCTTGAAAAATGGGCTCAAGGGGAACGCATGCCCCAGAATGTAGCAAATCAAATCAGAAAATCTGTCGCGGCCGCGCTTAACGACCGCATCGACTGGTCAGCCGAGCGTTGCGCGAGGGCGCCCATCCAACCGACCCAGATTTCGATTCCGAACGCCGGAGGGGAGGCGGGCCTGGCCGCGAACTCGATCAAGGTCGCTGAGGACCATGCCGACCAAAGCGGGCAGGTGAGGTCCGAGCTGGCCGCTGTAACCCGGCTCTACCAGCTTAACGCTGGCAAGCGTTCCTACGAGGATGCAGACGACGACATGGTGTGGGTGGGAAACCTCGCCGACCGGTTGATGCCGCAGGCCGTTTCCTTCGTCCGGGCGGGAATTCACCAGAAATTGGGAGCCGCGGCGCGGTTGCTGCATACGAACAGCCAGGTGCTCGGCTTGGCCGCGCGCGGTAAAACTCCCGGCAGCCTCGCTCCTTTCCTGTTCGGTGAAGCGGGTATCCCTTCAGGAGTACCGACTGGGTCGAGTACCGCGTTCGTCGAATGGCGCGCGCTGCAGGAACAGGCGCTACGGATACGTCCCAACCTGATCCAATTAGTCGCGTCGTACTGTGGTAGTTTCCAAGGTACTACCGGCAGGATCCCCTACGCCATAGACATGGTCAGGGTGGCGAACGCGCTGCAAGCGGAAAACGGGCCCCAGGGGGCCAACGTCCTCGAACTGCCAAGCGAATTGAGATCGACGCTTGTCGCGATGGGAGAAGCCCGCATCACCCCCCTGGCCCGCAAGGCGCTGCAGGAAGCGACCTCCATCCGAAACAGGCTGGTCGCCGAATTCGGAGAAAGTTTCGACAAGCAGGAGATCGTCGAGGAACTCAAGAGCCTGGCGGACCAGTTGGGCGGTATCGGCGCCTGGCCGACGCAAGACATAGGCATGGGTACAGCCGCCTTCAAGAACCGCTGCGACGACTTCCGGGCAGCCGCGGTAGGCGGCTCACTCGCCACGCTTGCGAACGCTGGTGAAGAAGGAACGGAACAGGGCGATCCACAACTGCTGAGCAGGATGGGCCGACTCGACGTGAATCCTCTCATCGTCGCGGCCGGGTTCGCGGAGGTCGCGCGAAAGGTGGTACGCGCCGCCGAAAGGCATGCCTCCACACTGGAGGCACAATTCGAAGGCGTGGATCCCAGGGCGCAAGCGGCCGAGATCCAGGACCTGCTTCGGACCCTGCTGAACGAGTTGGATTCCTTTTCGGCGGAAGGAGAAACACCGTGATACGCGACGAAGCGAGAAAGGCGCGCGAACGTCTGGCACGCGCGGATGCGGCGATGAACAGTATCAAGGAAGCGGACGAGCTCTCCAAGAAGAAAAGCGAGTTGCGCGCGTTAGCCGCGAAGGTCAGGGCCTTGGCTGAACGCCGTGACATGCTACGGCAGGGAGGCGTTCCACTGTCACCGCCGCCAGACGTGGAAAAAGCCAGGCAATCGTGCAGCATGATACTTACCAGGTTCACGGAGTCGCCCAAGGCGGTCACCTTGGTGGACAAGCAGCGCTGGACCAAGCTGACTGAGTCGCTCGCCGAGTTCAACACTGTGGAAGAGACCCTGCAGAAACAGGACTGGAAGGGGTACTACGGCACTAGGCTGTTCGGAGGGGTTCCTCCCGAACAACGTGAGCAGACGATCCTGATGACCCTGCCGGAAAACCAGGAAGCGTTGGCGCTCTACAAGGGCCTTTACAAGCTGTTGTCACAGTATCGAGCCGCGGTCCCCTGCACTGCCGAAGAGTTGAAAGAAACTCAGGAGGCCTCTAGACGGCTGTCAAATATCCGGTTCGTCGAGAACCACGACGTGCCGTCCGCGGTACGGGAATTCTTCAATGCCACGTCTTCGGGAGGCGGGGCCCCTTTGGAGTTGGTGACGACCGAAGTCGTCGATTGGCTCCGCTTGAATAGCATGCTTAACAATTTCGCCGTCCGGGCGAGATAGCCGGAGGGAACCATGTCGGAACCCTGTGAAAGATTTCTTGGGTCCACCTTGGATCGCATCGAGGAAAAGGAAGCGAGGCTCCTAGCCTGGGGCATCGTTGATGGCGCGTTCGGCCAAACGGAGATTCGCGAGATCATCGACCCGCTCATCGACGAAGCACTCAGCCGCGGCATGGAAGATTTTCTGAAGGCTGACGAAGTACTGGCCGAGTTGTTGGAGCGCAAGTGGATAACCGAGGTGCCCATCGGCAGCGGATCCACGGGCTACCGATCCAGGATGGCGGAGACAGTCCGCCTGCTCCAGAGGCTCAGGCAACTCTTCCCCAAGCATGCCGGAGCGTCCGGATGGCAACGCGCGCCCAACCTGGTAGCCGACTTCCGTTTCCTCCGACGCAGACGCCGCTATCCAGCTCGCGACATCCCCGCTGAGCAGGCGCTAGCCATGATAGGCGAAGCGGCTGAGAGCCCCGCGCTTCTGACGGCGGTCAAGGCCCTGTTGGCGCCTGGAGGCAGCGCCGTCCATCTGTCAGGCTTTCAAGTGAGGGCTGCCCAAAGGATCCTACGGGCGATCGAGACGAATTTGGATTTGGCCACTATCGTCTGCGCCGGCACCGGTAGCGGCAAGACGCTAGCCTTCTACCTACCCGCGCTGGCATCCGCTTGCCGCCACGTGCTGTTGGACGGCAAGAATTCGGGATGGGTCAAGGCGGTAACGCTCTACCCCCGTACTGAACTGCTCAAGGACCAGTTGCGCGAGGTCCTTCAGCGCATCCGAGCCCTGCGGAAGGATTTGCCCAACGGGGAAGCGGCTGAGATCCGGATTGGGGCGCTCTATAGCGATACCCCCCACTCCGCGAGGTACTGCGATTGGCCGAAGGTAGGGAATGACAGCGTCTGCCCGACCCTTGCCTGTCCGGACTGCGGCGGCGAACTGCGCTGGCTGCAAAAGGACCGCGACGGTGGGGTCGAACGCCTAGTATGCGCGGCCTGCCAGGGCGTCTTGAACGGTAGCGAGTTCGCCATAACCCGGGAGTCCATGAAGGAGTGCGTTCCGGACATCCTGTTCACCACGACGGAGATGCTCAACCAACGCCTCTCTGATACGTCGACGGCACACCTCTTCGGCGTAGGGCCGAAAGCCTCGCGAGCCCCGGAATTGGTACTGATGGACGAAGTGCACACCTACGAGGGTAAGCACGGGGCGCAGGTCGCTTACCTGATGCGCCGTTGGCAGCGACTGCTGGACCAGCGCCTACGTTTCGTCGGCCTGTCCGCAACGTTGCGGGAGGCCGCGCAGTTTTTCGCTGCGCTGACCGGATGCCGCAACAACCTGGTGGACGAGGTGTCGCCACGCTCAGACGAGATCAAGTCGGAAGGCGCGGAGTACATGCTCGCGCTGCGAGGGGATCCTGTGTCGCGCGCGGCTTTGCTTTCTACTACGATCCAAACGACCATGGCGCTGCAGCGATGCCTCGACCCGAAGGCAGACAAGCCTGGCGATTCCGTCAGCCGCGGGACGTTCGGCCAGCGGACCTTCGTTTTCACTGACAACCTGGACGTGATCAACCGCCTGTATTTCGATCTCCTGAGCGCAGAGGGGAGAAACAGTTACGGCGACCCCGACATGCGCAACGCACCCGACGGCGGACTGGCGTTACTGCGGGAAACCGGGACTTCATACACCCGGTACTTGAACGGCCAGGACTGGCGTTTTTGCGAGGACTTGCACGGTAGCCTCAACCGGCGCCTGGTGGTCAAGCGTGTCAGTTCGCAGGACCGCGGCGTTGATTCAGGCGCGGACGTGGTCGTCGCTACCGCAGTGCTGGAAGTCGGTTTCGACGATCCTACGGTAGGAGCGGTGATACAACACAAGGCTCCGCGGGGAATGGCAGGGTTCCTCCAGCGGAAGGGCCGTGGTGGGCGTACGCGCGGCATGCGGCCGTGGACGGTGGTAGTGCTATCCGATTATGGGCGGGACCGTTCCACCTACCAAAGCTATGACCTGCTGTTCGATCCGGAATTGCCGGTACGGACGTTACCTTTGAGTAACCGGTACGTGACCAGGATGCAAGCGGTTTTCGCCACGATCGATTACCTGGGTTCGAAGCTGGACGAAGCCCCTGCGGGTAGCGTTTGGGCCGACCTGTGCGGAGGCGAGAGGCACAGCGTGGCTCGACGCCAGAGGCTGCTGCGCGAACTGCGCAACGTTGTCGAGATGGAGGCCGGAAGCAAGCGCCTTGGCAATTACCTGAAAAGCGCCTTGGGGATTTCTGCGGAAGACCTGTCAGCAATCATGTGGGAGTTCCCCAGGCCCCTCCTGACGACAGTCCTGCCGACCGCGATCAGGCGCTTGGCGAGCGACTGGGCTGCGGGAGGGAAACCGAAGCAGGATTACCGTGCGTTCAACAATCCGCTCCCCGATTTCATCCCGGGCTCCCTTTTCGCCGATCTCAACTTGGCCGAGGTCGCCATCCAACTGCCCGGAACAGGCTCCGCGGACCATTTCGACGCGCCGGCGATGCCCGTGTTCGGGGCAATGCGGGAGTTCGCGCCCGGTCGCGTCAGCCGTCGCTACGGCGTCAAGCACCGCACCGAACGGCATTGGATCCCGCCGTCACCGGATTTCCCGAACGGATCCGGCACGTACGATCTCGAACTCGAGTCGATCGGGAGCCACCAACCCCTTGGCGACTATCAGATCCGCTCGGTAGACGGGACCGTGTCGCTCCCAGTCTACCGTCCGGTGAGCCTGGCGACCGAAGCTCCGCCGAAAGGGGTGGCGGATTCCTCCAATGCGTCCCTGAAGTGGCACAGCCAAATCGTCGCTGCGGTCGAACCCTGTTGGTTATCACCTCCCGAGGGAAGCATGTGGTCCGGGATCCTTCCCCGCATCGGCTTCTGCACGCACGCGCGGCACGCTCCGGTCGAGATCCGGCGGTTCGCCACGGGGGCCTCGGCGGAAATCGGCCTCGGCACCGAGAAGGTCCGGACCGACACCACCTTCCGGGCCGATGGCAAGCCGGCGGGGCTCGGAGCGCGGTTCGCGGCCGATGGCGTCGTGTTCCAGATAAGGATTCCCTCCTGCTTACACTTGTCTCAGGATACCGGCGGAAGCGAAAAATGGCGTGCGCTGCGCGCCGCTAGGTTCGCTGACCTCGCTTGGCGCGGCGAGCGGTTGGCGGCGGTCCAGAGCCCGTTCATGCGCGAATGGCTCGCCCAGATCTACCTTTCGGCCCTGACCTACGAGGCGATGCGCAGCCAGGTCGGATTGGCCGACGCCGACGCCCGTATCCGGGAAGGCCGGGCTTCCATATCCCTGCAGGATGTGCTCGGCCTGCTGTTCCAGTCGCAGATCGTGGAGGAACAGGAGAACACCGGAGCCCCTGTAAGCACCGACAAGCTCCGACAGGAACTGGACGTCTGCCTCCGAGATCCGGCCGTACTCGAAGAGTTGCACGGTTTCGGCGCCACGCTTTGGGAACCGATCGGGGCCGATTGGGAGCCATGGCTTCAAGGGGTGTACCACTCCACCCTAGCGGCGGCGTTGCTTCGTTCGGTAACCGACCTCTGCCCAGGGATCGACCAAGAGGACCTGTCGGTCGACTTGGACCGTGGTCCGGCGCCCGACGGGCAAGCGGCGGGCTTACGCCCGGATGCGGTTGAGGCCTGGTTCACCGAGCGGAATCCGGGCGGAAACGGACTCATAGAGGAGTTCATGCGCCATTACGCAGAAGATCCCCGTCGCTTTTTCTCTACGGTACGCGCGAATCTCGGAATGGGCGAGTTCGAGCTTATCGAGCACCAACTGAGCAAGATAGTGACCGTCCTGGCCGAGGACGAGGATTACGGCGCTTCGGAAAGCGCCGAATTGGTCCGCCGCTTCAGAACGGCCGGAAGCCAGGAGGAAATGGCACGGTCGTTCAAATCCCTCCGCCGGTCGCTCATGCTCGAAGGATTTTCCCCCTTCCACGGGTTCCTGGTCGCCCTCGGAAACCGCGTCCTTCGCCCAGGATCCGGGGCTGCGACAGACATTTACCTGTCGCGGGTGCTACGGCACTGGCAGGAGGAGGAAGAGCGGATCGGCATCGAGGTCGACCTCCGCATCATGACCTACTACCTCAGCCAATCCGACGAGATCGACCGCGTGATTTCCGACGTCGGCGGCCCGCCAGTCGGTGACAGGAGCGCTTGGCGGAGCAGCGCTATCGGCGGCCTCCTGTGGCCGCGCGGGCAAGCGATCCGCCGGTCAGCCCTTCAGATGAGGAACCCCTTCGCCGAACTGCCCTTGATCGAGCGCCTGCTGGTCTCCGAGTCCATCGGCGACGACCGCGTCTGCGTCTCGATGCTGGACGCGGGGTGGCTGAAGAAGGCATCCGAACAACTCGCGGCCGGCCGCCAAGTGACTCTTACATGTCCGGAAACCGGGCGAGGCAACCTGGCTGCGGCCCTTAACTCATTGGTGACCAACCCGGTCGAATCAGGCTACCTGCGCGCGTATGCCCGTCTCCAGGGGATCCGCCAGACGCGGTCCCTGATCGAGGCCGACATCGAACTCGTGGAGGCCGTGCAATGAGCGTCCTGTACCGCCGCATTTTCAAAACCCAGACCACCGGAGTGACTACCATCCAGGAACTGATGCAGACGATGTTCGTGGCGGAAGTCCTGCAACCCGGTGAGGAGGTCTGGATAGTTTCGCCGTGGATTAGCAACGTCGTACTGATCGACAACAGGTCCGGGAACTTCGATGCCCTCAACCCGGAGTGGGGCCGGCGCGAGATCCGCCTCGCGGACGTACTAGTGACTTTGATGGGCCACGGCACTAGAGCGTACGTAGTCACCCGCAACGAGAGCAGCAACGACTCGTTCCGTACGAAGATTGCCGATCTGGCCAGCGAGCACGACCTGGAAGACTCCTTGACCGTTCGTATCCACGACCAACTCCACACGAAGGGCATACTGCTCACGAGGAGCCTGCTGATGGGATCGATGAACCTTACCTACAACGGCATGACCATCAACGACGAGTGGGTGGAGTTCTCGCTTGACCCTTCCGACCTCAGTCGCACGCGACTTGAATTCGCGCGTTACGGGGAAATGAGATGATTGACGCCTTGCTTCCGGCGGACGCGGCCTGGCTTGAAAGGTTCTTCTCGGGCCGGAACGCCTTGAAATGGGAATCCGTAGCCGATCGCAGCGCGCCTCCTGCATGGTTGGAACACGTGCTGCCGTGGATCGTCGCGTTCTCAGGTTCGGGAGGCAGGTCACCCATCGTCCTGCCCGTTTTCGGCCCTGACGGGCCCGGTCAATGGTACGCCATGGCGTCCGACGAGAGCGGAGCGAACGCGTTATCCCAGGAACTGACGGCGTTCGTCGGCCCGAGTTTCAGCGATTTCCAGGGGCAGTTCCTCGAACCCGACCCGGATGACGCGATCGAGAAGGCCCTGCTCGAACGCTTCGGGCGATTCGTGTTCCGACTGGTACCGGTTAATGAGGTGGATCCTTCGGGAATTGCCGAGGCGCTCCAGATGTATCTGGGCTTGCTGCGCCGCCGACCCGACGTTCCTGACCGTACCCAGAGGCCTTTCGGTAAGGTACGCGCCGAGTTCGACCGTGCTTTGCTCGCCGGAAACGAATCGGATGCCGTACGGTTGCGCGAGGAATTGGTCAGCAGCGGCCGCGTGGACGCCGAACAGGAAAAGTACCTGGACATCCGGATGCTCGCCGGCTTGGGACGCCAATTCCAATTGGCGCACGATTACCCACTCGTGAAGTCGGTACTCGGCCTATCGTTACCTGCCCAAACCATTGCGGACCTGGTCGGAGCCCTGTACTCGACCTATATCGCCGACATGGAGGACAGCGGCGATGACGAGGCCGTACTGTCGGCGTTCCGAAAGGAGATCGCCGAGAACTTCGGCCCTCTGTTCCTCGAGCGGAAAGGCGTCATGCACCCCAGCGTGCTCAAAGCCTTCATGCTATACGAACTCGTGCAGGCCGAGCCGAACAGGGAGCGGTGCCAAGCTATTGTATCCGCTTATCCTGAGGATGGCGGACGGGCGCTGGTAGAGCGTTGGATAGGACGACTGTCGGCCTCGGATGTCCCGCCCAGAACCGATCTTTTCGAATCAGCCCGCCAGGCTTTGGCTGATGAGGACTACGGGTTGGCTCTCCAACTCTCCTTCGATGCCTTCCCGGATTCGTGGACGTACGGTGCGCTGCTCCGTTGCGCGGTGGAAATGGACGATGCGGAAGTCGCTCTCAGGGTTCTCGCGGCGGTGGATGAAGCGCCCGAGGCCGAACGCCTGAAATGGACGAAGAGGGATCTGGCCAGACTCCAGCAACTGCGCGCGGATACAGCAGGAGTTCCGGGGGAAGCCGTTGATCCGCCACCCAGGACGATCCGTCCAGAAGCGGATTGGCTGTCCTGGGTGGCCTACGTCGAATCCGGGATCTACGGCCCTCCTCCGCTTCAGGTCCTAGAGGATGCGCTTCCTCGCTGGAGCGTCGAGGCATACGCCTCGGATCCGGCGACATGCCGGGAATTGGCCGAAAGGATCGGAAACGCAGAGGGGGCCGCCGAACAGGCGTTCCGCGACGCGTTCGCCCCCCTGATCGAGTTCTTCGTAGACCGGCCTGAACGACCGGTCCGAGCCTTCGCTCCCATCTACGCGATGCTAATCCGTATCGTCGCGTGGAACGGCATCGTTACCGCCAACGAACTGGAATTGGCTTCCGCCGTGGTCCAGGCACTGGTCGGCCTCGCACCCTCAAGGGACGATTACGTCGAAGCAGTCGATGCCTACGCGGAGATAGTGGCCGCGAATAGTGCTCCGGGCAATATCGATTGGGCGCTTAACGCCGCCGAAATGTTGGCTCTTCATGCATCGCCGGATAGCGAATCACGGTTGCGGCTTTTCATGGCGGTCGTCGACATGGCTCGCTCATGCTCTCACCGACTCCGTCCCGTACAGTATGAGCTACTTACGTTGCTGGCCAAGGACTACGGGTGCTCCAAATTGATGGAATCGCTCCCTAGCGGGGATGGCGCCGGTGGAAATCTAGCGCCGCGCGCCGACTTCGCCGGGTTGATTGGCATCTACACCCTGACCGAACAGGCTGGGCAAAGGGCTCGGCAGTTCCTCCGGAAGTTGTTTCCGCAAGCCAGGGTGGAGTTGAATGCCGACCACGTAGCGACCGACAAACTTAAAAGCCTTGCTGCCAACGCCGACGTCTTCGCATTCGCCTGGAAGAGCAGCAAGCACCAAGCATACTTCGCTGCGAAGGAGGCCAGAGGATCCCGGCAGACCCTTCTCCCCGTGGGCAAGGGCAGCGCCAGCATCCTTGATTGCGTGCTCAAAGAATTGGAAAGCTAACTTTTGAGCGGTTTATCTCATAAACTGAGTACGAGAATGATCACGAACCAGATACTGGATCGATAATATCGATGTCGTTATACCAATCGCTGTCTCTACGCCCATTGCGGTACAACTGAGTCAGTGCCTTCAAAACTCGGTCCCGCCCTTGATTTGTGTCAAATCCACCACTCGCACGCTCTGCCCAAGGGGTTGTCCAAAACCTTCCATCCATATAGGAAAGTATTTTTTCTGTCTGCCGCTGTATCTCACCCAGATCTGTTATCTCAATATCTAATACATCATTGTCTGCCCATTGTGAAATAAGGTCTGCAACAAACCGGGTCAAACAAAATATGCCAACTTTTGACACAAGCCTAGAGTCCTTTTCCCACAAAGCAGGCCACTTTTCTTTGACAGCCTTCCATATTGTTAGAAAAACGCTCCGTCGAACATCTCGATCTTCGAATTCCGGCACTTGGAGCCCACTAAGATAGGCGAGAGAAAGTTCAACAGCAGTTGCCTGCACTAAACGTTTAGGCTCAGGTGTTGTACTCCAGTCTATACATTCGTGGAATGGACTATCAGGATCGGAATTCACCAGATCAACATCCTTTATCCCACCTACATCAAACGCCAACTTTGCCCCTCTGAGTCGAAAATGTAGTCTAGTACTCTGCATTCGGGCCAAAAGCGCCTTCACATGTGTAGCCGGGACTTTGCTTGACTTGTTATTAATTACCAAAAACTGAAAGGCACACTCTTCTTCATCTGCATCTAGCAATCCAATGACTGGAATTTCAGTACTTGGATCGAAGGCATTCATACCGAAGATGCGATGTTGTCCATCCACAATGGTCGCAACAGAACCATTGCTCCAATCAATCGTGACAACCCCCGGCTCTCCCTCTTGAAAAGTTGCAGCACCAGTAGAAAAGGCCAAGATCAATGCTGTAGGAATGGTATTCCTTTGGTCTGCGTCAAGAAATTTTTTTATCGCGACAACTCGAGCCTCTTTGTACTGACGCTGAGGGCCACGACTATGTGGGGTTAATTCATTCACGGTAGCGAACTTAAGCAAATCGCCGACTGGAGCGTGAAACATGACCAGTTCAGGTCCTAGTGTCGTTCGCTGTCGAAACTTGAATGCCTTGAAACTGATTAATTTCTCCTGTTTCGCCGCCTCGATTGCTAGTTCTGTATTTGTTGTCTCCGACATGAATGTGCTCCTAATCCGCAGATACTAAGTCAAAAAAAGTTACTGGATTTCCGGTGAAACCTACTTCAACTGGTTGCTTCATCGGGCCTAGTTCCAAAACTGCCGCTTTTAGCGATATGTTTTTTCTGTCCGCAAGGCGCATAACACTGAAGTAATAACTTGCAAAATGCCCCTTTCTCGTCACAGAGGAAATTGCAGCACTTGAAGGCTTCGGTGGGAGGACGATATTATGAATATTGAGCCACTCCCACGAGATGGTGTCTTTCGTGGTGTCTTGACAACGAGAACAGGCTGGCAAGAGATTATTCTCTACGCTATCACCACCAATCGATTGTGGCCATAAATGCTCTAGCGTCAAAAAATCCGGATCCCCCTCTGTAGCTTTCGGTGACAGAACGGCGTCGCACAGATAACAGGATACTTGCCTCCTGCCATTAATTAATATAGCACGCGTTGTCTTGCTGATCGGTTGGTGAGAACTACGTTCTGCCTCTATAACAGCCCTGGCCAATTTGGAATTATCTGAATCACTAAGGCCTGGCAAGCCATCTTCTCGAATAAAGCTAACTAACCTGGAGACATACTGGGATTCCTGGCCAACCTCTGGTCGGGCATCTTCCCAGTATCGAAGTAAGCGCCTCATAAGGTGAATAGTAGCGGCGCCACGAAAATAATTTCCAAAATCGTCGCATCCACCTATTTGCTTCAGCAAGTTTTGAAAATTTGACCAGTTCTGGTGCCCATGACCTATTGTTTCTAATAGTTCATCACGCAGCAGTAAAAACAGTCGCTCGCCTTTTGTTATTGGTTTCATTTACCTATCACTTTAGACAATACTGCCAATGAGCCAATCCCAATGAAATAAAAATCTCTCCATCATGTCTCTGCTAGCGGATGCTCAAGATTTTGTGCGTATGGAGCGAGAGGTTCCAACTGGAGTGAGCCTGGCACTAAGCGATGGCAGAGTAGGTGTTGGCGGCGGCATCCGGTCCATCAATCGGACTACAAAGGGACTTCCCCCCCCCGCCCGGTGGGCTTGCCACCCGGCATCCAAGTGCCAAGATTGAACTTCTTAAGCTCAATCTGAAACGGCGAGGAGGGAAATCGAAATGGATGCTACGACGGTTGGAGTGGATCTGGCAAAGAATGTCTTCGTGGCCTGTGTGGCGGATTGCGCCGGGCGGATCGTGGCGCGGCGGGAGTTCAATCGGGCGGGCTTTCTGACCTGGCTCGGTACGCTGCCGGCGGGCACGGTCGTTGGGATGGAAGCCTGCGGCAGTGCCCATCATTGGGGCCGTACGGCACAGCGCCTGGGCCTGGCTCCGCGGTTGATGGCGGCCGAGTTCGTGCGTCCGTACCGCAAGCGTCAGTCGGTCAAGCATGACCGGGCCGACGCCGAAGCGATCCTGATCGCGCTGCGCTCGCCCGGCATGCGCTTCATCCCGGTCAAGACCGAAGCCCAGCAGCAGCGCCTGGCCTGGCACAGCCTGCGAATCGGCTGGGTAGAAGAGCGCACCGCGCTCCTTAACCGGATTCGCGGGCTGCTCGCTGAATTCGGGCTGATCGTCGATCCCGGCCCCAGGCATCTGCGGGCGCAACTGGCCGAGCGGGAGTTCGACACCGCGTTGTCGCCCGCCCTGCGGGGATTGATCCAGAGCGTGCGCGACCAGCTCGACGCGCTGGATGCGCGCATCGGCGAGTACGACCGACAGATCACCGCCCAGCAGGCGGACGATCCGCTGGCGAAGCGGGCGCGGGATCTGCCCGGCGTCGGGCTCATCACCGCCGACGCGGTGACCGCCAGCGTGGGCGATGCGTCGATGTTCAAGAACGGGCGACAGTTTGCCGCGTGGCTCGGTCTTACCCCCAGCCAGTCGGGCAGCGGCGGCAAGACGAAGCTTGGACGCATCACCCGGCGCGGCGACGACTACTTGCGAACCCTGCTCGTGCAGGGCGCGCGCAGCGTGCTGGCTGCGACGATGCGAAAACAGCGGCGGGAATCCCCTGAAAAGCTGACGCGTCTGCAACAGTGGATCGTTGCGCTGAGCGGACGGATCGGCTACCACAAGACCTTGATCGCCATCGCCAACAAGCACGCTCGGCAACTGTGGGCGGTGCTGGCGAAGGGCGCGGCTTACAACCCGCAGG
>RRZT012119398.1_pt1 | contig 23114 bp, 22 predicted proteins | sample 2165551 | NCBI WGS metagenome assembly RRZT01 (sample SAMN10456910, study PRJNA506462) | wastewater metagenome | biome: wastewater; feature: sludge; material: wastewater sludge; isolation source: wastewater sludge with Escherichia coli K12::gfp cells carrying plasmid... | place: USA: Moscow, Idaho... | reverse complement strand
GGCTCAGTGATCAGTTGTCTTGTCTGCTAGCCAGTAAGGGAACGCGATTAGCTCTAGTTATGAAAGTAGCGAGGTTACGCGGTATTTTGCTGGGCTTTAGAGATCCTTCCGTGCTTGCCAGCAACGATAATGCTCAACGAGCACCTCCCTTGTGCTGCGGCAAGCGTAGCCAGGGACGGCGAAGCGCCCGAATCGAGCCATGACGGCTCGTTGAGGGAAAAGCAGCATAAGGGCGGTGCGGTTTGCGTATGTCTGGCAAGCAATTTTTAAAACAAGCAAGCACCTTAATCTCCTAAACTTCCAGCGCCGAGCATGCCGCACTGCGCTACAACTGTTCTCCCGTCGACGAACCCTTCCAGGGTTCAACGCACTGCGCTACGTCATCCCTGACTGCGCTTGGCACAGTCCTCAGTCATCATGCTGCTTGCTATAGAGTCAGCACCGTATGCTATGAGCTTGAGTCAGCGGTCTATAAATAATTCGCTGACTGATTGCGTTGTACCTCAAGAACCTGTTTTTGAGTATGAAATCAACTCTGCTTGCTCTCATGCCGGATAAGAGGTTAGCGTCATACCCTAGAATGAACTGTAGGGTATGAGCGGAGCTTTAGTGTCATTTATTTATCAAGAAGAGTAATCAACTTGGTTGAGTTAATTAAGTTGTCACCAACAGGGCAGCGCTGCTCAATTTTATCTAAAAAAGCCTGTTTGGCTTCATCGTCTAGGTCAGCATCAATGTTGACCTTTAAGCGCATTTCTTGAAAGCCTGGCCGGGCTTCGGTTTTGCGGCCGAGTAAACGATCTGGATCATAATCTGCTTCGACAACAAAGGTCATGCCACGCAAGGTGATTTTTTCTTGAAAAGCAATAATGCGACCAATACTGCCGACACATCCAGCGTAGGCGGCGAGAATGAGCTCCGGTGGCGCTGGACCTAAATCAGCGCCACCTGCATTTTTAGGTTGATCCATATAAACCTTGTGCTCGCCGCACATAATTTCAATAGTCATGCCTGCGCCCATGTGACCTGTGGCGCGTAAGGTTTTCATAGCCATGCTCAATAATCCTCAAAATATAGCAAGCAATAATAGTTTGCCGATATCATGAACTATACTATATTTAAATATAAAGTATATTGATACTGATCAAGCTGAAAACAACGCACACCATGAGAAAGGTGCGCGCGATGGAGTGGTTAGTTACGGCCTTTAACGTCTTGATTGTTGACGCTGCCGCTTTCTAGAATGATCTGGTATTCCTTGCCGTCTTTCTCAACTTGCTGCAAACGTACTAATAAGTAATCCCAGTCTTTAGCAAACCACAGAATAGTTTTACGCTTGCTCTGTGTTGGGTCACGGACGCGTTCTACCTTTATGGCATCCACTGTGCCGACTTTGGTGTCGACACTTTCTTCGCCAAGGACGCGGAAATCATAGGTATCTAGTTCGTCACCATCAAGCACCTGATAAGACATACTGGTCTCGCCCCTAGCAATGTCACGCTGTAAAGCCAATTGATAGGATGATTTGTCTTGTACGCCTTGGATTAGCGTTAGTTTTACTGGTGTGTCACGGTCACTGCCGGTCACCACATGAGTGGTCCAGTCAAAGTCATGTTTGATCTTTTTTGATTTGCCCATGCCATTGCGTGAATAACGGTATTTTTGTGGTTGGACGTCACCATTGTGGATGGTTAACCAACTGGTTTCACTTAGGCTGGCGACCAGCATCGAAGCGGAAAAGTCCAGTTTCCAACTGCCATCATCTTGAACTTGCAGGGTACGTTCGGCTTTGCCGCTAAAAGGTAATTGCTTCCAGTCAGCCGTGTAACTGGCCGAGAAAGGTTGCAGCTCGGCCGCCATTAGGCTGGCGGGAAGACTGAGTGCAGCTAAAAATAAAAATAGAGCACGACGCATAATGTAGTCTCCTAAGATTGGAACTGAAAGCCAGAACTGGCTAAAGGTTGGCCGTCGAGTACTGCACCTTGCTGATTAAGTTGTAAGCGTTGTTCGGCAAACCAGCGCACGGCAAGCGGGTAAATTTTATGTTCAAGGGCGTGTACTTTTTCAGCTAACTGCTCTGCGTTGTCATGTGCCTGAATTGGTAATGCTGCTTGTATGACTACAGGTCCGCCATCGAGTTCCTCAGTGACAAAGTGCACGCTACAGCCGTGTTCTTTGTCACCCGCTGCAAGTGCACGTTGATGGGTGTTTAGCCCTTTGTGCTTAGGTAGCAATGAGGGGTGGATGTTAAGTAAGCGCCGAGCATAATGACGGGTAAACTCAGGGGTCAAAATACGCATAAAACCGGCTAAAACCACGAGGTCAGGTTGATGCTGATCAATCACTTGCATCAGTGCAGTATCAAAGGCTAAGCGATCAGTAAAATCTTTATGATTGAGCACATGCTGAGTGATACCAGCGTGTTGTGCGCGAACTAAGCCATAGGCATCGGCACGATTACTCACGACAGCACAGATGCGTGCGTTAGGGTGATCTGCTAAATCATCAATAATGGCTTGTAGGTTGCTGCCTGATCCGGAGATCAGGACAACAATATTGCAGATTTTAGAGTCGTTCATTAATGACTTTTTAAGTTGTTAAGAACAATACGATCAGCGTTGTCGTCGGCTGTTTGGATGTGACCAATCACCCATGGCTTTTCACCATTGGCCTGCAAGTGCTCAAGCACCGTTGCTTGTTGCTCAGCGGCCACGCAAATTACCATGCCTACGCCGCAGTTGAGCACGCGATGCATTTCAACTTCTTCAACGTTGCCTTGCTCTTGTAGCCAGTCGAACACTGCAGGGCGTGTCCAGCTTGCCACATCAATTACAGCTTGCGAGTTGGCTGGCAGCACACGGGGGATGTTTTCTAATAAACCACCACCGGTGATGTGTGACATTGCTTTAACTGCGCCCGTTTCTTTGATCAGCTTGAGCAAAGGCTTCACGTAAATACGGGTAGGGGCCATCAGTAAATCGCTGAGGGCTTGACCATTTAACTTTGTGGTTTGGATATCAACCTTTGCCACTTCAATGATTTTACGAATCAGCGAGTAACCGTTGGAGTGTGGTCCTGAAGAAGGCAGGGCGATCAGCACGTCACCGGCTGTCACTGTCGTGCCGTCGATGATTTCAGATTTTTCTACCACACCAACACAAAAGCCTGCTAAGTCATAATCTTCGCCACTGTACATGCCCGGCATTTCAGCGGTTTCACCGCCGACCAGTGCGCAACCCGCTTGCTCACAACCTTCGCCGATGCCGGTCACGACTTGTGCGGCGATATCGACATTGAGTTTGCCGGTGGCGTAGTAGTCGAGAAAGAATAAAGGCTCGGCGCCGCTGACGATTAAATCGTTAACGCACATGGCAACCAGGTCAATACCGATTTTTTCGTGTTTGTTCAGATCAATGGCTAAACGTAATTTAGTGCCGACACCGTCGGTACCAGAAACTAAAACGGGTTGACGATAGCCTTCTGGAATTTCGCATAAAGCTCCAAATCCACCAAGGCCACCCAGTACTTCAGGGCGTGCGGTGCGCTTGGCAACGCCTTTAATGCGTTCAACCAGTGCTTCACCTGCGTCGATATCAACACCTGCGTCCTTGTAGCTTATAGAAGTTTTATTGTTGCTCATGAATTGGGCCTTTGCGAAGTATGCGAAAAATACGATTAATTGCGCGATTTTATCAGGCTTCAGGCCGAGCGGCCATCATCGGAGCATTAAAGTGAAGATTAAACATGCAAGAAATAAGCTAAAGTCAGGCTTAATAATCAACTGAGTTGTTTAACGCTGGTGTTTCAGCAGCAAGTTAGAGCTCGACACGGGCTGGCTGATAGCCGAGTTCTCGGTAGCGTACAAAGTTTTGCCGACAGATCTGCAGCAGTTCTGGCTCTTGGTTAACGATTTCAATCACTCGAATAAAGCAGTCAAGGTGCGTTGAAATATCTTGGTGTAAGTTAATCAATACCGCCTCACGTACATGGGGCTGCTCATTGAGGCCGATCACTACAGGTGCACTTGCGTTCTCGCTGTGCAGTTCGTGCGGGATAAAGCTTGGTTTGCGAAACGTCCAGAGCAGCGCATCCAGCTCTGCCTGCTGCGCGGCGTTGCTGCAACGGATAAACGTCATAAAGCCTGCACGCCAGGCTTTATGTGCCAAACGGCAGGCCGCATTTAAGCGGTCCGCCGTTTGTGTGGTCGGTAATACGTAAAACTCGACTTTCACTGCGCGCGATCCAGTAAGTATTGGCTTAACAATGGCACTGGGCGGCCGGTTGCGCCTTTTTCTTTACCGCCGCTGATCCATGCTGTGCCGGCAATATCCAAGTGCGCCCAAGGGTAGTCTTTGGTGAAACGTGATAAGAAACAACCAGCGGTAATACTGCCGGCTTTAGGGCCGCCAATGTTAGCGATATCGGCAAAGGGGCTGTCGAGTTGCTCTTGGTAGTCATCGAACAAGGGTAGCTCCCAAGCGACATCACTGGCTTGTTGACCTGCACTGAGTAAACTCGCCACCAATTCTGGGTTGTTACCCATGAGGCCGCTCGTGTTACTGCCTAAGGCGACGATGCAAGCACCGGTTAGCGTCGCCACGTTGATTACTGATTGTGGGTTAAAGCGTTTTACGTAGGTGAAAGCATCGCACAGGACTAAGCGGCCTTCCGCGTCGGTGTTAAGAATTTCGACGGTAAGACCGCTCATTGTGGTAACGATATCGCCAGGTCGAGTCGCACCGCCACTGGGCATATTTTCTGCACAGGCCAATACGCCTATTACGTTGATCGGCAGATTTAGCTCCAGCAAGGTTTTAAAAGTTCCCAACACACTGGCTGCACCGCCCATGTCATACTTCATTTCATCCATGCCAAGGCCTGGCTTGAGACTGATGCCACCTGAATCAAATGTAATACCTTTACCGACCAACACATAAGGCTGTTGTGATTTATCGCCACCTTGATAGTTCATCACAATCATGCGCGGCGGCTGATCACTGCCTTGCGCAACAGCCAGTAGGGCGCCGGCACCAAGGGCTTTTAGTTCTTTCTCTTCTAATACTTCAACACTGAGTTTTTTACTTGACTTGGCCAGTTGTTTGGCTTGCTCGGCCAGGTAACGCGGATGACAGATATTAGGCGGCATATTGCCAAGATCGCGGGTGAAGGCCATGCCTGAAGCAATTGCTTTACCATGCTCGCAGGCGGCGCTGACCTGTTTATGCTGCTCTTTGCTGCAGGCGAAAGTGATTTTTTTAAGCAGTACAGCAGGCGCTTTTTCAGTTTTGAACTGATCAAAAACATACAGGCCATCGGCTAGGCATTCGGCAACTAAGCGCGCGCTAGCATAGGCATCACGATTCTTGATCCGCAGATCGGTAAAGCCTAGTACGGCATCTTTAATCGAGAGGTTTTTTAAAACATTTAATAACGCAGTGATCAATTTGCGTGTCGCGCGGTCTGACAGTTCAGCCTCTTTACCAATGCCAAGCAATAACACACGCTGGGCGCTAAGATTAGGTAAACTGTGCAGCAATAAGGTTTGTCCGAGTTTGCCTTGGATATCACCGGCTTTTAGATGTGCACTGATTGCACCGCCAGATAAGCTGTTGATGAGTTGACCTTGGCTGTCGAGTTGCAGTTGTTCGTTAACAGTTAACACAAGTGCGCTGGTTTTAAGTGTTTCAACTGAACTGGGTTTGACTAAAAAGTCCATACTCAATGATCCTCAAGACAAAGATAGATAGATGCAGGATAATACTGTTCGTTTGTGTCGGCGTGTAGGTACACTGCCATAATTGGTGTGACTAGTGTGGGCCGCGATAGGCGGTTTTGACAAGCTCGGAGCGTTTACTTGATAGTTTTTCGTTATCTTTCTCGAGAAGTATTGCTGACTTTTAGTGCAGTCAGCGCGGTGTTGTTGGTCATTATTATGAGCGGACGCTTTATTAAGTACTTAGCGCAAGCTGCGCAAGGGGTGCTTGATCCAGGTGTATTGTTAATGGTGATGGGTTACCGAATTCCTGGTTTTTTACAGTTGATTTTACCATTAGGCTTGTTTCTTGGCATTTTGCTGGCTTATGGGCGTTTGTACCTCGACAGTGAAATGACCGTGTTATCGGCTACAGGCATGAGCGAACAGCGCTTATTGTCTTACACCTTGGTACCAGCAGCGTTAGTCGCGCTGCTGTGTGCTTGGTTAAGTTTTGTGCTGGCTCCGCAGGGTGTGCAAAATGTGGCGCAGATTCTTAATGCGCAAGATGCTCTGACTGAGTTTGATACCTTGGTGCCAGGGCGCTTTCAATCAATGCGTGACGGTTCGCGAGTGACCTATGCGCAAGAGTTGTCCAGTGGCCGTGATGTGCTGCATAACGTGTTTATTTCTGAAAAACGTCAAGAACGATCCTCCGCGGGTAAAGAAAATGCCATTACAGTGTTAGTGGCGAAAACGGGTCGACAAGAAATTCAAGAAGACGGCAGTCGGTATTTGATCTTGCAAGACGGCTATCGTTACGACGGCACACCGGGTGAGGCAGATTACCGTGTGATTCACTACGACACTTACGGTGTTTTGTTACCTAAACCCATTGTTGAAGTTAAAGTCGGCGAGCGTGAAACCATGAGCACAGGCGAATTGCTACGCAACCATCATCCGCGAATGCAGTCGGAGTTGCATTGGCGATTATCGTTTCCGATCTTGGTCTTGATTGTGACTTTAATTGCTGTGCCGTTGGCCCGCGTCAATCCGCGTCAGGGACGTTTTTTAAAGTTGCTTCCTGCTATTTTGTTATACATGGCCTACTTAGCCTTGCTGGTGGCGGCGCGCAGCGCTCTTGATAAGGGCAAAATGCCTATTGGACTTGGACTATGGCCTGTGCATGCTTTGTTTTTGCTTATTGGTTTGCTGCTGGTGTATTGGCAACCGATTCAGTTGCGTTTAGCGCGGTTGCGTGCAGGCAAGGAGGCGCAGCATGCGTAGGTTAGATCGCTACATCGGTAGCACAGTTTTTATCGCCATTATTGCTGTGCTTGGCATTATCACCGGCTTAGCACTCTTATTTGCCTTTATCGATGAGCTCAATGATGTGCAGGGCGCTTATACATTGTGGGGAGCCGTCAGCTATGTTGGCTTAACGGCGCCGCAGCGTGTTTACGATATGTTGCCCATGGCTGCTTTAATTGGCTGCTTGGTCGGGTTGGGCAGTTTGGCTAGTCACAGTGAGCTGACAATTATTCGTGCGGCCGGTGTGTCGATCAGGCGGATTGTTTGGGCAGTGATGAAGCCCATGCTGGTGTTGATGCTACTGGGTATTTTAGTCGGAGAATATTTAGCGCCTTGGACCTCAAGCATGGCGCAAGCCAATCGTTCTTTGGCCCAGTCAGTTGATAAAGCGCAAAGTTCTAAGCACGGTATGTGGCACCGTCAAGGTGATGAATATATTCATATCAACGCCGTGCAGCCGGGTGGGAAGCTCACTGGGGTGACGCGTTATGTGTTTGATGATCAACAACGTTTGCTGCGTTCGAGCTTTGCCCAGCAAGCGCTTTATCAAGATGGTTATTGGTTGCTTGAAGATGTTGTCTATACCGATTTGCAGGAACGCAGTACCTCAACGGCGCAAGCCAGCAGTGAGCGTTGGGATGTTGAAATCAGTCCACAGTTATTAAGCACGGTGGTGATGGAGCCGGATAACCTGCCAATTACCGGCTTGTGGCGTTACGCCAATTACTTAAAAGAGCAAGGCTTAAATGCCAATCGTTATTGGTTGGCTTTTTGGGTTAAAGTCTTGCAGCCGGTGGTGACAGCGGCCTTGGTGTTGATGGCGATTTCTTTTGTGTTTGGTCCTTTACGCTCGGTGACTTTAGGTCAGCGCGTCTTTACCGGTGTGGTCGTGGGCTTTGTCTTTCGCATTGCCCAAGATTTACTGGGGCCGGCCAGTTTGGTGTTTGGTTTCGCACCGATTGTGGCGGTTCTGTTACCGGCATTGATTTGTGCAATGTGTGGCTTTTGGTTGTTGCGTCGAGCGGGTTAGCGGCTTAAATATCTTCTGGATGATTGCCAATTGCAGAACGCGTAGTTAAAGTGTTGCCCCGTTTTATTTGTCGGGTCGACACTTATCATGACACCACTTGAACGCTATCAAAATGATTTACAGCGCGCCGACTTTTTTCGCGATGCTGCACAAGAAAATGCCGTGCGCCATTTGCAGCGCCTTTATGATGACTTAGTAGCAGAGACTCCGAACAACGGTCTATTTGGTCGTTTGCTGGGCAAGAAATCAACTAAGCCGATTAAAGGCTTATATTTCTGGGGTGGTGTGGGCCGCGGTAAAACCTATTTGGTCGACACCTTTTTTGATGCCTTGCCGTTTGAGCAGAAGATGCGCACGCACTTTCACCGCTTTATGAAGCGCGTGCATGAAGAGTTGCGCACCCTTGATGGCGAGAAAAACCCTCTGGTGATCGTCGCCCAGCGTTTCGCTAAGGAAGCGCGAGTTATTTGTTTTGATGAGTTTTTTGTTTCTGACATCACTGATGCCATGATTCTTGCAGGCTTATTGGAAGAGCTGTTTAAAAATGGTGTGAGTTTGGTGGCAACCTCTAATATTGTTCCCGATGGTCTATACAAAGATGGTTTACAGCGTGCACGCTTTTTACCCGCCATTGCTTTGCTAAAACAGCATACAGAAGTGGTTAACGTCGACAGTGGCATTGATTACCGCTTGCGTGCCTTGGAGCAGGCTGAGTTGTACCACTATCCGTTAAGTGATGCCGTTGAGCAGGCGTTAGAAAAAAGCTTTCGCAGCTTGTTATTAGACAATTGCAAAATTCTTGAAAATGAGCCATTGACTGTCGAGAATCGCACTATCGTTGCACGTAAAATCGGTAATGATGTCGCCTGGTTTGATTTCCGTGCCTTGTGCGATGGTCCACGTAGTCAGAATGATTACATTGAGTTAGGTAAAATTTACAGCGCTGTTATTTTATCTAATGTTGAGCAGATGAGCACTGAAAATGAGGACATTGCAAGGCGCTTTATTAACTTAGTTGATGAGTTCTATGATCGCAGCATCAAGTTAATTATTTCAGCAGAAGTGCCGCTTAAAGACTTGTATGTAGGTAATCGCTTACAGTTTGAATTTCAACGCACTTTAAGTCGTTTGCTAGAAATGCAATCCCATGAGTTTTTAGCACGGCCGCATCGATCTTAAAGGTGCAGCCTTTTTAACCAGCAGCATAACCAGAGAGCAGATACGATGCAGCGGGCCACTCAATCTGATCTGCTATTAATTGTCGTGACTTTGGTTGCAGCAATCAGCTGGATGTTTTCTAAAGAAGCGATCGCCTTGATGCCGCCATTGCTGTTTATGGGCTTACGTTTTTTACTGGCAGCCGCTTTATTAGCTTGTCTTGGCAGTCGACAACTTCATCAATTAACCCGCGAGCATGTGCTGCGCAGCATTCGGGTTGGTATTGTTTTTGGTGTTGGCATGCTGTTTTGGGTGCTTGGTCTAGCGCATAGCGAAAGCATGGGTGAGGGTGCTTTTTTGACCAGCTTAGGCGTACTGCTGGTGCCGATTGTTGCGCGCGTGTTGTTTGCTGAGCCGGTGCCACGCAGTACTTGGTTGGCGATACCCGTTGCGCTGCTGGGTATGGCGATGCTTTCCCTGGCGCATGGGTTTGCTGTGAGCGCCGGGCAGTTGTATTACTTAGTTGCGGCAGTGGCCTTGGCAGTGTTTTTTACCTTAAACACCCGTGCCGCAACCATCTCTACGCGGCAGGTTACAGAGCGGCAAGCAGCGGCTACAATGACTGCAGTTGATCCTTTGGCCTTAACTATCATTGCTTTAACCACGGTTGGCTTAGTGACGCTGCTGTGCTCAATGCTGTTTGAGACTGCGACGCTGCCTGCTGTGCAGTGGTCATTTAATGTATTTTTTTGGTTGTTTGCCAGTGCTCTGGTTGGAACGGCGGCACGTTTTTGGTTGCAAACCTATGCGCAAAGTTTGACCACGCAAACCAGTGGCGCTGTGATGCTGATACTTGAGCCGATTTGGGTGGCCTTGTTTGCCGCTTTATGGTTTGGTGAAACTTTAGCAACCTTACAATTGCTGGGATGTGTGATGATATTTTTTGCGTTATTGGTCAATCGCTGGCAAATGTTGCGATCAATTATGACGCGCCGCGGTCTTTAAATTAGGATGCGTGCGATATGTATTGCAATGTTATGGATTGATAACTGCTGTGCATTGCTATGTAAGAAGCAGTTGCCGTGATCGCGCAGGCTGTTTATGGTAGGCGCCTTGCCTGGTTTAACCGTTAGAGAGAGTAAACATGCGATTTTTTATTGGCTTTGCTGCCGCACTGATGTCTTTTGCAACAGTTACTGCGAATGCTGAGCCTGTGGTAGGGCTGTATCAAGTTCGTGAAGAATTGGTCAGTCAGGAAAGTGAAGTGCGTGATGCTGGGTTACAGCAAGCATTTATCACCTTAATGCAGCGCTTAACGGGGCGTAAAGAGGCTGCGCACGTTGCAGAGCTGGCAACTTACCGAGCTGATCCACAGTCGCTGATCAGTCGTTATGGTTATGACGGCAATACCTTAATTGTTAATTTTGATCCACAAAGTGTGCAATCTGCTTTACGTGCAGCACAGTTGCCGCTGTGGGGAGACAACCGCCCTTTAGTATTAGCTTGGTGGTTGGTGGATGATGCGCAGGATGTGCGCTTAGTCAGTGATGGCCAGCAATGGGCAACTGATGTGCAGAACGCGGGGCAGTATTATGGTGTACCGACACGCTTACCTATAGGCGATTTGGATGAGCAGTTACTCGCCAGCGCGGACGTGCTTAAGCAAGATGGGGCACAACAGATTCGTCAAATGGCGCAGCGTTATAATGCCGATGCGGTGTTGAGCGTACATGAACAGACCGATGGTCAAAGGTTGCAAGCGCAGTGGCAGTTATGGGTTGGCGATGAGCGTCAACAGGGACAAGTGACTGCTGAGACCTCGGTTGCCTTGGCGCAACAGGTTTTTTCAGTGGTAAATCAGCATCTGGCCGAACGCTTTGCAATTCAACCTGGACAGGGCGAAACTTTCACTGTACGTGTCGCAGCGATTGATCTGGAACGTTTTGTCTTGATGGAGCGCTTGCTTGAGCCTTTTGCAGCGCAGCTGCAAGAAGTCACGAAAGATTATGCGCAGTGGCAAGTACATAGCACCGCTGAGCAGTTGCGTGCACAGCTTGCTTTAGCGCACCTAAAAGAAACGGCGCTGCCAGCAGCAACGGTAGAGCCTGTAGCAATTGATGCAACGGAGTCTGATCTAGCACCGCAAAACTCACCAACAGTCACTGAGAGCAATGACCAGTTCCTGTATTTTACTTGGTAATGACTGAGATTGAGCTGATGGCAAAAAACATAACAGGTTGGTTGCTGGTGGGGTCATTAGCTCTTGTGCTGCTGACCTTCTATAAGTTATTACCCATTTTGTCGCCTTTTTTAGTCAGTATTTTATTGGCTTATATGGGCGATCCTCTGGTTGATATTTTAGAGCGTTATAAACTTTCTCGAACGTGGGGCGTCGTTTTAGTTTTTATTTTGCTCAGTTTAATTTTGCTACTCTTGCTGTTGGTGTTGATTCCCATGATTGGTCGGCAATTGGTCAGCTTATATGGGCTGACACCGCAATTGATTGATTGGCTGCAACACACTGCTGTGCCATGGCTGCAGACTCATCTAGGCATTAATGCCAGTGCTAGCAGTCTGAGTAATATCAAACAAATGTTTAGTGAGAACCTAGGGAAAACCACAGATATTGCTCAGTTACTCTTGAGTCAAGTCACTGCTTCAAGTTTGGCTTTTTTAGGCTGGCTGGCCAATATGTTGCTCATTCCCGTAGTAACTTTTTATCTGCTAAGGGATTGGGATATTTTAGTGGCAAAAATGCGTCGTTTGTTGCCACGTCAAAAAGAAGGCGTGATTGTTCAGTTGGTTGGTGAATGTCACGAGGTTTTGGGTGCGTTTATGCGCGGCCAATTGCTGGTGATGCTGGCGCTCGGTGTCGTCTACGCGATCGGGCTGATCACGCTCGGGCTTGAGCTGGGCTTGATTATTGGAATCTTGGCCGGTTTCGCCAGCTTAGTGCCCTATATGGGATTTGCTGTGGGTATCAGTGCCGCACTGATTGCTGGTTTATTTCAGTTTGGTCTGGATCCTTATCCATTGCTGGGTATTGTTGCGGTATTTACCGTTGGGCAAATGCTTGAAGGAATGCTACTGACTCCCTTATTAGTGGGGGATCGCATTGGATTGCACCCCGTGGCGGTGATTTTTGCAATTTTAGCTGGCGGTCAGCTGTTTGGCTTTACCGGTGTATTGCTTGCGTTACCGGTAGCTGCAGTGATTATGGTTTTGCTGCGCAATATGCATAAGCTGTATAAAGAATCAAATATGTATGGGCAGTCGAGTGAGAACGACGCGCCTACCCGTCAGAGTGTGGCTGAGCAGGTAGAAGCTTGTGATCCGCCGCTAAATGAGTCGACATGAAACCCACCCAATTATCACTGGGGATGCGTCTACGTGACGACGCTACCTTTGCCAATTACTATCCAGGCGCAAATGCAGTTGCTCTGGGCTATGTTGAACATGCCTGTGAAGCTGAAGATCAGTGGATGGATGCTGTGCTTTACATTTGGGGCAACGCAGGCGTTGGGCGCAGTCATTTACTCCAAGCGGCGTGTTTGCGAGTAGAGGAACGTGGCGGCCGCGCCCTGTACCTACCTTTGGCTGAGCTGAGTGAATATGATCCGAATGTGCTGGATGATGTCGAAGCATGTGATTTGCTATGTCTGGATGATATTCAAGCTGTCGTGGGACAGGCACGCTGGGAAGAGGCTTTATTTCATGCTTTTAACCGTTTGCGTGATGCGGGTAAGCAATTATTAATTGCTGCTGATGCCGCGCCGCGAGAGTTATCAATTAAATTACCAGACTTACAGTCACGTTTAAGTTTGGCTTTGGTCTTTCAGCTGCATGAGCTCAGTGATGATGATAAATTGCGTGCGTTGCAGTTGCGTGCGTCACGCCGCGGCCTGCAATTGCCCGATGATGTTGGGCGTTTTATCTTATCTCGTTCCGAGCGCAGTATGACGGTACTGTTTGATACCCTTGAGCAGTTAGATCGAGCCTCTTTACAAGCGCAGCGTAAGCTGACAATTCCTTTTCTAAAAGAAGCACTGGGCTGGCAGCCGCTAAAATAAAGGCGTGCGTGTTAATATGGTCAGTCCAACATTGAGATTTTAAATTCATGAGTACACAACAGCAGCAAGGCCCTAGTCTTACCGGCGTGCAAATTTATTTTCGTTTGTTGGGCTACATCAAACCTTACATCGGCATGTTTATTATCAGCATCATTGGCTTTCTGATTTTTGCCTCCACTTCACCAATGCTTGGTTATGTGCTGAAGTATTTTGTTGATGGCTTAGCTAACCCTAATGCTGTGCTATTTCCAAATATCCCTTGGATGGCTGATGTACGCCTATTGCAGGCAGTACCATTATTAATTGTGATTATTGCTCTATGGCAAGGCATTGGCTCATTTCTAGGTAACTTTTATCTGGCTAAAGTTTCGTTAGGTTTAGTTCATGACTTGCGCGTGCAATTGTTTAATAACTTGCTGACTTTGCCTAATCGTTATTTTGATAATCACAATTCTGGCCATTTGATATCTCGTATTACCTACAACGTCACTATGGTGACCGGTGCTGCTACTGATGCCGTAAAAGTCATAGTACGTGAAGGTATGACCGTGGTGTTTTTGTTTTGCACCTTGCTGTGGATGAATTGGAAACTGACCTTGGTGATGGTGGCGATCTTGCCAGTGATTGCTTTGATGGTCAGTAGCACTAGCAAAAAATTTCGCAAACAAAGTAAAAAAATTCAAGTGGCGATGGGGGATGTCACTCATGTCGCCTCAGAGACGATTCAGAATTATCGCGTGGTGCGTAGCTTTGGAGGCGAACGCTACGAGCAACAGCGTTTTTTAGACTCCAGCACCAGTAATACTGAAAAACAACTGCGCATGATCAAAACCAACGCTGTGTATACGCCATCTTTGCAGTTGGTCATTTACACGGCGATGTCAGTGTTGTTGTTTTTAGTCCTGTTGCTGCGCGGTGACTCGTCGCCGGGTGATTTAGTGGCTTATATTACCTTGGCTGGCTTACTGCCTAAGCCGATTCGTCAGTTATCTGAGGTCAGTTCGACTATTCAAAAGGGTGTTTCCGGTGCTGAAAGTATTTTTGAGCAGTTGGATGAAGTGCCAGAAAATGATTCTGGGACGGTTGAGCTGGCGCAGGTGAGTGGTCAGCTTGAAGTGCGTGATTTGACCTTTACCTATCCTAATAGTGACAAGCCTGTGCTAGAAAACATCAGTTTCACCGCTGAAAAAGGCCAAATGGTGGCGCTGGTTGGTCGCTCTGGCAGTGGTAAGTCTACTTTAGCGAACTTGATTCCGCGCTTTTATGAGCATCAGCACGGCCAGATTTTATTGGATGGTGTTGATATTAAAGACTTTACTTTGACGAATTTGCGCCGGCATATGGCTTTGGTGACTCAGCAAGTGTCTTTGTTTAATGACACTGTGGCAAAAAATATTGCCTATGGCGATCTTGCGGATGCTTCGTTAGAGGAAATTGAGGCCGCTGCGCAAGCCGCTTATGCGGCAGAGTTTATTGAGTGCATGCCGCAAGGCTATGACACTATTGTTGGCGAAAATGGTGTGCTGTTATCGGGTGGACAGCGTCAGCGTTTGGCGATTGCTAGAGCGTTACTGAAAAACGCTCCTTTATTGATTCTTGATGAAGCTACTTCTGCTTTAGATACTGAGTCGGAGCGCCATATTCAGGCAGCGCTAGACCATGCTGTGCAAGGGCGTACCACTTTAGTGATTGCCCACCGTCTGTCCACCATTGAAAAAGCTGATCTGATTTTAGTGATGGATCAGGGGCGTATTGTTGAGCGTGGTAATCATCAAGAGTTGCTGGCGCAAAATGGCTATTACAGTCGTTTGCATGCCACCCAGTTTCAAGAGCTAGGGTCAACGGCCGAGGCCGAAGAATGAGTGCTGCCAATTGCTATCAGTTGTCTGACTTACTCTATTTAATGGCGCGCTTACGTGATCCTGAAAACGGTTGTCCGTGGGATTTGCAACAGGACTTTGCCAGTATTGTTCCGCACACTTTGGAAGAAGCCTATGAAGTGGCTGATGCTATTGAGCGCGAGGATTTTGCTCACCTACCCAGTGAGCTGGGCGATTTGCTGTTTCAGGTGGTGTATTACAGTCAGCTTGGTCAAGAACTGCAGTTGTTTGATTTTGCTACCGTGGTGCACAGCATTACTGAGAAGCTGGTGCGTCGTCATCCGCATGTGTTTGCTGATGGCCAGCTGTATGCGACCACGCAAGCTGTGGCGGTTAATAGTGATCAGGTTAAAGAGCGTTGGGAAGAGATCAAGCAGCAAGAGCGCGCAGAGCAGGCCGGATCTGAGCAAAGGGTTGGTATTTTAGCTGACATTCCCTTGAATATGCCGGCGTTGAGTCGTGCCTTAAAGATTCAAAAGCGCGCCTCCAGTGTTGGTTTTGATTGGAGTAGTTTGCCGCCTGTATTGGCTAAAGTGGATGAAGAGTTGCAAGAGGTACGCGACGCTTTGGTCAGTGGCGACCAGACGGCAATCAGCGAGGAACTGGGTGACTTGCTATTTGCTACGGTAAATGTCGCACGGCATCTTAAAGTGAATCCGGAAACTGCATTGCGCGCCGCGAATATTAAGTTTTCCGAACGTTTACAGGCTGTTGAGCAGCAGGCTCGGCAGCAGAATGTTGCTTTGAGCGACTGCACTGAGGCACAGTTAGACGCTATGTGGAATGTAGCTAAGCAGATGCTAAGCTCGGCAAAATAATCGTTTGGTATGTTGTTTTTTTAAATGATAGAAGACGGGTTTATAATCTCATGAGTTTATCTTTGCGCGATCAGATGCTTAAAGCTGGACTGGTCAACGAGAAACAAGTTAAGCAAGCCACTAAAGAGCAGAAAAGACAGCAACGCCTTGAGAAGAAAGGTGCGGTTGCAGTCGATGAGACGCAACGTCAAGCAGCGCTCAAAGCCATGGCTGAGAAGCAGCAGCGCGACCAAGAGCTCAATCGTGAGCAGCAAGAAAAAGCTGAGCGCAAAGCGCAAATCGCGCAGATTCGCCAGCTGATTGAAAATGCACGTTTACCGAAACTCAACAGTGAAGATTATTACAACTTTGTTGATCATAAAAAAGTAAAGCGCATTGCAGTCAATGACATGATACGCAATAAGCTCAGCAGCGGCAGTTTAGCCATTGTCAAGCATGGTGGTGGTTACGAAATTGTGCCGCGTGAAGCCGCGCTGAAAATCCAAGAGCGTGATGCGCAGCGTATTGTCTTGCTTAATGTGGTTAGCGAAGCGGCCAGCGATGATGATCCTTATGCGGCCTATCAGATTCCTGATGATTTAATGTGGTAAGTATCATTTGCTGAACTACCAGCACGCACAGACTTGTTTATAAGCTTTCGCAAAGCAGAATATATAGCTGCTTTGGGAGCGCGGGCAGCCTGCCCGCAGTACAACTTACGCAGAGTTACTGCTTTTTATTACAGCAAAGCAGTCAAGACGCTAGGCACATGCCGTCCCTTGTGGGTATCGCTGTTCCCTCAACGGGTCATCCTGACCCGATTCGGGCGCTTCGTCATCCATGACTCGCTTGTCGCGACACCCACAAGGCACTCTTGATCCGCTGTGTTGTTTGGGAGTTTTGCGCATGACGCTTTTTTGGGATCGCGGGCAGCCTGCTCGCAGTGCAGTTTACGCAGAGTTACTCACTCGTCGCGACACCCATAAGATACTCTTGATCAGCGGTGTTGGCTGCGAGTGTCTAGAACGAAGCTTGGGCATATCAGTAGAAATAAAAAAGCGAAGCCTGCGTTATAATTCAGACTTCGCTTGGGGGAAGATAATAACTATCGTTTTGGGAAAGTTTATTACTGTTGGTCAGCGTAGACCTGATCAAAAATTCCGCCATCATTGAAATGGGTTTTTTGAATGTCTGGCCAGCTACCAAATGTTGCTTCTACTGGCATGAAGTCAACTTTAGGAAAGCGGTCAGCAAACTCAGCAAGAATCTCTTGATTACGAGGACGTAAATAGTTATTGGCAGCAATGCGTTGCGCTTCATCAGACCACAAGTACTTTAAGTACGCTTCGGCAATTGCACGTGAGCCTTTGCGATCGACAACTTTATCAACCACCGTCACTGGAGGCTCAGCTTCAGCGCTGACACTTGGATAAACCACTTCAAAGCCACCGCGACCGAACTCACGAGCAATCATCTCCGCTTCGTTTTCAAAAGTGACTAGCACATCGCCAATTTGGTTTTGAATAAAAGTGCTGGTCGCTGCACGGCCGCCGGTATCAAGGACAGGGGCTTGCTTAAACAACTTACCAACAAACTCTTTGGCTTCTGCTTCGCTACCGCCGTTTTTCAATACATAAGCCCAAGCAGATAAGTAAGTGTAACGACCGTTACCTGAAGTTTTTGGGTTAGGCACAATCACTTGCACGCCGTCTTTTAATAAATCAGGCCAGTCCTGCAGATTTTTTGGATTGCCTTTGCGCACAATGAGCACAGTTGCAGAAGTGAATGGCGCGCTGTTGTTCGGTAAACGCTCAGCCCAGTTTTCTGGAATGAGCTTGCCATATTCATACAAAGCATTGATATCGGTGGCCATGTTCATGGTGATCACATCGGCAGGCAGACCATCAATCACTGAGCGCGCTTGTTTGCTTGAGCCGCCATGTGACATCTGAATTTGCGCGGCTTTATTACCTTGTTCTTGCCAATGCTTTTGGAAGGCAGTGTTGTAGTCTTTGTAGAAATCGCGCATCACGTCGTAGGAGACATTCAGCAGCGGTGCCGCTTGTAGGGTAGAAATACCGCTAAAGCTCAAGGCAAGAAGTGATGCAGCCAGCAAACGTTTCATATCGCGATTCCTTTGAAAAGTAGCAGAAGGTCATCACTATAGAGATGGATCGTTATGCTGTAAAAGAATTAAAAGTAATTTTGATATTCGATTACGCAATAAAAAGCCCTCGCAAGGAGGGCTTTTTACAGTTACGCAGGATCACATATTTGGATAGTTCGGACCGCCAGTGCCTTCTGGTGGTGTCCAAGTAATGTTTTGTGCAGGATCCTTGATGTCACAGGTTTTGCAGTGCACACAGTTTTGTGCGTTAATTTGGAACTTCTTCTCACCGTTTTCTTGGGTGACGATTTCATACACGCCAGCTGGGCAGTAACGCTGTGCTGGCTCGTCATACATTGGTAAGTTTTTCTCCACTGGAATACTGGCATCTGTCAATTTTAGGTGACAAGGCTGTACTTCTTCGTGGTTGGTATTGGATAAGAAGACCGAACTGAGTTTGTCAAAGCTTAACTTGCCATCGGGCTTTGGATAAACAATCTTAGTCGACTCTGCAGCAGGCTTTAAGGTTGCATAGTCAGGCGTTGTATCGTGCAAAGTAATCGGAATTTTACCGCCAAAGATATTTTGGTCGATAAAGTTGAATGCACCGCCCAATACTGCACCAAACTTATGGATCGCTGGACCAAAGTTGCGACTGCAGAATAAATCCTCGTACAACCAGCTGGATTTGAATGTATCCACATAAGCAGTCAGTTCATCGCCACCTTCGCGGCCTTGCAAGATTGCATCAGCAGCTGCTTCGGCGGCCAACATGCCAGACTTCATGGCCGTGTGGTTGCCTTTGATTTTGGCGAAATTAAGCGTACCTAAATCACAACCGATCAATGCGCCACCAGGGAAGACCATTTTCGGCAGTGAGTTCAGACCACCTTTAGCTAATGCACGTGCACCATAAGCAACACGAGTACCGCCTTCAAGGTATTGGCTAATCACTGGATGATGCTTGTAACGCTGAAACTCATCAAAAGGTGATAGGTGTGGGTTGCTGTAGGACAGATCAACAATCATACCAACGGCCACTTGGTTGTTTTCTGTGTGATACAGAAAAGAACCGCCTGGGTTGTCATTGTCTAACGGCCAGCCTGCAGTGTGCACCACTAAACCTTCTTCGTGTTTGGCAGGGTCAATATCCCAAATCTCTTTGATACCGATGCCGTAATGCTGTGCATCAGCTTCACTGTCAAGGTTGTAGCGCTTAATCAGTTGCTTGCCAATGTGACCGCGGCAACCTTCAGCAAATAAAGTGTATTTAGCGCGCAATTCCATACCAGGTGTATACATGCCATCTTTTGGATTGCCTTCGCGGTCAAGCCCCATGTCGCCAGTCAAAATACCGTAAACAGCACCGGCTTCATTGATCAGCGCTTCTTGGGCAACGAAGCCGGGATACACTTCCACACCGAGGTTTTCGGCTTGTTGTGCTAACCAGCGGCATAAATTACCTAAAGAGATAATATAGTTGCCTTCGTTATGCATGGTTTTGGGTACAAAAAAGTTTGGAATTTTTTGCCCTTTATCAGCATTTTTCAGCAAATAAATGTCATCACGCTTCACCGGAGTATTGAGTGGCGCGCCGAGTTCTTTCCAATTTGGAAATAATTCGTCAAGTGCACGAGTCTCAAAAACAGCACCAGAAAGAATGTGGGCGCCGACTTCGGAACCCTTTTCGACGACACAAACGCTGATGTCTTGACCAGCCTCTGCTGCCTTTTGTTTGAGTCGGCATGCGGCCGAAAGCCCTGAAGGGCCAGCACCTACGATGACGACATCGAATTCCATAAATTCGCGTTCCACAAGCTATCTCCTACTCACGCTGTTCATTATTTTATTTTGGAAGGCTTGGATCTCTCACTAAAAATGTGAGTGTTTTTGCATTATATCCATGACTGCGTTGTGTTCCAATACAAACGCTCGTTTGAATTTATAAAAACCCTGTTAGAATGCCAAGCGAAGATGATCAGAAAGCCTGCATTGTTGTATTGACCGACTTAGGTCTTGCGTTCAAGATAGCAGAAGTTTTGTGTTTATCTGATGGATTGGTTATATATTTAACCAAGCGCATTACTCCGGCCAAGGTTTGTCTTGGCGACATTTTTTATTCACCCGAGATAACGAGGAATCCATGAAGGTTCTAGTAGCTGTCAAACGAGTGGTAGACTATAACGTCAAGGTTCGCGTTAAAGCGGACAACACTGGCGTTGATCTCGCCAACGTTAAAATGTCTATGAACCCTTTCTGTGAAATTGGTGTTGAAGAAGCCATTCGCTTAAAGGAAAAAGGTATTGCAACTGAAGTCGTTGTAGTGTCCATTGGCCCTAACGCTGCTCAAGAGCAATTGCGCACAGCGCTGGCTCTGGGTGCTGATCGTGCAATTTTGGTCGAAACCAATGATGAATTGCGCTCACTGGCTGTCGCCAAGCTGCTGAAAGCGGTGGTTGATCAAGAGCAGCCGCAGCTGATTATGCTGGGTAAGCAAGCTATTGATAGCGATAACAACCAAACGGGTCAGATGTTGGGTGCATTAACAGGTTATGCGCAGGGCACTTTTGCTTCTAAAGTTGAAGTCGCTGGCGATAAAGTTAATGTTACTCGCGAAATCGACGGTGGTTTACAAACGGTTGCGCTGAACTTACCAGCTATTGTTACTACTGATTTGCGCTTGAATGAGCCACGTTATGCTTCTTTGCCTAACATCATGAAAGCTAAGAAAAAGCCGCTGGAAATTATCACTCCAGATTCTTTAGGCGTTTCTACCGCGTCCACCGTAACAACTTTGAAAGTTGAAGCACCGGCAACACGCAGTGCTGGCATCAAAGTGAAGAGCGTGGCTGAATTGGTTGAGAAACTTAAAAACGAGGCGAAAGTAATCTAATGGCTATTTTGGTTATTGCTGAACACACTAACGTCGCTCTGGGTGCTGCTACCTTGAACACCGTTTCGGCGGCCAAGGCTATTGGTGGCGATATTCATGTACTGGTTGCTGGTGCAGGATCCGCTGCGGTTGCTGAAGCTGCTGCAAAAATTGATGGCGTAAGTAAAGTGTTGTCAGCCGACAACGCCGCATTCGCTTATCAATTGCCTGAAAACGTTGCCCCTTTAATTGCTGAAGTCGGTAAGGGTTACACGCATATCCTTGCTTCTGCGACCACAAACGGCAAAAACATCATGCCACGCGTGGCAGCGTTGTTAGACGTTGATCAGATCTCTGAAATTATCGCAGTAGAAAGTGCCGATACCTTTAAGCGTCCTATCTACGCGGGTAACGCAATTGCTACTGTGCAATCCAATGCAGCAATTAAAGTCATCACCGTACGTGGTACTGGTTTTGATGCAGCCGCTGCAGAAGGTGGTTCTGCTGCTGTTGAGGCTGTTACGGTCGGCAGTGATGCGGGTATTTCTGCCTTTGTTTCTGAAGAGCTGGCAAAGTCTGATCGCCCAGAGTTAACGGCGGCTAAGATTGTTGTTTCCGGTGGACGTGGTATGCAAAACGGCGAAAACTTTGCCATGCTCAACCGCATTGCTGACAAGCTTGGTGCTGCAGTGGGGGCTTCACGCGCTGCTGTTGACGCAGGTTTTGTACCGAACGACATGCAAGTGGGGCAGACAGGTAAAATTGTTGCACCAGAGTTGTACATAGCTGTAGGTATTTCTGGTGCAATCCAGCACTTGGCGGGTATGAAAGATTCTAAAGTGATCGTTGCGATCAATAAAGATGAAGATGCGCCGATTTTCCAAGTGGCAGATTATGGTTTAGTGGCTGATTTATTCGATGCTATTCCAGAGCTAGAAGCAGCGCTGTAAGGCTCGCTGTGTTACATAAAAACCCGCTTTCGAGCGGGTTTTTTGTTTGCCCTGTGAGGCTGGTAAACCCGTCAGGTTACAAGAAGCCTGAACCGCCCAGACTAAGGGGAAGATCATCCGAATGGCAAGGGCGCTGCTGGCTAACGTCAGGGGCTGAAGGAAGCCATAGCAACTAAGATGTACCCAGCAAGAGCTTCACCCTGCTCGATATTGCACACAGCAAGCGCTTGACTGATCAGGCTTAGATTGCTTGTTGTAACTGACGCGCGGCATGTATCAAGTCAGCTGATTGTAATGCTATAGCGCTGGATGGCTTGCGGACGTGTAATATAGGCGCTTGATAAAACGAGTGAAATGATGGGGTGTTATGAGCGGGCGACTGATTGGTTGTTTTTTATTATTGGCCAGCCATATAACTGTGAACACGGCCCATGCCGCACAACAAGCCTGCACTACGCTGATGGCTGTGGTGTATCCAAATGCCGAACCTTATGACTGGCAGGAGGCTGAGACTGGTGTTAAACAGGGTTTGAGCGTGGCTGTGTTAGAAGCACTGGCAAAAAAAACTGGGCTAAATATACATCAAGTGGCCAGTAAAGATGCGCAAAAAGCCTTAGCTGAAGTGCGTAGTGGTCGGGTTGACTTGATTATTGGTGTGCGCAGCGATCCTAAACATCAGCGAGGTCTGGATTATCTGTCGCCCGCCTATACTCAGCAAGAGTATCGGATTTGGCGACGCAGCGCCGAGCAAGTTTCGTTGCAGCAATGGCCTCAGTTGTCAGGATTACGCGGTGCGCTTACGTCTAAGCCGTTGCCTGGTTTTGAGCAGACGGCACAATTGCTGGCTGGGTCTGTGCGCTACGTGGCAGACGATAAAGTTGCTACGCAAATGGTTTTGGACGGGCGTGCTGACTACTTAATTGCTGAGCAGCATCAGCAGTATTTGCGTCTACAAAAAATGGGTCAGCTTGATGTGTTTGAAGCGGTTGATCCGCCAGTGGCCAGTCAGCCGTTGTTTGTCGCTTTGGCAAAAGACTCCGCCTGTAATGATCAAGCGCTGCGTAAAAAATTATCTCAAGGGTTGCTTGCATTAACCCAGAATGGGGTTGTACAAAACCGTCTCGATGCTGTGATGCAGCGTTGGCAAACATTGCACCCTAGTCAACCCTCAGCCGTAGGTGAGTAACATGAGTATGTTAGTAAAACAGATTATTATCCTCAGTAGTGCTGCTTTAGGATTGCTAGGT
>RRZT011166875.1_pt1 | contig 23121 bp, 15 predicted proteins | sample 2165551 | NCBI WGS metagenome assembly RRZT01 (sample SAMN10456910, study PRJNA506462) | wastewater metagenome | biome: wastewater; feature: sludge; material: wastewater sludge; isolation source: wastewater sludge with Escherichia coli K12::gfp cells carrying plasmid... | place: USA: Moscow, Idaho... | reverse complement strand
GGTCGCCACCATGCAGCACTTCAACGTGGTGGCGCTGCGGGCGCCGTTCATGACCGCCTTCTTCGGCTCGGCAGCACTGGGCCTGGTGGCGCTCGGGCTGCTGGCCACGCACCGGCACCCGGCCAGTTGGCTCGCCGCGGTGGGTGGCGGGCTGCACCTGGCGGGCTTCTCGCTCACCATCGCCCGCAACGTGCCGCTCAACGAGGCGCTCGCCGCGCTGCCGTCCGACAGCGCCCAGGCGGCAGACCTGTGGCAGCGGTACCTGGCCCAATGGACGCCCGCGAACACCGTTCGCGCGGCGCTGTCACTGGCTGCGGCAGCAGCGTTCGCCGCCGCGGTGGCCGCAGCGCGCGGTTGAGCCGCGCGGCCCGAAGCGTGTCAGGACGAGGCGTGCCCTGCGGCCGCCGACGACACGGCAGGCTCGGGACGGCGCGATCCGCGGTAGAGCATCAGCCCGAAGCCCGCAACCACCGCACCCACCACGCCGACCACCGGACGCGCCCACTGGGCGGCCGCGTAGCGCTCCTCATAGGTCTGCACCTTGGTGCCCTGAGCGTTGCTGCACACCTCACCGGGGTGCATCACCTGCTCGCGGCACCAGATGGTCGGGTTCGCCGCCAGCACCACCGCCCACAGCACGGCGGCCACCCCCGCCGCGGCCAGGGCCAGGTGCGCCCAGCGTCGCCAGCTCTGCTTCACGACGACCGCACGCCGGGCGTGACGAACGGCGGCTTGACCACCTCGAACGGCTCCTCGCGGCCGCGCACCAGCACCGACACCGCGGTACCGGGCACCAGGCTCGGCGGCAGCAGGGCCAGTGCGATGCCCTTGGCCAGCGTCGGCGAGAAGGTGCCCGAGGTCACCTCACCCACCTCGGCGCTCTCATGCACCACCGTCATGTGGGGCCGGGGAATGCCGCGGCCCTGGGCCAGCAGACCGGTGAGCCGCAGTGCGGGCCCGGCTGCCCGTTCGGCCCGCAACGCCTCGTCACCCCAGAAGGCGTCCTTGTGCCAGCCGATCGCCCAGCCGACGCCGCACTGCCCGGCCGACACGTCAGGACGCAGGTCTTGACCGTGCAGCGGGTAGCCCATCTCGGTGCGCAGGGTGTCGCGGGCGCCCAACCCGGCGGGCACGATGCCGTACGGCTCGCCCGCGGCCAGCACCGCGTCCCACACGGCTGCGGCGTCTGCTGCGGGCACCACCAGTTCGTATCCGCGCTCACCGGTGTAGCCGGTGCGGCACACGGTGAGCTGCACACCGTCGAGCACGCTGGTGTCGAAGCGCATGTAGTCATGCCCGACCGGCAGGCCGAGCGCGGCCAGGGTCTCGTCCGACTTGGGCCCCTGCACGGCGGGCACCGCGTAGTCGTCGTGCTCGTTGGTGATGGACAGCCCCTCGGGCGCAGCGTCGGCGAGCAGCCGGACGACCTCGGCGGTGTTGGCCGCGTTGGGAATGAGAAAGGCCTCGTCGTCGGCCAGCCAGTACCAGATCAGGTCATCGACCACGCCGCCTTCGGCGTTGCACAGCAGCGTGTACTGGGCCTGCCCCACGGCGATCTTGCCGGTGTCGTTGGTGATGGCCGAGTTGAGAAAGTCGATGGCGCCGGGGCCCTTGATTCTGGCCTTGCCGAGGTGGCTGACGTCGAAGATGCCGACCCCGTCGCGCACGGCCTTGTGCTCGCTCACGATGCCCGCGTACTGCAGCGGCATCGACCAGCCGCCGAACTCGGCGAACTTGGCCCCCAGCGACTCGTGCCGGTCGTGCAGTGGCGACTTCTTCAACTCAGACATCATGCGCTCCTTCACCCGACGCTCAGCCTAATAGTTCGGCGGTTGAGCGTGTCGATCCAGAGCACGCAGACCGTGAAGTCGGTGTCACGACACTCGACACCGATCATTGGTCGGCGGCGTGCAGGGCACGCATCAGTTGATCAACGGTGAGCGCCACGGGGTTGCCCTTGGTCGAGGACGCCTTCGCGGCCTGTTCGGCGATGCGCCGGTGGTCGGCGGGCCGCACGCCGAGGTCGCCGACGGGCGGCACGTCGAGCAGCCGGACGGTCTCGCCCAGCCAGTGCAGCAGCGCGTCGACGCCGGCCGTACCGCTCAACAGTTCGCCGGCTGCCGCGTACCGCGCCAGCGCCGGGTGCTCGGCATCGTCGGCGCGCAGCGCGTCGATGGTCACCGACGAGGTGGGCACCAACAGCGCCGCACAACACACCCCGTGCGGGGCGCCGGTGAGACCGCCGATCACCCCGGCCAGCCCGTGCACCGCCCCCAGCTTGGCGTTGGCCAGCGCGAGCCCGCCGAGCAGCGCGCACACCGCCATGTCGGTGCGGGCGTCCAGGTCGTCGCCGTGGGCGTAGGCGCGGCGCAGGCTGCGTCCGGCCCGCCGCAGCCCCTGCTCGCAGAACCCGTCGGTGAGCGGGTTCGCGAACGGCGACACGTACGGCTCCAGGCACTGGGTGAGCGCGTCCAGGCCGGCCGACGCCGTGACCGAAGGCGGGCAGCCGAGCGTCAGTTCGGGGTCGACCAGGGCCACCCGGGCCAGCATCGAGGGTGACCGCAGGCTCACCTTGACGCCGTGCTCGGGCGAGGTGACCACCCCGTTGCTGGTCACCTCTGAGCCGGTGCCGGCCGTGGTGGGCACCGCGACGAAGGGCAAGGGCGACTCGGCCAGGGGCCGTCCGGCGCCGATCACCTCGAGATAGTCGAGCAGGTCGCCCCCGTTGGGGGCCAGCGCGGCGATCAGCTTGGCCGCGTCGAGTACGGCCCCACCGCCCAGGCCGACGAGCACGTCGGCGCCGTGATCCCGGGCGGCCGCGACCCCGGCCCTGATGTCGTCGAGGGCCGGCTCGCCGCCCACCGACCACCAGGCGAGGTCTGCCACGCAGGTGAGCAGGCCTGAGAAGCGCGTCGGGTCGGCGCCGGTGCACACGAACGGACGTGTGCCGAATTCACCGATCAGGGCAGGCAGCTCGGCGGCGCGGCCAGCGCCGAAGACGATGCGGTGGGCGGTGGCGAAGGTGAAGCTGGTCACGTTGCTCAGAATGTCATGCCCACGCGGAGCACCCATCGATCGCGCGGGGCTAAGGTGTCGTGGTCTGAATCAAGCTGGACTCGTTCGTCGATAGGACCGTCCGTGACGTCATTCACGCTCCCCTCGCTCACCCTGGCCACCTCATGCCCCACCGACGCCGATGTGCTGGTGATCGGCCTCGCCGACAGCACCGGATCGGCAGTGCTGGTCGGTGCCCCCGACCAGCTCGACAAACGGGTCAACAAGCAGTTCGGCACCTCGTTGCTCGACCTGGCCAGGTCACTGGGCGCCGACACCAAGCCGGGCACCACCGTGCTGCTGCCGGGGCCCGACGGTCAGCGGGTGGTGGTGGTCGGCCTCGGTGAGATCGACGTCACCCCCGAGCAAGTGCGGCGAGCGGCCGGCACCGCTGTGCGAAAAGCCGGCGAACTGGCGGGCGACCAGGGCGTCAAGGTCGCCGTCTGCCTCGACGTGGTCGAACCCGAGGTGATCCGAGGCGCCGCCGAGGGTGCGTTGCTTGGTTCGTACAGGTTCGTGAAGGTGAGCGGCGAGCAGCCGTCCGCCAAGGTCGCGTCCATCACGGTGGTGAGCAGTTCGGCCAAGCCCGAGGCCAAGAGGGCGATCGACGCCGCACGCATCGTGGCCACGGCGGTGTGCCTGGCGCGGGACTGGGTGAACACCCCTGCCAACGCGCTGTACCCCGAAACCTTCGCCGACGCTGCCAGGGGCGCGGTCAAAGGCACCCGCATCGAGGTCGAGGTGCTCGACGAGAAGGTGCTCGAGCGGGGCGGCTACGGCGGCCTGATGGCGGTGGGCGGCGGCTCCGATCGCGGCCCCCGGCTGGTGCGGTTCGACTACGCGCCGCGCGGTGCGCGCGGGCACCTGGCGCTGGTCGGCAAGGGCATCACCTTCGACACCGGCGGCCTCAACTTGAAGACCGCCGACGGCATGTACACGATGAAGAGCGACATGGCGGGTGCCGCCGCGGTGCTCGCGGCCACCAGGGCGATCGCCGAACTCGGCCTCAAGGTCAGGGTGACCACATACGCCGCGATGGCCGAGAACATGCCGTCGGGCACCGCCTACCGGCCGTCGGACGTGCTGACCATGTTCGGCGGCACCACGGTCGAGAACGTGAACTCAGACGCAGAGGGACGCCTGGTGATGGCCGACGCCCTGGTGCGAGCCGGGCAGGACCGCCCCGACCTGATCGTCGACGTGGCCACCCTGACCGGGGCCTGCATGGTGGCCCTCGGTGAACGGGTCGCAGGCCTGATGACCAACGCCGACGAGGCCGCCGATCGGGTGCTCGACGCCGCCGAGTCGGCCGGCGAGGCGTTCTGGCAACTGCCCATTCCCGAGGGCACCCGCTCCAAGCTCGACTCGAAGGTGGCCGACCTGCGCTCGGGCGGCAACCGCTACGGCGGCGCGCTGACCGCGGCGGCGTTTCTGCAGACCTTCGTGCCCGACGACATGCTGTGGGCCCATCTCGACATCGCCGGGCCGGCGTTCAACGACGAAGGCCCCTACGACTACGTGCCCACCGGTGGCACCGGCATGGCCGTGCGCACCCTGGTGGCGCTGGCTCAATCGCTGCAAGACTGACTCGCGTGCAGACCGACGTGGTGGTGGTCGGCGCCGGGGCAGCCGGTCTGCTGGCCGCCGTCGCTGCCCGCAGGCTGGGGCACGACGTGCTGGTGGTCGAGCGGTCCGGTGCGGTCGGCGGTAGCACCGCCACCACCGACGGCGCACTCTGGCTGCCCGCAAACGACCTGATGGGCCGGGCAGGGCTGCCGTCGGACACCCCTGCCGAGGCGCTCGGTTACCTGGACGCGCTCGCCACACCCGTATCGGCGGTGATCGCCGGGCGTCGCGCCGCGTTCACCCGCACAGCCGGCGTGGTGGCACGCTGGCTGGTCACCTCGCGCATCGCGCTCGAGGTGGTGAAATCGCTACCCGACTGCCGTCCTGAGGTCGAGGGCGCGAAGGCGCAGGGACGCACCGTGCGGGTGCGGTCGGTGCCGCGCAAGCTCGACGACGACTGGGCGGGCAAGGTGCGCGGCGACGACGGGGGCCGCACGAACCAGGGATTCTGGGGCCGGCTGGCCAACCCCTTCACCAACCCGGGCCAACTCAGCGGCGGCGCCGCCCTGGTGTGCGAGCTGCTGTTGCGCGCAGTCGGCAGCGAAGTCGAGTTCTGGCTCGACTGCCCGCTGAACGAACTGATCGTCGAGGGCGGCGTGGTGACCGGCGTGCGGGTGACCCACGGCGGCGAGCAGGTCGACGTGAGGGCGTCCAAGGGTGTGATTCTGGCCTGCGGGGGTTTCGAGGCCGACCAGACGCTGCGCGAGCAGCATCTGCCGCTGCCCACCGAGGCCTCGTGGTCGGTCGGCGTCGGTGCCGACGGAACCGCACTGGCGGCCGGCGCCCAGGTCGACGCCGCCACGACCGGGCTGGCTCAGGCCTGGTGGACGCCGGTGCTGCTCAGCGAAGGCCGCGCGCACCAGGTGGACGCCGCACGGGTCGCTCCGCACAGCCTCATCGTCGACCAGGCCGGCGACCGCTACCTCAACGAGGCGCAGCCGTCGACATCGGCCGGACGACGCATGTACGAGCACAACCGGGGCATGCGGTCGGTGCCGTCGTTTCTGATCATGGACGATCGGCACCGCAAGGCCTACCCGTTGGGCCCCTGGGCGGCGGGCACCTCACCCAAGGCCGCCATCGAGTCGGGCGAACTGGTGCGGGCCACGAACCTCGACGACCTGGCCCAGACGCTCAGCATCGACCGCGCGGGGCTGATCGGCAGCGTGGTGGCGTTCAACCAACTGGCCAAGCGCGGCAAAGACACCGACTTCGGCCGCGGCGACAGCGCGTGGGACAAGCATTTCGGCGACCCCCGGCTGCGCCGTAACCCGTGCCTCGCCTCGGTCGACCGGCAGCCGTTCTGGGCAGTGCGGCTGTACCCCGGCGATTCGGGCACCAAGGGTGGGCTCGTGATCGACGACCGGTCGCGCGTCCTGCGCGGCGACGGCGAGCCGGTGACCGGGCTGTGGGCGGTGAGCGCCAGCGCGGCCAGCGTGTTCGGGTCGGCGCAACCTGCGCAGGGTGCGGGCCTGGCGGCGGCGATGGTCGAGGCCTACCGGGCCGTGCTCGACCTGTCGGGGCAACTCGACGAGTTGGACGCCGCACTCAAGGCCGACTAGCGATGCTTGGTCACCAGCGCTGGTCGAGCCTGTCGCTGGTCGAACTTGTCGAGGCCCGTTGCGGCCAGAGGTTTCGACAAGCTGCACCAACGACCCGTCAGTGGCCCCTCTTGCGCCGGGCGTTGAAGTCGCGCATGCGTTGGGGGTACCCCACCACCCCGGCGTCGTACACCGGCACGGCATGCCGGGCCGCGAACTGGCGCCCCCAGGCGGGCGACTCGATCGAGCGCCGCGTCCATTCACCGTCGAAGGCCACCAGCAGCAGGCTGGGCCGGGTCATCGTGGTCTGCGGTTCGAGAAAGGCCTCGACCCCCTGGCGAGTGGTGACGAACTCGTCCAGATGACTTCTGGTCGCGGCGTCGACCACCGGTTGGCGAGGTCGCGAACGCCAGAAGTCCCATCGGAATGCCACCCGGCCATTATGTACAGCCACGCCAGCGACCCATCAGGTGAGCGGGGCCGAAAAGGTTCTGCTCAACCAGCCTGACAACGGGATAGGGTGAGGTCTGGTTCTGGCAGTCCCGTCGAAGGAGACCACACTGATGTCAACGCCCGTCCCTTTGCCCGCACTGGGTGAGAGCGTCACCGAAGGCACGGTTTCGCGCTGGTTGAAGCAGGTCGGCGACACCGTCGAGGTGGACGAGCCCATCGTCGAGGTGTCGACCGACAAGGTCGACACAGAGATTCCGGCGCCCGCCGCCGGGGTGATCCTCGAGATCAAGGTCGGCGAAGACGAGGTCGCTGCGGTCGGTGCGGTACTGGCCCTGATCGGCGACGCGAGTGAGGCCGGCGGGTCGGCCGACGAGGCACCTCCCGCCCCCGCCGAAAACGTGCCCGCCGCAGAGGCCGACGCCGAAGAGCCCGAAGCGCCGGCTGTCGCCGAGGCTCCCTCCACCGACGCACCGGCCCCGAAACCGGCCGCAGGCGGCGGGGGTTCGGGCACCGAGGTGACGCTGCCGCAGTTGGGCGAATCAGTCACCGAGGGCACCATTTCGCGCTGGCTCAAGGCGGTCGGCGACGAGGTCGAGGCCGACGAGCCCATCGTCGAGGTGTCGACCGACAAGGTCGACACCGAGATTCCGGCGCCGACGTCCGGCGTCATCCTCGAGATTCGCGTGGCCGAAGACGAAGTTGCCGCCGTCGGTGCGGTGATCGCCGTCATCGGCGAGGCGGGCGCTGCGCCGGCCGAGGCCGAAGCGCCGTCCGATGCTCCTGAGGTGGCCGACGAGACGCCGGCCGAGCCGCGCGGCGACGGCATCACCGAGAGCGAAGAGAGGGGCAACGAGCAGACTGCCGAAAAGGCCGGCGCGGAACAGTCTGCTGAGGCTCCCGCCCCGGCGGCTCCTGCGCCGTCGGCACCCGCCCCAGCTGCTGCCGCTGCGGCGGCACCCGCCCCGGCTGCTGCCGCTGCGGCGGCACCCGCCCCGGCCGCCCCAGCGGCGTCGTCCGACTCCGACGACGCGGGCTACGTCACTCCGCTGGTGCGCAAGCTGGCCGCTCAGCACGGCGTGCAACTGTCGGGCGTCAAGGGCACCGGCGTGGGCGGCCGCGTCCGCAAGCAGGACGTGCTCGCCGCGGCCGAGGCGGCCAAGAAGGCAGCCGAGGCACCGGCACCTGCCGCCGCACCCGCTGCTGCCGCCCCTTCAGCACCGGCGCCCGCCGCCGCACCCGCTGCGCAGGCGGCACCCCCCCAGGGTTCGAAGCGTGGCACCACCGAGAAGATCAGCCGCATGCGTTCGGTGATCGCCAAGCGCATGGTCGAGTCGTTGCAGATCGCCGCGCAACTCACTGGCACGGTCGAGGTCGACCTGACCAACATCAGCAAGCTGCGCGCCCGGGCCAAAGACGACTTCAAGGCCCGTGAGGGCGCGTCGCTGTCGTACCTGCCGTTCATCTGCAAGGCGGTGTGTGAGGCGCTGAAGCAGTTCGACAAGGTCAACGCCAGCATGGACGTCGAGGCCGGCACCATCACCTACCACGACGCCGAGCACCTGGGCATCGCGGTCGACACAGAGCGTGGCCTGCTGGTGCCCGTCATTCGCGACGCCGGCGATCTGAGCCTCGCGGGCCTGGCCAAGAAGATCGGCGATGTCGCGGCCCGGTCGCGCACCAACAAGATCAGCCCCGACGAGCTGTCTGGCGGCACGTTCACGATCACCAACTACGGCTCGGCGGGCACGCTGTTCGACACCCCGATCATCAACCAGCCGCAGGCGGCGATTCTGGGCACCGGGGCGCTGGTGAAGCGTCCGATGGTGATCAAAGATCCCGCGCTCGGCGAGGTGATCGCGGTGCGCGACATGATGTACCTGTCGCTCAGCTACGACCACCGCCTGGTCGACGGCGCCGACGCGGCCCGGTTCCTCTCGGTGGTCAAGGCCCGCCTCGAGGCCGGCGACTTCGCCGGCGAGCTGGGTCTGTAACCGACACCTCACTTCTTCGACGTTCGTCACCCCAGGGTGGCGGGCGTCGTTGTGATTGGGGTCATGCGCTGGCACCACGCCTCCCCGCGCACCCACCCTGGGCGCCCATGGGAGCTGCCCGGTGGGCGCGCCTGACTCTTGGTGCCAGGAGCATGCGATCTCGAGATCGCTGCACGATTTCGTCCACGCTGCACGATTTCGGACTGCAACACGAAATCGTCCGGACAACTTGAAGGTCTGCAGCGATCTCGAGATCGTGCAATGACACACATCGCGAAGCGAGTTATCCACAGATTGTCTGCGCGGGCGGCTGGCGAGGTCAGCCAGGCCTCATGATGCTTGAGTGCTCCCACCCGAATTGGCCGAACTGGACGTCTTCGCCACCAGTCATGCGCGCCGCCTGGGACTGTCCGACGCCGACCTGCGTGCCGCGGTGAAGGCCCAGAGCCTCGTCCGATTGAAGCGGGGTTGGTACACCGGGCAGTCGCTTCCCTGGCCGGCGGACCGGCACAGACTTTTGGCCGGGATCGAACACGCGGCCCGCCCCGACACCGTGCCGAGCCACTACTCCGCAGCGATTCTGCTGGGGCTGCCGGTGTTTCGTCCGGACTGGGCGACCGTTCACTTGATGCGTACCACCCACGGTGCGCCGCAGAACCGCGACGGTTTGGTGATTCACAAGCAGGTGGCCTCCTTCGACCAACCCAACGTCGCCCTGGCCGTGGCTCAAACAGCCCTGCTCTGCCCGGTATCGGGCCTGATGGCCTACGACGCAGCATTGCATTCCAGACTGCTCGGCAGAGACGACTTCGCGTCCGTGATCGGGGCTCTCGAAGGATGGACCGGGCGAGCGAACCTGGCCGTCGTCCGTCGACTCGGCGATGGACGACGCGAATCCGCACTGGAGTCGCGCACCGCCCTCGTCTACGACCGTCTGAGGTTCAGCGTGGAGCCTCAATTCGCTGTGCCTGGAACCGCATACATCGCTGACGGGAGGATCCGCGGCACCACGGTGCTGATCGAATGTGATGGCGACGGCAAGTATGTCGACCAGCGGGCAGTCCTTGCCGAAAAGAGCCGCGAGAACGAAATCCGGGCGCTGGGCTGGTCGATGATCAGAGTGACCGACGACATGCTGGATCGTCCTCGGCTGCTCTATGCCCGCACCCAGACCGCGCTCAGAGACGCGTCGATCAGCGCGGTCCCCGCGGCCTGAGGCCAACGCCAAGCCACAACCATGGCCGATCTACCGAGGTTGCACGATCTCGAGATCGCTGCACGATTTCACCCAGGCCGCACGCTCTCGGCCTGAAACACGAAAGCGTCCTCCTGACGCGAAATCGTGCAGGCATCTCGAGATCGCCAACCCTCACTCAACCCGAGACCGTGCAGCCATCTCGAGATCGCCGAACCTCACAGACGCCCCAGCGCAGCCAACCGGACGCGTTAGTCCCTCGGCATAGACTGCCCGCGTGCCGTCCGCCGATGCAGTTGTCGAGAGCGTCCAGTTCGAGCGCCTGGGGCTCGGCGAGCGGTTGAGCCCGTATCTGCCCACCTGGGACTACCAGCGCGAGGTGCACGCCCGGGTGTCGTCGGGCGAGCTGCCGGCGCAAGTGCTCTACGTCGAGCACGAGCCGGTGTACACGGCCGGCCACCGCACCACCGACGAACAACGCCCGCACGACGGCACCCCGGTGATCGAGACCGACCGCGGCGGCCTGATCACCTACCACGGCCCCGGTCAACTGGTCGGATACCCGATCGTCCGGCTGCCCGACCGGGTGGGTCCGGTGGCCTACGTGCGGCGGCTCGAAGAGGCGATCATTCGCACGCTGCGGCCGCTCGGCATCGAGGGTGGACGGGTCGAGGGCCGCACCGGCGTCTGGCTGCGCGCCGACCAGGCCCAGGGACGGCTCGAGCGCAAGATCGCCGCCATCGGCGTTCGGGTCAGCCGGCGGACGACGCTGCACGGCTTCGCCCTCAACGTCGCCGCCGAGAGCCTCGGCCCGTTCGCGGGCATCATTCCGTGCGGCATCGCCGACGCCGACGTCACGTCGATCGAAACCGAACTCGGCGTGGCCCCGAGCCTGGCCGACGTGGCGGACGCCATCACCCCGCACCTGGCGGAACTGCTGACCTGGCACGACTTCGAGATGGCCGGCTGGTCGCGCGATTGACCGAACGACAGCATCGCCACCGTTCGCCCATGGCTGAGCACGGGTACGTGAGGCGGGCGGTCGTCGCGGGATAGGATGGGCCGGTGACCCTAGCCGACGACGCAGTCAGCCCCGCGCCGAGCGCCGCGCCCGCCGGCCGCAAGCTGTTGCGGCTCGAGGTGCGCAACAGCCAGACCCCGATCGAGCGCAAGCCGCCGTGGATTCGCACCACCGCCCGCATGGGCCCCGAATACCGCGGGCTGATGAAGCTGGTGCAGGACGAGAACCTGCACACGGTGTGCCAAGAGGCCGGCTGCCCCAACATCTTCGAGTGCTGGGAAGACAAAGAGGCCACGTTCCTGATCGGCGGCGACTCGTGCACCCGGCGCTGCGACTTCTGCCAGATCGAGTCGCGCAAGCCGTCCGGCTACGACAGGGGCGAACCCAGAAGAGTGGCCGAGTCGGTGCAGACCATGGGCCTGCGCTACGCCACCGTCACCGGGGTCTGCCGCGACGACCTCGAAGACGAGGGTGCGTGGCTGTACTCCGAGACCATTCGGCAGATCCACCAAATCAATCCGGGCGTGGGCGTCGAGATGCTGGCCCCCGACTTCTCGGGCCGGCGTGAGCTGCTGCAGCAACTGTTCGACACCCGTCCCGAGGTGTTCGCGCACAACGTCGAAACGGTGCCGCGCATCTTTCGCCGCATTCGTCCCGGCTTCAGTTACGACCGCTCGCTCGAGGTGCTGCGCTGGTCGCGCGAAGAAGAACTGGTCACCAAGTCGAACCTGATTCTGGGCATGGGCGAGACCCGCGAGGAAGTGTCTCAGGCGCTGCGCGACCTGTACGACGCGGGCACCGAGCTGATCACCATCACGCAGTACCTGCGGCCCTCGCCGCGGCATCACCCGATCGACCGCTGGGTGACCCCCGAAGAGTTCAACGAACTCGAGCAGGAGGCCATCGAGATCGGCTTCCCGGGCGTGCTGTCCGGGCCGCTGGTTCGTTCGTCGTACCGGGCCGGACGGCTGTACCGTACGGCGCTGGAGGCTCGCCGGCGGCGGGCCCGTGACACCATCACCACGGGGAGTTCGAATGGCCAGTGAAAAGGCGAAGGCGCTCGCCGCGCAGCAGAAGCAGGAGCGCAAGGCCGAAAAGCTGCGCAAGAAGAACTCCGACGACCCCCGCGACTGGGGGCGGGTGCGGCAGATCATCGAGGCGTACAAGCGCACCAACGAACTCGATCCCGAACTGAAGTGGTGGACGCTGCTCGCCGTCGCCGGCCCCATCGTGCTGATGCTGGCGGTGGGCTTCTGGCTACAGCCGTGGTGGCTGTGGCTGATCACCGGCGTCATGTTCGCCCTGGTGGCAGCCCTGTATGTGCTCACCTGGCGGGTCAAGAAGGCCAACTTCAAGCGGTACGAGGGCCAGGCCGGCTCGGCCGAAGTGGCGTTTCAGCTGCTCAACAAGAAGAAGTGGTCCTACGAGATCGGCATCGCCGCCACCCGGCAGATGGACGTGGTGCACCGCGTGATCGGCGCCCCCGGCATCGTGCTCGTGGGCGAGGGCAGCAGCCCGGCACGCACGCGTCAGTTGCTGGCCACCGAGGCCAAGAAGCACGAACAGGTCGCCTACGGCGTGCCCGTCACCACCGTGCTGGTGGGCAAAGACCAGGGCCAGGTGCCCCTCGACGCCCTGCAGAAGCATCTGGAGAAGCTGCCCAAGGCGCTGCAGCCGCATCAGCTCACCGAGGTCAAGCAGCGGCTCAAGGCGCTGGACGCGATGCGGCCCAGGATTCCCGTGCCGCGCGGCCCGATGCCCACCATGAAGGGCGTCAACCGGGCTATGCGGGGCCGCTGAGGTCAGCTTCCTCAACGGTTGCGAGATCCGTCGTCCGCCGCGATCATGAGCACCGACTCGTCATTCGGGGCGGGGTGGGCCCCGCGCAGTCCAGCGTCCACCCGATCCCTGTCCGGCGCGTAGCTGCCCTCGTGACACCCGACTGCCCGCAGGCAGGCAACGGCGTGTCACGAAGCCAGCGGCGTCGGGCCGGCGGCAGGTTGAAGGTTCTCGACGTCCGCCACCCTAGCCCAGGTCGGGCAGCGGGTCGCGGCTTGAGTGGCCTCTCAGCCGGCCAGTTCTGACAACTCAAGCCACTGGGTCTCGAGCGCCTCGGTCTCTGCCTCGGCTGCTTTGACGTCGGCGTCCAATGCGGCCAGACCCGCATAGTCGCTGTGGTCGTGGCCCGCCATGCGCTCATGCAGCGTGTCGATGTGCCGGGCCAGTCGTTCGATCTTGCGCTCGATGGCGTCGAGTTCTTTGCGCGCGGCTCGGGCCTCGGCGGCGGACGCTTTCGGACCGGTCGCCGAGCGTGGCACCGGGGCGGCGGCCCGATCAGCCGTCCGCAGCAGCAGGTACTCATCAACGCCGCCGGGCAGATGCCGCAGTCGTCCGTCGATGATCGCGTACTGCTGATCGGTGACCCGCTCGACGAAGTAGCGGTCGTGCGACACCACCAGCAACGTGCCGGGCCAGGTGTCGAGCAGATCCTCCACTGCAGCCAGCATGTCGGTGTCGACGTCGTTGGACGGCTCGTCCAGGATCAGCACGTTCGGCTCGCTCAGTAGCACGAGCAGCAGCTGCAGCCGCCGCTTCTGACCGCCCGACAACTCCCCCACCCGGGCCGATAGGTGCTCGCGGGCGAACCCGAGCCGCTCCAGCAACTGCGCCGGGGTGAGTTCGCGGCCGTCCACCACGTAACTGGTGCGCGCCCGGGCCAGCACCTCGCGCACGCGCTCGTCGGCGATGGCGGCCAACTCACGAAACTGCTGGTCGAGAACCGCGAGCTTGACCGTCTTACCGGTCTTCACCCGCCCCACGCTCGGAGCGACCTGACCCGCGATCAGGTTGAGCAGGGTGGACTTTCCGCTGCCGTTCGCCCCCAGAATCGCGGTGCGCTCCCCTGGCGCGATGCGCCACTCGACGTGCCGCAACACTTCGTTGTCGCCGAACGACACCCCGGCGTCGATCAGATCGACGACGTCTTTGCCGAGCCTTGCCGTGGCCAGCCGCGACAACGCCAGTTGGTCGCGCGGCGGCGGCACGTCGCTGATCAGCTGGTTGGCGGCGTCGATACGAAACTTCGGTTTGCTGGTGCGAGCCGGGGCGCCTCGGCGCAGCCAGGCCAGCTCCTTGCGCATCAGGTTCTGCCGCTTCGCCTCGACGGCGGCCGCCTGCCGGTCACGCTCCACTCGCTGCAGCACGTAGGCGGCGTAGCCGCCCTCGAACGGCTCCACGAGCTGGTCGTGCACCTCCCACGTGGCGGTGGCCACCTCGTCCAAGAACCACCGGTCGTGGGTGACCACAAGCAGCCCGCCGGCGGTGCGCGCCCAGCGGGCCTTCAGATGGCCCGCCAGCCAGGTGATGCCCTCGACGTCGAGGTGGTTGGTGGGCTCGTCGAGCATCAGCACGTCCCAGTCGCCCACCAGCAGTGCGGCCAGCGCCACCCGACGCCGCTGCCCGCCGCTCAGGGTGCCCAGCGGGGCGTCCCAGGGCAGGTCGGCGACCAGCCCCGCGATCACGTCGCGAACCCGCGCGTCGCCCGCCCACTCGTGTTCGGGTGCGTCGCCGACGATGGCGTGCGCCACGGTGAGCCCGTCGGGCAGGGTGTCGGCCTGGTGGAGCACCCCGATGCGCACGCCGCCACGCACCAGCACCCGGCCGCCGTCGGGCGTGATGCGTCCGGCCAGCATGCCCAGAAGCGACGACTTGCCGTCACCGTTGCGTCCGACCACGCCGATGCGGTCGCCCTCGTTGAGTCCGGCCGTCACGCCGTCGAAGACCACCCGGGTCGGGTATTCGAGGTGCAACGCCTCGCCCGCCAGCAGAAATGCCACCGGTCAAGGGTAGGGGACGGCGTGGGGCCCCTTCTGGCGCGAGTTGGGAACCGTCCCCAACTCGCGCCAAGAGGTTTTTCGCCCGGACGATCCGCAGGCTCGATTGGCACCCCGCAGAGCCGGTTGCCACAATGACCAGGGTGACCTCTACCACCCAGGTGCGACCCTTCACCGGCACCTACCGACTGCAGCTGCACGCCGGCTTCACGCTCGACGACGCCTGTGGGGTGGTTCCCTACCTGGCCGACCTGGGCGTGAGCCACCTCTACTTGGCACCGATCCTCACCGCGGTGCCCGGTTCGGTGCACGGCTACGACGTGCTCGACCACACCGCGATCAACCCCGAACTCGGTGGACGCCCCGCGCTGGCCCGGTTGGCGCACACCGCCCACGAACACGGGCTCGGCATCGTGGTCGACATCGTGCCCAACCACATGGCACTGGTGGCTCCTCAGTGGCGCAACGCCCCGCTGTGGCAGGTGCTGCGCGAAGGCCCGACCTCGGCCGCCGCGCACTGGTTCGACGTCGACTGGGCCCACCTCGACGGTCGCTTCGGCCTGCCGATTCTGGGTGGCACGCTGGCCGACGAACTGGCCGCCGGTTCGCTCACCCTCGCCGTCGGACGCCCCGACGAAGGTCCCGCCGCCGGGGCCCCCGTGCTGCGCTACTACGACCATGTGCTGCCGCTGAACCCCGACGGGCCCACCTCGGGCGATCTCGGCGACGTGCTGGCCGCCCAGCACTGGCTACTGGCCAGCCACACCGAAGCCGCCGACGTGCTCAACTACCGCCGCTTCTTCGAGGTCGACCAGTTGGTGGCGATTCGGGTGGAACTGCCCGACGTGTTCGACGCCACCCACGCGCTACTGCTCGAGTTGCACCACGCGGGGGTGATCGACGGTTTCAGGGTCGACCATCCCGACGGCCTGGCCGACCCCGAGGCCTATCTGGCCCGGCTCGCCGACAAATGCCGACCCGGCACCCCGATCTGGGTGGAGAAGATCCTCGAGGGCCACGAACGGCTGCCCGAATGGGCCGCAGCCGGCACCACCGGTTACGACGCCGCCTTCGCCCTCGACACGGCCCTGGTCGACCCCGCGACCGTCGAGACGGTCACCACGGCCTGGGTGGCCACCGGCGGCGAGCCGTCGCTGGAGGCGTGCACCGCCCAGAGCAAGCGCCAGGTGCTCGACCAGTTGCTGCAGCCCGAACTCAACCGCCTGCAGCGGGCCGCGGCGAAAGCGCTGCCCGGCCACGAGCCGTCCGCGCTGCGCGAGGCACTCACCGAGTTGCTGGTCGAGCTGCACGTGTACCGGGCCTACGTGCGTCCGGGCACCGAGCCAGACGCACAACTGGTCGCCCCGCTGCACGAGGCCCTCGCCCGGGTGCACGACGATCACCCCGACCTGGCCGAGGCAGCGACCGACTTGGCCGGGGTTCTGGAGCGTCCGGGCACCGCGCCCGGTGACGCCGAGGCCGCTGCCGACCTGTGCGTGCGGTTTCAGCAGACCACCGGCCCGGTGATGGCCAAGGGCATCGAAGACACCACCTTCTACCGCTGGCACCGGCTCTGCGCCCTCAACGAGGTGGGTTTCGACCCGGTCACCGGCGAACACCCCGGCACTGCCGACCTGCACGCCTGGGCCGCCCACCAGGCCGACCACTGGCCGCTGGGGCTCACGGGACTGTCCACCCACGACACCAAGCGCAGCGAGGACGTCCGCGCCCGGCTGCTCGCGCTGGCCGGCGACGCCGACGCCTGGACGCGCCTGTCGGCCCTGGCCGTCGCGGCCGCCGACGCGCACGGCGTCGACCTGGCCACCGCGCACCTGGTGTGGCAGACCCTGGCCGGTGTCGGACGCATCACCCCCGAGCGATTGGACGCCTACCTGACCAAGGCGATTCGTGAGGCCAAGCAGCACACCAGCTGGCTGCAACCCGACGACGACTACGAGAAACGCGTGCTCGACCTCGGCCGCTCGATTCTGGCCGGCGACGAGCTGGGTGTCGCCATCGCAGCGGCCGTCCGCGACAATCGCGCCGCGATCAGGTCCGTCACACTGGCCCAGAAGCTGGTGCAACTGACCCTGCCTGGCGTACCCGACACCTACCAGGGCGCCTGCCAGCTCAACCTGACGCTCGTCGACCCCGACAACCGCGACGACATCGACTTCGCGGCGCACAGCGCCCGGTTGGCCAGGCTGCACGCAGGTGGAGCCCTCGAATCGCTCGACGACGAGGTGATGCTGGTCACCTCGCGCACCCTGCGGTTGCGCCGCGAGCGGGCCGAGTTGTTCGCCGACGACTACCGTGCGCTGAACCTGCCGCCGGGCCTGCTCGGTTTCGGCCGCGGCGACGACGTGGTGGTCGTCGTGCAACAGGGGCGTGCCGCGGCGGCGGGCGACGTCGACCTGCCGAACGACACCTGGGTCGACGTTCTCACCGGCTACCGCTTCGACGGCGCCACAGCCGCCGCCGACCTGCTCGCCACCCTGCCGGTGGCCCTGCTGGTACGGGAGGGCTGATGCTGCACCACTACACGGTCTGGGCCCCCGAGGCCGAACGCGTCGACCTCGTGCTTGGTGCCGGGGGCGAGCGCACCGAGCCGATGCAGGCCACGGGCGAAGGGTGGTGGGCCGCCGACGCGGAGCCGGGCGATGGACGGTACTCCTTCGCCCTCGACGACGGCGACCCGTGGCCAGACCCCCGCGGACGGCGCCAGCCCGACGGCGTCCATGCCCCGTCGGCGCTGGTCGACATGAGCACGTTCACCTGGACCGATCACGACTGGGCCGGCAAGCCGCTCAAGGGGTCGGTGGTCTACGAGGTGCACGTCGGCACCTTCACGCCGAGCGGCACCTTCGACGGCGCCATCGAGCGCCTCGACTACCTGGCCGATCTGGGCGTCGACGTGATCGAGCTGATGCCGGTGGCGTCGTTTCCGGGCCGCAGCGGCTGGGGGTACGACGGCGTCGCGTTGTATTCGGTGCACGAGGCGTACGGAGGCCCCGAGGGCCTGCAGCGTTTCGTGGACGCCGCGCACGCCCACGGCCTCGCCGTCTGGCTCGACGTGGTGTACAACCACCTCGGCCCCGACGGCAATTACCTGCCCAGCTACGGCCCATATTTCACCGACCGCCACCAGACGCCGTGGGGTGTCGCGGTCAACCTCGACGGCCCGGGCAGCGACCAGGTGCGCGCGTTCTTCACCGACAACGTCCGGCAATGGTTCGCCGACTATCACCTCGACGGGTTGCGGCTCGACGCCGTCCATGCCCTGCACGACGACCAGGCCGTGCACCTGCTCGAAGAAATGGCCGCCATCGCCGACCAGATCAGCGAGGCCACCGGGGTGCCGCGGGTGCTGGTGGCCGAGTCCGACCGCAACGACCCCGCCACTGTTGCGCCGCGCGGTCTGGGCGGCGCGGGTGGGCTGGGGCTCGACGGGCAGTGGGCCGACGACGTGCACCACGCCCTGCACGTGGCGCTGACCGGCGAGGCGCAGGGCTACTACGCCGACTTCGCCGACCCTCAGGCCCTGCCGAAGGTGCTGGGCCACAGCCCGTTCTTTCACGACGGCACGTACTCGTCTTTTCGCGGCCGGCGGCACGGCCGCCCGGTCGAGCCGGCGGTCACGCCCGGGTGGCGGTTCATCGTGTCGCTGCAGACCCACGACCAGGTCGGCAACCGCGCCACCGGCGATCGCCTCGGTCACCTCGCGGGTAGTGGACGGGCAGCGATCGGGGCAGCGCTGCTGCTCACGTCGCCGTACACGCCGATGCTGTTCATGGGCGAGGAGTTCGACGCCTCCACGCCCTGGCAGTACTTCACCGACCACTCGGAAGAGTGGTTGGCCGAATCGATTCGCGAGGGCCGGCAGGCCGAGTTCGCCGAACACGGCTGGTCGGGCGAGGTGCCCGACCCGCAAGACCCCGGCACCGTGGAGACGTCCACCCTGGAGTGGGCAGAACTCGATCAGCCCCAGCACGCCGCGATGCTGAGCTGGTACCGCACGCTGATCGCGTTGCGTCGTCGGCTGCCCGACGTGCGCGAGGCGGTGCTGGGCGAGGGTGCGGTGGCCCGCGACGGTGACCTGCTGCTGGTGCGCCGCGGTGAGCTGAACGTGGTGGCGAACCTGGGTGACGAGCCCGGACGACTGCCCGTCGCCCTCGACGCCGAAGTGCTGGCCGGCTTCGGCGAGGTGAGGTTGGACGACGCCGAGGTGCTGCTCGGACCGGGCAGCGTCGGGCTGCTGCTGGCACCTCCGCCGACGGGGGTCATTCCGGTCATCGCCGACGCCTGACCGGCAGCTTTGAGATTCCGGGTGGCGCGAGATAGGAACCGTCCCCAACACGCGCCAGAACCGTTCCCGTCATCCCGGCGAACGCCGGGATCCCTGCGCCCCGCCGACCGGATGGCGCGAGATAGGAACCGTCCCCAACTCCCGCCAGAATCGCTGGTCGAGCTCCCGTCAGCTCTGGGGTTCGGGTTCGTCCGACACGGCCGTCACGACCTCGCGCAGCCGCAGCCACCACTGGTCGTGGGGACGCCGGACGGTCGTGTCCATCAAGCTCATCATGTCGCCCATCGGCACGTCTTTCACTTTTGAGCCGGTGAGCCCGACCAGGTAGCTGCCGTCGGCGCCGGCGTCGAGTTGCTCGGCGATCTTGTCGAGCGCATGGCCCACCAGACGGGTCGCCATCAACCGGTCGAAGGGGCTCGGCGATCCGCCCTGCTGCTGATGCCCCAGTACCGACTGGCGCACGTCGTAGCCGCCGCCGCTCTCGGCCCGCAGCATGCGGGCGATCACGTCGGTGGTGTACTCCTCGTTGGCCCGCTCGTTGCGTACGGCCAGGAACAACGACCGGCCGCGGGCGAACGACCGCCGCAGCCACTCGATGTCACGGTTGAGCTGAGCCAGCGTGATGCCCTCTTCATGCAGGTAGACCCGCTCGGAGCCGCCCGCCAGGCCGCCCATCAGCGCCAGGTAGCCGCAGTAGCGGCCCATCGTCTCGACCACGAAACTGCGCCGGGTCGCGGCCGCCGACTGCTTGATGCGGTCGATCGCCTCGACGATCACGTTGAGTGCGGTGTCGGCGCCGATCGCGAGCTCTGAGCCGGGCAGGTTGTTGTCGATGCTGGCCGGTACGCACATCAACGGAATACGGAACGCCGGGTAGCGGTCGCGCTCGTCGTGCAGCCGGTACATGGCCTGGTAGCCGTTCCAGCCACCGATCATCAGCAATGCGTCGACCTGATGGTTCTCGAGCTGCCGACCGATCGGGTACAGCTCTTCGATGCCCGGAATGGTGCGCCGCAGGCCCAGGTTGGCGCCGCCGTCAGCCGTCCACGCCTCGACGTCAGCCCAAGCCAACTCCGTGATGCGACCGTCGCGCAGGCCCGGAAAGCCGTCCCGAACGCCCAGCATGGTGTGGCCGCGGCTGATGCCCAGCCGGACCGCCGCGCGCGCCGCCGTGTTCATGCCGGGCGCCAGGCCGCCCGCGTGCATGATGCCGATGCGCTTGCCGGCTTCGTTCACGGTGATGCGCGACGGCTCGGTGAGTTCGCGTAACAGCTGCGCCATCACCCCGAAGGATTGGCCGCGCGCCGCCATCGCCGCGGTGTAGTCGCCCGTGTCGATCAGGTGCGACACTTCGCGGGTGTTGCGCACGGCGTCCATCAGCGGGACGGCGGCAACCCGGTTGCCGCGAATGCCGAACACGTGGCCTTCGCTACCGGGGTCGGCGGCGAGCAGCGCCCGCACGGCCTCATAGCCCAGCCAGGTCGAGCACCAGCGGTCGAACGCGCTGGGGCGTCCCCCACGCTGCACGTGGCCGAGAATCGTCACCCGGGTGTCTTCGCCGAGACGTTGCTCGATGATCTGGCGCACCTGCTCGGACGTGATCGCATTGCCCTCGCGGTCGGTGGCCCCTTCGGCGACCACCACGATCGAGTCACGCCGTCCGGCCGCGCGCCCACGGGCCAGTTCGGCGCACATGCGCTCCTCCCAGCCGGCCTCGGGCGGGTCCTCGGGTATCAGCACGTAGTCGCAGCCTCCGGCGACCGCGGCCATCAACGCCAGGTAGCCGCAGTGCCGGCCCATCACCTCGACCACGAAGCTGCGCTGGTGGCTGGCGGCGGTGCTGGCCAGGTCGTCGATGGCATCCACGATGCGATGCAGCGCCGAATCGGCTCCGATGGTCATGTCGGTGCCGACCAGGTCGTTGTCGATCGAGCCGACGAGCCCGGCGATCATCAGCGCCGGGTGCGCGTCGGCGACCTCTTGGTCGAGCTCACCCGCCTCGACCAACTCGGCCAGCAGGTCGGGCCACTCGGTGCGAAAAAGGTCGAGCCCCGACAGGCTGCCGTCGCCGCCGATCACCACCAACCGGTCGATGCCGTTGGCCAGCAGGTTACGGGCGGCGGCGCGCCGTCCCGCACGTTCGCGAAAGTCCTTCGAACGAAAGGTGCCGATCACGGTGCCGCCCCGGTGCAGCACGTTGCCGACGTCGTCCCAGCCGAACCGGCGAATGCCGGCACCGCCGTCGATCATGCCCTGGTAGCCCTCGAAAACGGCGTACACCTCGGCCCCCAGGCTGATCGCCGTGCGAACCACCGCCCGCACCGCCGCGTTCATACCCTGTGCGTCACCGCCGCTGGTCAGAATGCCGATGCGCTTGCCGGCACCGATCTGTTCGGTCATGGGTACATCCTTGCAGCCGGACGGCGTGGTTGGTCGAGCTTGTCGAGACTCGGTTCATGCCGGGCGATCTCGACCGATCACCGGACGTCCGGCAGCCCTGGCTCACCCCAGCATCTCAACCAAGCCCGGAGCGCTACTCGAGTCAGGAGATCCCGGCGTTCGCCGGGATGACGGACCCCGTCGTCAACTGACGATGTGGTGCTCTTCGAGCAGGGCGTCACGCAGTTCGCGGCGGCGCTTCTGTTCGGCCGGGTCGGGCACCGGCACTGCCGACAGCAGCCGCTTGGTGTACGGGTGCTGCGGGTCGGTGACGATCTCTTTGGTGGGGCCGACCTCGACCAGGTAGCCGTGCCGCATCACCGCGATGCGCTGGCTGAGCATTTCGACCACCGCCAGGTCATGGCTGATGAACACACACGCGAAGCCGTACTCGGCCTGCAGGTCTTGGAACAGCTTCAGCACCCGGGCCTGCACCGACACGTCCAGCGCCGAGGTGGGCTCGTCGGCGATCAGCAGCTTGGGCTGCAGGGCCAGCGCCCGCGCGATGCCGATGCGCTGCCGCTGGCCGCCCGAGAGCTCGTGCGGGTAGCGGTTGCGCATCGACCGGGGCAGTTGGACGCTCTCGAGCAGGTTCTCGACCCGCTTCGACAACTCACTGCCCTTCAGCCCCAGGTGCAGCATGATCGGCTCGCCGATCGACTCGCCCACCGGCAGCCGCGGGTTCAGCGACGACCCTGGGTCTTGAAGCACGATGCCGACCTCTTTGCGGAACGGCTTGAGGTCGCTCGGCTTGGCGTTGGTGATGTCGCGGCCGTTGATCATCAGCTTGCCCTCGACCACCGGCAGCAGCGCCACCGCGGCGCGTCCGATTGTGGTCTTGCCCGAACCCGACTCGCCGACCAGGCCGATCACCTCGCCGGGGTCGACCCGTAAGTTGATGTGGTGCGCCGCCCGGAACGCGGCGCGGCGGCCCTGTTTGGGGTACTCGATCGCGACGTCCTCCATCAACATGGCCGGCGTCACGGAGGCGTCGCCGCTCATCAGCGGCACCCCGGTCTTCTCGCCCTCGGCCACCAGCGACAGCCGCGCGGTGGGCAGGTCCTCTTCGGCCGTGGCCGAGCCCAGGTGCGGCACCGAGGCCAGCAGCTGCTTGGTGTAGGGGTGCTGCGGGCGGTTGAAGATGTCGTCGGACGTGCCGTGCTCGACGACCTTGCCGTCTTTCATCACCACGATGCGGTCGGCCATGTCGGCCACCACGCCCATGTCGTGGGTGATCAGAATGATGGCCGCGGTGACCCGCTCGCGCAGGTCGCGCATCAGCTTGAGAATCTCGCCCTGCACCGTGACGTCGAGCGCCGTGGTGGGTTCGTCGGCGATCAGCAGCTTGGGGTCGCAGGCCAGCGCCTGGGCGATCATTATGCGCTGCCGCTGGCCGCCCGAGAGTTGGTGCGGAAACTTGTCGAAGCTGTCTTCGGGGTCTGGAATTTCGACCAGCGTCATCAACTCGATGGCACGCACCTTGGCCACCGAAGGCGCCATCACGAAGTGCGTGCGCAAGGTCTCGACGATCTGAAACCCGACCGTGTACACGGGGTTCAGCGCGGTCATCGGCTCTTGAAAGATGACCGAGATCTCGTTGCCGCGCACCTGCTGCAACTGGCTGATGTTCATACCGATCAACTCGGTGTCTTTCAGCTTGGC
>RRZT010480550.1_pt1 | contig 23134 bp, 13 predicted proteins | sample 2165551 | NCBI WGS metagenome assembly RRZT01 (sample SAMN10456910, study PRJNA506462) | wastewater metagenome | biome: wastewater; feature: sludge; material: wastewater sludge; isolation source: wastewater sludge with Escherichia coli K12::gfp cells carrying plasmid... | place: USA: Moscow, Idaho... | reverse complement strand
TTTTCGCAGAGAAAACCTTTGGCAACGGCGTTTTTCTGTGCGTTTCCTCTGTGCCTCCGCGCCGCAGAACGATCTGGATGAGCTTCGGGCGTTGATCTTCGGTGGGCTGCAGGATATCGATTGCCCGGCCTTGAGGTTGGAGGCGGTGAGCGTTCCGGCCGGGCAGTGGATCACCGCGCAGCAGTTGTTCGACCGGCTCGAATACCTGCATCTGGCGCTAGATTACGACCTCGGGCAGGCCGAGCGAACTACGCTCCGGCGACGGCGACGGCGACGGCGACGCGCCGTGGCGAGGAGATTGCCGCGCTGGCTGAACGGCTGGATGTGTTCGACATAGACGGCGCAAACGCCGCGCTGCGCAAATTGCAGGAAACGCTGAAGCAGGCGCACGAAGGGAGCAGTAGATGAATGAGAAAACGGCTGAACGGCCGCACATCCTGATCGTCGATGACGTCAGCGAGAACTTGCATGCGCTCGTCGCCATTCTGCGCGACACCTACGCCATTGCCGCAGCAACCACCGGCGAGAGGGCGCTCGATCTGGCGCAGCGGCATCCGCAGCCCGATCTCATCCTGCTCGACGTGAAGATGCCCGGTATGGATGGCTATTCGGTACTCTCGCGTCTGAAGTCGAACCCGATCACGGCGATGGTTCCGGTCATCTTCGTCACGGCGCTTTCAGACGCGGTGGACGAAGCGCGCGGCTTCGAGCTGGGCGTTTCGGACTACATCACCAAGCCGGTGAATCCGGAGTTGCTGCACCGCCGTATCGCGATGCTGCTCGAATTGCGCCGGCACCGGCGCAGTCCGCTGCTCTTCGATGCACGCAAGTCCACCGATCCGGATCGCAAGGCGACGCTGCTCATCGTAGACGACATCCCGGAGAACATCCACGCCCTGCTCGGTGCGCTGAAGAATACCTACAACATCCGCGTCGCCAACACGGGCATCGGCGCCATCGACGCGGTCAACAGCGACTCGCCGCCCGATCTCGTGCTGCTCGACGTGGTCATGCCCGGCATGGATGGCTACGAGGTCTGTCAGCGAATCAAGGGCTCTCCGACCGGCAACCGCATTCCGGTGATCTTCGTCACCGGAGTCGATGCCGTGGCGGAAAAGGTCAAGGGCTTCGAAGTCGGCGGCGCCGACTACATTACCCGGCCGTTCGATATCGACGAGGTGCGCGCGCGCATCCTTAACCATCTGGAACTGGCGCGTCTGCGCAATGTTCTTGAACAGCAGGTGGCGCAGCGCAGCGCGCTGCTCGAAAAAAGCGAGGAGAAATACCACATCCTCGCCGAGTACTCACCGAACTGGGAGTACTGGACCGCGCCGGATGGCACCTTCCTCTACGTTTCGCCGGCCTGTACCGATGTATCCGGCTACTCGGCCGAGAACTTCTTCGCCGACGCGTCGCTGATGGAGAAGATCATCCACGCCGATGACCTGGCGGCATGGAGTGCACACGGACCGTCGGCACCCGAGAGTGAGCGCGGACCGGTCATCTTCCGCATCCGCACGCGCGAGGGGCGCGAGCGCTGGATCGAGCACGTCTGCAAATCGGTGCTCGATGCCGAAGGGCGAAGCTTTGGCGTGCGCGGTTCGCATCGCGACATTTCCGAACGCCGCTACGCCGAGGAGCGGCTCGACTTCTTCATCAACCGCGATCCGCTGACCGGCCTGCCGAACCGTTCGCTCTTCCGCGAACTTCTGGCGTATGCGATGCAATCGGCCGAGGTGAGCCGATCGGGCTTCTCGCTCGCCTTCGTCGATCTCGACAATTTCACGGCGATCAACGAAAGCCTCGGCCACAAGGCCGGCGATCAGATTCTGGAGGAAGCCGGCAAGCGACTGCGCGCCGTGCTGCCGCAAGTCGAGGCCATCGCCCGGGTCAGTGCCGACGAGTTCAACATCATCATCGAGTCGGGCACGGAGATGCCGCCGGTCGACTTCGTCGTCCAGCGCATCATCGACGAATTGTCGAAACCGTTTGCCTTCGAGGGGAATCCCCTCTACGTCGGCGCCTGTGTTGGCGTTGCCATGTACCCCGAAGACGGCACCGACGCCGAGACCCTGCAGAGCAACGCCGAAGTGGCGCTGCACCAGGCCAAGGCGCGCGGACGCGGTGAAATGCAGTTTTTCTCGGCCGAGATGAGCCGCCACGCGAAGGATCGCCTGTCGCTCGACGCCGACCTGCGGCGCGCGGTCGAGCGCGGCGAACTCCTGCTGCACTACCAGCCGCAGACCGATCTCATCAACGGCAGGATTGTCGGCGTCGAGGCGCTGGCCCGCTGGAAGCACCCGCTGCGCGGCATGATCTCGCCGGCCGACTTCATCCCTCTGGCGGAGGAGAGCGGCTTTGTCGTCACGCTCGGGGAATGGGTCTTGCGCGAAGCGTGTCGTCAGTTCAGAGCCTGGATCGATGCCGGCCTCCCGCTCAAGCACATCGCCATCAATGTCTCGACGGTGCAGCTCGGCCGCGGCCACCTGGTCGATACGGTGCGGCGTGCGCTCGAGGAATCCGGCGTCGATCCAAAGCAGGTCGAACTGGAGATCACCGAGAGCTGCCTCATGGATGACCACGGACAGTCATTCAAGGAAATTGCCGCACTCAAGGCGCTCGGTGTCCGCCTGTCGATCGACGACTTCGGTACCGGCTATTCGTCGATGGCCTACCTGCAGGAACTCGACGCCAACCAGCTGAAGATCGACCTGCGCTTCGTGCGCGACATCACGCGCAACAGCGCCAACGCCTCGATCGTCAAGGCCATCATCGCACTCGGGCATGGGCTTGGGCTCGAAGTGCTGGCCGAAGGTGTCGAGGATGCCGGACAGGCGCGCTTCCTGCGGTCGCTGCAGTGCGACGTGATGCAGGGTTATCTGGTGAGCAAGCCGCTTTCCGGAGAGGATTTCCAGGCGTTCATGGCCAGCTACGGACCGATGCGCCTGCCGACGGAAGACGAATCGCTGTCGACGATTCTCCTGGTCGACGACGAGGCCAGCATCCTGTCCTCGCTGCGGCGCGTCCTGCGCGGGGAAAACTATCGCATTCTGACCGCCAACAGCGGTGCAGAAGCGTTGAAGCTGCTGGCGCTGCATCCCGTGGGCGTGGTCCTGAGCGACCAGCGCATGCCCGGCATGAGCGGCAGCGAGTTGCTGGCGCAGGTGCGCGCGATGTATCCGAAGACGGTGCGCATGGTGCTCTCGGGCTATACCGGGCTGGACAGCCTGACCGAGGCGATCAATCGCGGCGAGATTTCACGCTTCCTGACCAAACCCTGGCAGAACGAGGACATCATCGAGGCCGTGCGCGATGCCTTCCGGCGCTATGCCCAGTCCGTGGACAGCGGAAGCTAGACGACCACTTCAGGTTTTCTCGATTTTTCACCGCAAAGGCACAAAGATGCAAAGGATCGCAAAGAAAAACAAAGCGCTACGCGAACAGCGCGCATGTTCCGTAGTCACCCACAGGATGAGTGATCAATTACGATCCACCCCTTGTTTCCTTTGCGATCTTTGCGCCTTCGCGCCTTTGCGGTGAGTTTTTTCGGTTCAATGTTGCAGATTCGCGCGCTCCTGCTGCTGGCGTTTCTCGCTGCGGCGCCCGCGTTCGCGATCGAACCGGTGACGCTCCAGCTCAAGTGGCGCAACGCCTTCCAGTTCGCCGGCTACTACACGGCGCTGTGGAAAGGCTATTACCGCGACGCCGGCTTCGACGTGACGATCAGGGAAGCCGAGCCCGGGCAGAGCGTCGTCGACGAGGTGGTTGCCGGCCGCGCGCAGTTCGGCGTCGGCACGAGCAGCCTGCTGCTCGCCTGGCATGGCGGCAAACCGGTCGTCGTGCTCGGGGTGGTCTTCCAGCATTCGCCTTACGTCATCGTCGCCCGCCAGGACGCCGGCATCGGCAGCATTCACGACATCGTCGACAAGCGGCTGATGATGGAGCCGATGTCCGACGAGATCCTTGCCTACCTGCAGCGCGAGGGGATTCCGATGGATCGCGTCACGCGGCTGGAACACACCTTCAAGATCGAGGATCTGGTCGAAGGTCGTACCGATGCCATCGTGGCGTACGTCACCAACCAGCCGTTCCACCTGCGCCGGGCGGGCGTGCCGTATCTCGCTTTCTCGCCGCGTTCGGCGGGCGTCGATTGCTACGGCGACAACCTGTTTACCTCGAAGCAACTGCTTGAGCGGCAACCTGAGCGTGCGCAGGCGTTCCGCGACGCGAGCATGCGCGGCTGGGAATACGCGATGGCGCACCCGGACGAGATCGTCGCGATGATCCTGGAGCGCATCAACACGCAGGGGCTCTCGGCCGAGTACCTGCGTTTCGAGGCAGCGCAGATGCGCGAACTGCTGCAGCCCAACCTCGTCCAGCTCGGCTATATGCATCCCGGCCGCTGGCGCCACATTGCCGATATGTATGCGGAAATCGGCATGTTGCCGCGGGGGATCGACCTGAAGGGCTTCTTTTACGCGCCTGATCCCGGGGCGAACCTGGCCTGGCTGTACCGGGTGCTGGGCTTCGGCTTGCTGGTCCTCGTGCTCGCGGGCGGGATCAGCCTGTACGTGCTGCGCATCAACAAGCGCTTGCAGGCGAGCCTCGCCGAGGTGTGCGCGGCCCACGATCGTTTGCAAGTCCTGTCGACGGCGATCGAGCAGAGTCCGACCGGTGTGGTCGTGACTGACACCGAGACGCGCATCCAGTACGTGAATCCGCATTTCTGCGCGATCAGCGGCTTCGATAGCGCCGACGCCATCGGGCAGCGCCCGGATATGGTCAATTCAGGGAAGAACGATCCCGCGATCTATCGCGAAATGTGGGCTGCACTGAATGCCGGACGGCCCTGGTCGGGCGAACTGCTCAACAAGCGAAAATCGGGCGCGACCTACTGGGAAGAAGTGCATATCGCGGCGGTGCGCGACGAGAAGGGCGTGACGACGCACTACGTCGCGGTCAAGCTCGACGTCGATGCGCGCAAGCAGGCCGAAGCAAAGGCCACGCGCCTGATCGAGGAGCTGACCCGCGCCAATGCCGAACTCCAGGCGCTCAACGAGCGATTGGAGGATACCAAGGGGCAACTCGAACAATCGGAGAAGATGGCGGCGATCGGCCAACTCGCGGCGGGCGTCGCGCACGAGATCAACAACCCGATCGGCTTCGTGCGCAGCAATCTGGGGACACTTGCCGATTACGTTGATGGCCTGCTTTCGGTGGTCGACGCCTACGCCCAGGCCGAACCGGCGCTGGCCGCGCATCCGGCATTGCTCGATGAGCTCGCGCAGGCGAAAGCCAGCGCCGATCTGCCGTTCATTCGCGAAGACGTCGGTGTGTTGATCCGCGAATCGCGTGAAGGTGTCGACCGGGTGCGCAAGATCGTCGAGAACCTCAGGGAATTCACCCGCCTCGACGGTGCCGACTGGCAGCACTTCAACCTGGAGCGCGGGCTCGACAGCACGCTCGGGATACTCGAAAACGAACTGCGCGGCAAGGCCGAGGTCGTGCGCGAGTACGCCGGCCTGCCGGACGTGGAATGCATCGCCGCGCAGATCAATCAGGTGTTCATGAACCTGGTCGCCAATGCCGTGCAGGCGATCCCCGAGCGCGGCGTGATTACGTTGCGGACGGGCCGGGAAGGCGACTCGGTGTGGGTGGAGATCGCCGACGACGGCGTCGGCATCGCGCCGGAAAATCTGCAGCGCGTGTTCGAGCCCTTCTTTACCACCAAGCCCATCGGCAAGGGCACCGGGCTGGGGCTATCGCTCGCCTACGGCATTGTCCGGCAGCACGGCGGCCATCTGACGGTGAGCGGCGAACCGGGACGTGGCGCGATCTTCCGCGTCACGCTGCCGTGCACGCGCGAGCAACGGCATTGAACCTGAAAACCTCACCGCAAAGGCGTGAAGGCGCAAAGATCGCAAAGGAAACAACAGGTGGATCGTACTTGGCCATTCACCCTGTGGGTGGCGATGGAAGACAGGTGCTGTTCGCGTAGCGCTTTGATTTTCTTTGCGAACCTTTGCGAACCTTTGCGATCTTTGCGCCTTTGCGGTGAAAAACCGGGTTCTTCAGGTTGATCCGGCACGAAGAAGTCTCAACCCCCCGTTCGGGCTGAGCCTGTCGAAGCCCGTCCCCCCCCTTCGACAGGCTCAGGGCGAACGGACTTCGAACATTACCGCGCCGGATCAATAAGTTACTGTTGCGGCCCGGTGAGCCGCGTCGTCAATCGTAGCCAGGTGCTGGTTGAGCGGTGTGGTGGCGCGGCAGGGTGAGGCGGAATCGGGTGCCCTTGCCCGGTTCGCTCTGAACTTCCAGTCCGCCCTGATGGCGCTGGACGATGCCGTAGGCGAGCGATAGCCCGAGGCCCGTGCCCTTGCCGATGGGCTTGGTGGTAAAGAAGGGCTCGAACACGCGCTTGAGGTTTTCCTGCTTGATGCCGACGCCGGTATCTTCGATTTCCACCCATACCTCGCGCTCGTCGAAGCCCGTGCGCAGGGTGATCGTGCCGCGCTCGGCGATGGCGTGCGCGGCGTTCACCAAAAGGTTCATGAACACCTGGTTGATCTGCGCGGCGATGCATTCGACGTCCGGCAAGCCGGCGTACTCGCGCACGACCTCGGCCTTGTACTTGATTTCGTTCCAGACGATGTTGAGCGTGCTCTCCAGTCCCTGTTCGAGGTTGGCGTAATGCCATTCGGAGGCGTCGACGCGGGAGAAGTCGCGCAGGTTCTCGACGATTTTCTTCACCCGCTGAACGCCGTCGAGCGACTCGTTGATCAGGTCGAGGATGTCGTCGCGCAGAAAATCGAGGTCGGCGGCGACCTTGGCTTGCTGCAGCGAGGCGAGGAGATCGGGCTGGCCCTTGAGCGCGTTCTCGACCTCCTCGTAGGCCGAGAGCACCGAGAGCAGGCTCTCGACCTGGCCCTTGAGCGATCCGAGGTTGGAGTTGACGAAACCGATCGGGTTGTTGATCTCGTGCGCGACCCCTGCCGCCAGCTGGCCGACCGAGGCCATCTTCTCGGACTGCAGCAGCTGGCCCTGCGCGTCCTCCAGCTTGCCGATGAGGACCTGCTGCGCCGCCTTCTCCTCTTTGAGCTGGTCGATCAGTTCGTTCAGGCGCATCTGGTACATCGCCGTGTCGGTGAAGTCCAGCAACGTCACGCAGACATGCTCCACCTCGCCGGCGGCGTCCTTTTGCGGCAGCAGGATGCAGTTCTGGCGCATCGCGTCGATGCCGCCGGTGATCGGGCGGTTGTGGTTGAAACGGAAGAGGAAGGGGCGCTGTTCCCAGGAGGTGAAGGCGTAGTTCTTCAGGATGAAGACGCCCTCGATCTTGCGCGCCAGCCATTTCTGCGGCAACTCGGGGAAGCTCTCGAAGAGGTTGCGGCCGACGACTTCTTTCGCCGAACGCTGGCTGTGCATCGCCATGAAGCGATTCCACAGGACGACGCGGTAGTCACGGTCGACGACGAAGACGCCCGCTTCAAGGCGCTCGACGATGAACTCCAGCAGACTGCGGTCGATCGCTTCGTGCATGTTCAGAGCGCTTCGAGGAAGCGATCGAGTTCTTTGCCGAGGCGGGCGATTTCGCTTGGCGGCATCATGACGACGAGGTGGCAGGCGAACGATTTTGTCTCCAGTGTGAAGCACACCTCGATGAACAGCGCGCGGTTGTGCTGGATCTCGCTAAGCGGGATCAGGTCGCGCGGTGCGATGTCGAGCCCCATGATCGACGGCGCCGAAAAGCCGATGTCGACATCCAGCGTCGAGGCGACGCCGCCGAGGCAGGCGCCGACCAGGATGTTCGCGACGTCGAGCATGAGTTCGATTTCCTCGACGCGATCGGTGTCGTCGTAGCCCATCAGTTCGGCAAGTTCTCGCGGCGGCCCGCCGGAGAAGACGATGATGACTTCGCCCCGGATCTGGCCGTGGAACGCCTGGCGCACGGCAAGGATGTTCTTCTCGCCGACGAGCTGCTGCAGCACGGTCGGGATATCCAGCCGCTCGACGTTGGCAATGCGCGGGATCGACAGGCGCACGAACTCGCCCCAGATCCTGGCGATCGACGAGCCGGCCTGGCCCATGCCGATGTTGGCGATCTCCTGCAGCGCGTCGCGCTGGTCGCCGGTGAGGGTCGCGTTGATGGTTTCGCACTCTTCGCTCATACGACCACCCCATACTGTTTCAGCACGTCGCGCAGGCCTTCGGCGGTGATCGGCTTGCGGATGAAGGCAATGGCGCCCATGGCGAGTACGCGCTCCTGCGCCTTCTCCTGCACATCGGCCGAGACGACGATCACCAGGCAGTTGAGGTCTTCCTTGCGCAGCGTTTCGAGCACCTGATAGCCGTCCATGTCCGGCATGGTCAGGTCGAGGAACATTACATCCACGTGGCCGGCACGATAGGCGGCGAGCGCCTCGATGCCGTTGGCAGCCTGGGTGATCTCGATGTCCCAGTCCGGAGGCAGCGCCTTGATCAGCATTTTTCGGGCGATGGGCGAGTCGTCGACCACCAGGACAGATACCGCCATTGAATTTCTCCGTGATGACCTGTCGTCTCTCGTACGCTCTGTCGTGCGTATGACGAAAGTAACATAGCCGGGTTTTTCGCGTAATGTCCGTGACCGCCCGGATTGACGTAGTGCGATGCGTTGGCGATTAAAACGATAAAGATGACAAAGATGATAACAAAGGCAGGGAAAAGTTCAAGCGACTTTTATAGAGGGATTTATCGCGTCATTGCCGTGCTGTTGTCGATTCAGTCGCTCATGACGGTTGCTTTGCCGGCATGGGTCGCTTTTGTGACGATTTTCGCAGTCATGACTTTCGTGATCGAACTTGATGCCGATGCAACATGGTGCGTTGTCTGTTGTTTCGTGGGAGGGCGGGCGGTGTCTTTGGTTGGTGCGGATGGTGGTTGTAAAATATGATTTAAAATATTTTTTTGATAAATGCGATAACTTGGTCACGAATCTGGTAGCCAATGACTGAAACCTTGATGGCGATTCTTGTGGTCGATGACGACGCGAACAATCGCGCTGTCGTCGCTGCGCAGCTGAAAAATGATGGGTTCGTCGTCCGGGTTGCGGCGTCGGGCGAACAGGCGTTGGAGATGATCGATGCTCAGTTGCCTGACCTAATTTTGCTGGACATCATGATGCCTGGCATCAGTGGTCTTGACTTGGCCGAGATTCTGCGGGCAGAGGAGCGTACAGCGACGATCCCGATCATTATGCTGACTGCACTCGGAGACCTTGATTCCCGATTGGCCGGGCTGAGCCGGGGGGCGGAGGAGTTTCTCGTCAAACCTGTGGCCCGGGCTGAACTCGCCTTGCGAATCCGCAACCTGCTTCGTCTCCGGGGGAGGGCTCAACGTGATGGAGGCATCAGCAGAGACCAGTCGTGGGTGCTGGACAACATTCATTTCGAACTGCAGGCGCCGAATGGCGCACGCATGCCGCTATCGGCCCAGGACTATTTTGTCATTCGAGCAATCGTGGACGGCGCCGGGCAACCCGTCAGTCGGCGAACGATTACTGTCGCGCTTGGTGTCGATTATCTGACCTACGATTTCCGCTGTCTGGATACGCAGATATCCCGTTTGCGCAGGAAATCCACCAAGTTTCTTCGATGTGATTTGCCGGTAAAGACGATACATGGTGTGGGCTACCTCTTTTCTGCGCCCGTCGTGTCATCCCCATCCGCGCAATCGTGAGAGTTCAGTCCGGCAGCCAGTTGCCGAGCGAGGTTCTGTCGCGAAAATGTCAGAACTGCTCAGAATTGACATCGGCGATTTCCACTACACTCGGGATGCTCTGGCATACGCAAAAAAAACAGCAATGTGCGAAATGGTTTGGTTTTTTATCTCCAAGCCTTTTTGCACGGCCTCCCGGGAGACGGCGATGATTATCAGAAATAACGTGAGGTTAGTCTCGGCTTTCGAAGCGGATTGTGGCAGTGCGTTGCTCAGCAAACAATCGCCTGATCGTTCGAGCGCAGTTGCAATATCTGAGAGTGGAAAGACCGATCCGGTTCTGGCTGCCTCAACCAAAGCGAGCTCGGGCGAGGTGAGGCGGGAAGAGGTTGAAGCGGCTGCAGATCGCCTTCAGGATTTTTTTACGCCGCGATCACGGGAGTTGAAATTCTCGGTACATGAAAACACCGGGCGGATCGTCGTCGAGGTGACTGATTCCGCGACGGACACCGTGGTTCGCCAGTTTCCCTCGGAAGAGATTCTGAAGTTGGCCGAATTTTTCGATGAGATGCAAGCAACCGGGTTGTTGATCAACGGGACGGTCTGAAAACACCTGAGGCTGTCACATGCGGCTGATCCGCTCGATCGCCGTGATCAATTCGTTGCGCTTGATCGGCTTGGTCAGGTAATCGTCCATGCCGGTAGCCAGGTAACGCTCGCGGTCGCCGGCCATCGCGTGTGCGGTGACGGCGATGATCGGCAGGTGCCGTCCGTCCTGCGCTTCGCGTTCGCGAATCTTTTGCGTTGTTTCGACGCCGTCCATTTCCGGCATCTGGATGTCCATCAGCACGAGGTCGAAGGTCTGGGCGGCGACGTATTCAAGCGCCTCGCGGCCGGAACTCGCGAGGGCGACGTGGTGGCCGAGCTTCTTCAGGATGGCGACCATCAGCCGTTGATTGATCCGGTTGTCCTCGACGACGAGGATGCGGCGGGCAGCGTTTGTCGTCGGGCTGGCGCGCAACGACGGGCGGCCGGGGGCTTCGGCTTCCAGCGCTGCGACGGCGCACGGGAAGACGAAGCGGAAGGTGCTGCCCTTGCCTGGTTCGCTTTCGGCGCGCAAGGTGCCGCCCATGCGCGAGGCCAGTTCGCGCGAGATGGTCAGCCCGAGGCCGGTGCCGCCAAATTGACGGGTGACCGAGCTGTCGGACTGCGCGAAGGCTTTGAAGATGTGTTCGAGCTTGACCGCAGGAATGCCGATGCCGGTGTCGCTCACGGCAACCTCGAGGCGCACGTCGGCCGCGTCGGGCGGATCGAGGTTGGTCATGCGGATGCTGACGCCGCCCTGCTCCGTAAACTTGACCGCATTGCCGAGCAGGTTGGTGACGACTTGGCCGAAACGCACCGGGTCGCCGCACACGGCAGGCGGCACGGAGGCATCGAAGTTCAGATCCAGCGACAGCAACTTGGCCGTTGCCTGACCTTGCTGCGATGCGACGATCGATGTCAGGGTCTTGCGCGGGTCGAAGGCGATGCGCTCGATTTCCAGCCGTCCGGCCTCGATCTTCGAGAAGTCGAGAATGTCGTTGATGATGGTCAGGAGATTGTCGCCGGAGATCTTGACGATACCCAGGTACTCGCGCTGTTCGTCGGTCAGCGGCGAGTCGAGCAGCACTTCGGTCATGCCGAGGATGCCGTTCATCGGCGTGCGGATTTCGTGGCTCATGTTGGCGAGGAAGTCGCTCTTCGCGCGGTTGGCGCTCTTTGCTTCCTCAAGCGCGGCGGCAAGGTCGCGGGTACGCGCCTCGACCAGCTCCTGCAAGCGGTCGCGGTGCTGTTCGAGTTCGGCGGCCAGGCGCAGGCGCTCGGTGATGTCGCGCGCGGTGCACAACACGTAGTTGCGGCCACCCCATTCGATGCGCGTGGCGCTGATCTCGGCGTCGTAGACGCTGCCGTCCTTGCGCCGCTGCACGGTCAGGAAGGACTGGCCTTCGACCGACACGTTTCTGACCATCTCGAGCAGTTGTTCGCGCGAGTACTTGGCCTCCCAGTCGGCGATATGCAGCTGGCGGAGTTCTTCGCTCGTGTAGCCGAGCATTTCGGCGAACCTGCTGTTCGCCTCGAAGACGCTGCCGTCTTCGTTGAGCACCACGACGCCGTCGTGCATGTGCTCGAACAGCGCGCGCCGGCGCGACGCTTCGGCGGCAACCCGGGCTTCCGACTCGCGCTGCGCCTCTTCCTGCGTGGCAAGCGTGACGATCAGTTCGTCGAAGTGCCGCGCCAGCTGTCCGATTTCGTCATCCTGCCGATCCTTGCCGACGCGCACCGAGCGGTCGCCCTGGCGCAACGCCGTCATGGCGCCCGAGATGCGCGCGAGGCGCGCGGTGAGGTTCTGCGAGCTCCAAAGATGCAGTGAGGTCAGCGCCAGCATCGACAGCGAGAGCAGCGCGGCGATGCTGCCGAGCAGAATCCACTTTTCGCGCGTGTACGGGGCCTCGGGGAAGCCGGCGTAGATCATCCCGAGTTGTCGCCCCTCGCCGTCACGGATCGCTTCGTAGCCGGAGATCTGCCAGCTGTCGAGCACCTCGGCGCGGCGCGCCCAGGTCTTGCCGCCGTGCAGCACTTCGGCGGTGACCTCCGGGCTGGCGCGCGTGCCCAGCGCGCGAATGCCGTCGGCGAAGGTGATGTTGGTCGCGACGCGAATGTCGTCGAGGAAGATGGAGGTCGATCCGGCAACGCTGCCGATCTGCGGATTGACCGGAAAGACGATGTCGCGGATGTGGTCGATCAGCCCGGCATTGCGGTTGATGAGGATGCCGCCGAAGAGAATGGCGTCCGGGTGGCGCGAGGAGAGCGGGAAATGTACGGCGAAGTTGATGAACAGGGCGCGCGTCTCGCGGGTCTGGCTGCCGTCCTCCAGGGCGATGCGCGCGCGCTCGGCGAGCGCCGGTGAAACGGCGCCGAGTTGCGCGTCGGTCAATGCCTCGTATTCGACGGTGGCGACGCCCGTAAAAGCCTGTCGAGTCACGAAGGTTTCCGGGACCGGGCGACCGGCTTCATTGCCGCTGCTGGCGGCGATGATCCTGCCTTTGCTGTCGGCGATCAGGAGGAAGTCGAACTCGTTTTCACGCGCCAGCGCGGCGAGCGCGTCAGTCAGTTCCTTGTCGTGCGTCTTCGTGTTGGTGTAAGCCGCGAGCACCCGCGTCAGGCGTTCAGAGGTGGCGTGCTGCTTGAGGGTGTCGAGCGAACCTGCCTTGATCTGGTCGAGATAGGTGCGTACGCCTTCCACCTTGCCGAGCGCGTTCGAGGCCAGCGCGCGATCGAAGCTTGAGCCGCCCACGGCGATGACCACGGCCATGATCAGCGGAAAGGCGATCACGAAGGGGGCAAGACTCAGGGCGACCAGGCGGGCGCGCAGCGAATGAGTCCACCACGCCCGCCGTTGCTTCGGCGTTGCCGGATTCGCCGTGGAATGCATGGCAGGACCTAGCGCGCGGCGGTCTTTTCCACCTGATCCGGCTCGGCGTAGCTGCCCCGGCGGATGACCCGGAAATAGACTCGACGCCGCGTGTCGCCATTCGCGTCGAAGACGATTTCCTGCTGCAGCCCTTGATACGGTCCGGCGCGGAGTGCGGCGTCCTTGAGCGTTTCGCCGCGCTTGCGTTGCTTCAGCGCGTCAAGCACGACGGTCGCCGCGTCGTGCGCCGAGACCGTACTGTAGCCCGGCGGCCGCTGGAAGCGCTTGAAGTAGGCTTCGGCGAAGTCGCGGTAACGTGGTGACTGATCGTCGCGGTCGAAGTTCTGCACGATCAGCAGCCCCTCGACGAATTCGCCGCCGAGCTCGATCAACTGCTCGGTCGCCGCCCATTCGGCGGCACCGATCGGCAGCTTGGGCGCCTGCTTGCGCGCGGCCTGGGCGAAACGCGCGACGTCGAGCGCACCGGAAATGAAGAACAGGCTGTCTGGTTTCGCCGCAAGCATTTGTCCGACGACCTGCGCAAAGTCGGTATCCGTTGCCGATTCGTAGGGAACGGCAACGGCGATGGCGGCATGTTCGGCGGCGATCGCGGTCCGGAACTCGTTCAGCCACGATTCGGTGAAATTGCGGTTGCGCGTGTCGTAGGCGACGGCGATGTTGCGCTGGCCCAGCCCGGTCATCACCTTGGCGTAGTCCTGCGCGTTGTCACGCGTCGTGCGGTTGATACGGAAGAGGTTGTCGTCCTTGCCGTGGAAAGCCATCGACGTAATCGTCGGACTGACCTGGAAGATGCCGGCCTTGCCGGTGATCGGAACGATCGCTTCGGCCATGCCGCTGGTAAACGGGCCGATCACCGCCTCGACCTTGGCGTCGACCAGCTCCTGGGCCGACTTTTCCGCCGTCTCGCGCTTCTGCGCATCGTCGCGCGCGACGAGTTCGACGAGTCGGCCGTCGACCCCGCCGTTGCGGTTGAATTGTTCGATGGCCAGGGTGACGCCGTTGAGTCCCGACTGGCCGTTGTCGGAGTTGCGGTCGGAAAGGCCACCGATGAAACCGATCTTCAGCGGCGCCTGCTGCCCGCAACCAGCAAGCAGTGTGGTGGCAAGCAGGGCGGCGGCTGCGGCGAGGTAAGCGCGTGGTCGTGTCATCTGGACTCCTTTCGGTATTTTCTTTGGGATCCGGCGGTTAGCTCGTAAAATTGCTAGCGCACTTGATTTTAGCGCGAAAAACGCTATATTTGAAAAAAAAGATAATTTACCGGATTTATAGAGTTGCCATGGATGATCAATCTTGTTCGACGCGCGAAGCTGCGGAAGCCTTGGGAATCTGCGTTCGTACCGCCCAGCTGTGGGTAGAGCATGGCCGGCTGCGTGCGTGGAAAACGCCCGGCGGGCACCGGCGCATCCTGCGCGAATCGGTCAATGCCGAACTGCGTGCGCGTGAGAAGGAGTGCGGTGGCGGTTCGCAGAATTTCGACGTGCTGATCGTCGAGGACGAGCGCATCCAGCGCCAGATACTGCAGGCCAAGGTGGCCGGGGTCTCCGGTGAAATCAGCGTACGCACCGCCTACAATGGCGTGGAGGGGCTGATCAAGATGGGCGAGCGGCAGCCGCAGATTCTGGTCACGGATTTGATGATGCCGGGGGTTGATGGTTTTCATCTGCTCTCCACCTTGACGACCAGTCCGCTGATCAAACCGATGCAGGTGATCGTGGTCACGGCGATGAGCGACGAGGCGATACAGGAGAAGGGCGGTTTGCCGGAAGGCGTGGTGCTGTTCCACAAGCCGGTGCAGATTCCCGATCTGCTCGCGGTCATCCGCGCCTACTACAACGGCTGGAGCCTGCAACGCAAGACGCTGGGTTGATTCGGGGCATAGATCATGACGGGCAGCAAGGCGACGATCCTGGTGGTGGATGACGAGGCGAACAACCGTAACGTCATGGTCGCCCAGTTGGCCAGCGAAGGTTACGCGCTGGTGACGGCGGAAAGCGGCGAAGCGGCGCTCGAACTCATTGACCGGCGCCTGCCCGACCTTATCCTGCTCGACGTGATGATGCCCGGCATCAGCGGCTTCGACGTGGCCGAGATCCTCAAGTCGGAGGAGCGCACCGCCGGCGTCCCGATCATCATGCTCACCGCCCTGGGTGACAGCGATTCGCGCCTCACCGCCCTCACCAACGGCGCCGAGGAATTCCTGACCAAGCCGGTCGCGCGTGCGGAGTTGCTGGCGCGCATCAATAATCTGCTCAGGCTGAAGAAATATCAGGATCGCCTGGCCGATGAGGTCGCCCACCGGACCAGCGAGCTGGAAGACGCCAATCAGCAGGTCGGCGAGTTGCGCGGTCAACTGCTGCATTCGGAGAAGCTGGCGGCGATCGGTCAGCTGGCGGCGGGTGTGGCGCACGAGATCAACAACCCGGTCGGCTTCGTCAATGCCAACCTCGGCGCGCTCAAGGGCTACGTCAAGGATCTCCTGCGCATGCTGCGTGCCTATGAAGCGGCGTGTGGCGAAATGAAGATCGATTCCGCGGTCGACGCGAAGCTGCAGCAGCTGCGCCGCGACCTCGAACTCGATTACCTGCGCGACGATGCGCCGATCCTGATCGACGAATCGCTCGAAGGCCTCTCGCGCGTGTGCCGGATCGTCCAGGATCTGAAGTGCTTTGCCCACGCCGATGTGAACGAAGAGCGGATGTTTGCCGATCTCCACGAGTGTCTCGATTCGGCGCTCAACATCGCGACCAACGAAATCAAGTACAAGGCCGTCGTGGTGAAGGACTACGCGGCGCTGCCCGAGGTCGAGTGCGTCCCGTCACAGCTCAATCAGGTCTTCCTCAACCTTCTCGTCAACGCCGCGCAGGCGATGGCCGAGAGCGGGCGGGGCACCATCAGCGTGCGTACCCGCCGTGAAGGGGCGAAGGCCTGTGTCGAGATTTCCGATACCGGCTGCGGCATCGCGCCCGCGGTGTTGTCGCGGATATTCGAACCGTTCTTCACGACCAAGCCGGTGGGCATGGGCACCGGTCTCGGGTTGTCGCTCTCATACGGCATCGTGCATCGGCACGGCGGGCAGATCGAGGTGGACAGCGTGGTGGGCAAGGGCACCACCTTCCGTGTCGTGCTGCCCATCTCGCGCCCGGAAACTGGAGAAGCTGTCTCTGCCGAGGCTGCGGCTGTGCAAACCCGCTGCGCGGCACTATCCTGAAACCATGCCAGGCCGGGGTCCGGTTCGTTGAACCTGAAAACCTCACCGCAAAGGCGCGAAGGCGCAAAGATCGCAAAGATCGCAAAGGAGACAACAGGTGGGTCGTACTTGACCATTCACTCTGTGGGTCAAGATGAAAGACCGGTGCTGCTCGCGTAACGCTTTGATTTTCTTTGCGAACCTTCGCGTCTTTGTGCAGTGAAGAATTATTGATACGGCGAGGTCATGTTTGAAGTCCGTTCGGGCTGAGCCTGTCGAAGGGAGGGCGGGCTTCGACAGGCTCAGCCCGAACGGAAATCGAGACTTCTTCGTGCCGGATCAATAAGGGAATGACGAATCTGTAATAAATCAGCGATTCCTTGAGTTTTTCAGGTTCAAATTTGAATCGAATCGTAAAAGGGAGCAGGAAAGACGATGACGACGATCTCGCGGCGGGATTGGCTCAAATACCTTGGCGCGCTGACCGCGGGGGGCGTCGTCGCCAACGTCTCCGGCTGTGCGGCGCCGAAGCGGAAACTGGTCGTCACCGCCGGTGCCTGGCCCGGCTATGAGCCCCTCTTCCTGGCGCGGCATCAGGGCTGGCTCGACCCCGAACAGATCCGGCTTGGCGAGGTGCCTTCCAACGCCAGCAGCATCCACGCGCTGGCCACCGGTGTCGCCGATGCGGCGGCGCTGACGCTCGACGAAGTGCTGATGCTGCGCAGTCAGGGCATCGCGCTGACCATCGTGCTGGTCTTCAACATCTCTGCCGGGGCGGACATGCTGCTGGCCCGGCCGGAAATCGGTTCGTTGGCGGAATTGAAGGGGAAGCGCGTCGCCATCGAGCAGGGCACCTACGCGCCGCTGCTGCTCGATACGGCGCTGGCGGCGGCGGGCTTGCGCCGTGCGGACGTCACGACGGTGCACCTGCCGATCGGCGATCAGATGCCGGCCTGGCGGAAAGGCGAAATCGATGCGGCGGTGACCTACGCGCCGTTTGCCGATGAACTGGTGGCGGCCGGCGCGCATCGCCTGTTCGACAGCCGCCAGATGCCCGACACGATCGTCGATGTGCTCGCGGTGCGTAACGAAAGCCTGAGCGCGGGCGGCGGCGACGCGCTGCGCCACCTGCTGGCGGCACACTTCCGGACGCTGGCCTTCCTGGCGGATGCGCCGGACGACGCGGCCAGACTGATCGGCGCGCGGCGCCGGTCGGAAGCGGTGGCGGTGGCGTCAGCCTACGACGGCCTGATTCTTCCCGATCTGGAAAAAAACCGCCGCCTGCTCGCCGGCCGCGCGCCGGTGCTTCAGGAAAAGGCGCGGCTGATCGGCGAGGCCATGCGGCGTGCCGGCGTGCTGTCCGGCAGCGATGACCTGAACGGTCTCGTCAATGGCGATTACCTTCCTGCCTCCGGGAAGGAGGGCGAGCGATGAAAAGGCGCATTTCGATTCTGCTCTTCGTGCCGCTGGTCGTGTTCGTTGTTTTCGCGGCGCTGTTGTGGGCGCTTCGCTTCACGATGGCGACGCATGACCGGGAAGATGTTTTTGCGCAGGCCAGCGGGCAGGTGTCGCGGCAGGCCTCGCGTCTTGCGCGGATCGCCGAGGTCAATCTGGACGATCACATCGGCCAGCTCGAAGAGCAGGTGATGTTCGCGTCCATCGAAATGAATGCCTCGGCCGTCGTGGTGCTCGACCCGGCCGGGCGCGTCGTGCTGGCGCACGACAGCAGCTGGAAAGGGAGCCATTTCAGCAAAGTCCTGCCGAAGCTCGATGCCGAACGCTTTACGAAAACGACGTCATCGATCACCGCCAGCCGGGTTGGCGACATCGTTTCAAGCCATGTCGATATCCTGGTGCCCTTTGTTTTTCCTTCTTCAGCGCCGGGGATACCGCAACAGCACGGGGCGGTATTTGTCAGCACCGATTATGGCGACGTGCTTGCCGAGTATCAGCATCAGCATTTGCTCGATCAGCTGCCGATTCTCGGGACGCTCGCGGCTTTTTCTGTCTTGCTTGCGCTCTGGTTGTTTCTTGCCATCGTGCGCCCGCTGCGGCAATTGACCGAGGCCAGCCATGTTTTGCAAGCAGGCGGTGAGTTCAGCTGTAAAACGTCAGGTTTCGGGGAGGTTCGTGAACTGAGCGGCGCGTTTGGCGCCATGGCGACAGAGCTTTATGAGCAACGTGCTTCGCTCCTGGCAATCCAGGCCGATCTGCACGAGCGCATGAAGGAGTTGTCCTGTCTGTACGACGTGTACCGGATGACCGAGAACGAGGATCTCGATGCGGAGCAGATGTTCTGCGCGGTGGCGGAGCGCCTTCCCGGGGCCGTGCGCTTCCCGGAACAGTGTTCGGGCGTTATCGAATGCGGTGACGCCCGCTATGGCGGGGAAGCCAGCGGGGTACAGGTTTGGGCCAACTTCACGTGCATTGACGGGCAAGCAGCGCGCGTCGGCGTTTGCTATCCGCAGCTTCCCACCGGCGTCAATGGCGCGCCGTTCCTGGGGGAAGAAATTGACCTGATCGACGCCATCGCCCTGCGCCTGAACGGGGTGATCGCGCGCCGCGAAGCGGTGGCGCTGGCCGAGGACAAACGCGCGTTGGTCCAGGCCATCTTCGACCAGGCGCCGGATGCCATCGAACTGGCAGATGCCCGAACGCTGCGCTTCATCGAGGTCAACGAGGCCGCTTGCGAGCTGCTCGGCTACACGCGTGAAGAGCGCCTGGAGCAAACAGTGCACGACATCCAGGCGAAGATGAGCGCGTCGGATCTTCAGGCGATTACCGCGGAAATCGTCGCCTCGGGTGGCTCCACCTTCGAAACGACGCATCGGCGCAAGGACGGCACCCTGATCGATGCGCGCGTCAGCGTGCGACCGGTGCAGCAGGGAGGCAAGGATTACCTCGTCTCCATCTGGCGCGACATTACCGCGGAGAGGCTCGCCCAGGCCGAGTTGCACAAGTTGTCGCTGGTCGTCGAGCAGAGTCCGATTATGGTGATCATCACCGACCTCGACTGCCGCATCGAATACGTCAACCCGGCATTCACGCAGGCGACCGGTTACGCGCGGGAGAGCGTCATCGGCCAGAATCCGCGTCTGCTGCAGTCGGGCAAGACGCCAAAGGCGACCTACGATGCGATGTGGCAGGCGCTGCTGAGCGGCCAGCCGTGGAAGGGCGAGTTCATCAACAAGACGCGGTACGGCACCGAGCAGATCGAATCGGCGGTGATTACGCCACTGCGCCAGCCGGACGGACGCATCACCCATTACGTTGCCGTCAAAGAGAACATCACGGTGCGCAAGCAGTACGAGGAGGAGTTGCGAAAGCTGTACCTGGCCGTCGAACAGAGTCCGGAGAGCATCGTCATTGCCAACCTCGACGCGCAGATCGAGTACGTGAATGCATCATTCCTGCGCGTTACCGGCTACGCGCGAAACGAGGTGATCGGGCGCAATCCCCGCGTCCTCCAGTCGGGACGAACACCGCAGGCGACCTTCGATGCGATGTGGGCGTGCCTGGTCCGGGGCGAGACCTGGCAGGGCGAGCTGTTCAACCGGCGCAAGGACGGCAGCGAGTATGTGGAGATGGCCAACATCACCCCGGTTCGCCAGCCGGACGGCCGGGTTACGCATTACCTGGCGATCAAGGAAGACATCTCCGAAAAAAAGCGTATGGCCGAGGAGCTCGAACAGCATCGGGCGCACCTCGAACAACTCGTCGAGCACCGGACAGGCGAACTCGATGCGGCCCTCAAGGAGTTGAGCGCGCTGTTCGATGCGGCGAGCACGGGAATCGTTCTCTTGCGCGACCGCACGATCGTGCACTGCAACCACCGCCTGGAGGAAATGCTCGGCTACGCCCACGGCGAGCAACAGGGACAACCGACGCGCGTCTGGTACTTCGACGAGGAGACCTACGAGGCCATGGGGCGCGAGGTCTATCCGCGCATGCAGCGGGGCGAAATCGACCTGCGCGAGATGCGTTTCAGGTGCAAGGATGGCCAGGGGCGGTGGTGCCGCGTATCGAGCCGGGCGATCAATCCCGAGCGGGTGGACGACGGTCTGGTCGTCGTCATCGACGATATCTCCGACGAGCGCGCGGCCGCCGAGGCGCTGCGCCAGTCAATGGAGCGGCAACGGGCGATCTTCGAGGCGGCGAGCGCCGGCATCATGCTTGTCCGTCACCGGGCCATCGAGCATTGCAACCGCCGCCTCGAGGAATTGACCGGCTATGCACCGGGCGAACTGCTCGGCCAGTCGGCCGAATGCCTGTACGCCGACAACAACGAATGGGTCTCCGCCGGTGACGAGCTCTACGCGACGCTGCGCAAGAACGAGAGCTACATCAATGAAAGCCAGTGCCGGCGCAAGGACGGCAGCACGTTCTGGGTGCGCCTGTCGGCGCACGCCATCGACGCTGGCAATCTCGCCGAGGGCGTCGTCGTCATGCTCGAAGACATCACGGTCGAGCGTGCCACCGTCGACGAACTGCGGCGGGCACATGCGCTGGCCGAGGCTGCGGCGCGCACCAAGTCCGAATTTCTCGCCAACATGAGCCACGAGATCCGCACGCCGATGAATGCCATTCTCGGCATGGCGCATCTGGCCATGGGGACCGAACTCTCGCCGCGTCAGCGCGACTACCTGGCCAAGATCCAGGCCTCCGGCAAGCATCTTCTCGGCGTTATCAACGACATCCTCGATCTGTCGAAGATCGAAGCCGGCAAGATGGGCGTCGAGCGCATCGAATTCGACCTCGGGCAGGTGATGGCCAACGTCGTTGGCGTCGTTGGCGGCAAGGCCGAGGACAAGGGGCTGGAATTTCTCGTCGAGGTCGACGAAAACGTGCCGACGTTTCTGGTCGGCGACCCGCTGCGCATCGGGCAGATTCTCATCAACTTCGCCAACAACGCGATCAAGTTCACCGAGTCCGGCGAGATTTCCATCGCCGTCAGCGTTGTCGACGAGTCGGCGCAAGGCGTCATGATCAGGTTCGCGGTCAGCGATACCGGCATCGGCATCGAGCCCGATGTGCGCGAGCGCCTGTTCGCCAATTTCGAGCAGGGCGACTCCTCGACTACGCGCAAGTATGGCGGCACCGGTCTCGGCCTCGCCATCTCAAGGCAGCTGGCCGAGTTGATGGGCGGCACGGTCGGCGTCGACAGCACGCCTGGTCAAGGCGCGGTCTTCTGGCTCGAAGTGTCCCTGGTGCGCGGTGCCGAGGGCGGGGAGCGTCCGCTGCCGCCGACCGACTATCGCGGTCGCCGCATCCTCGTCGTTGACGACAATCGGCACGCGCGCGAGGCGATCTGCGCCATGCTGCATTCGATGACCTTCATCGCCGTTGCGGTCGCCTCCGGCCACGATGCGGTGACCGAAGTGCTGCGCGCGGCGAGCGTCGGGGCGCCCTACGACGCGATCTGCCTCGACTGGAAGATGCCGGTCATGGACGGCATCGAGACGGCGCGCGAAATCGCCAAGACGATGGCCGGGCGCGTGCCGCGCCTGATCATGGTCACCTCGTACGGGCGTGATGAGGTCATTCGCTCGGCAGATGCGGCGGGGATCGTCGAGCTGCTGACCAAGCCCGTTTCACCGTCGATGCTGTTCGACGCGCTGATGCGTACTTTCGGCGACGGACAGGCGCAGACGGTCGGGCGCGTCGATCAGTCGGCTGCCGATGCCGAACTGGAAGCCATCGCCGGCGCGCACGCGCTTGTCGTCGAAGACAACGAGATCAATCAGGACGTCGCTTACGGTCTGCTGCGCCTGTTTGGTCTTGAGGTCGATATCGCCGAGAACGGTGAGGTCGCGCTGGCGATGATTGCCAATCGCCCCGGCGGCCAGCCTTACGACATCGTCTTTCTTGACATGCAGATGCCGGTCATGGACGGTCTGAGCGCTGCGCGTGCCATCCGCGGGCAGCCGCAGCATGCCGACTTGCCGCTCGTCGCCATGACGGCCAATGCCCTGGCGGGTGACCGCGAGCGCTGCCTGCAGGCCGGGATGAACGATCACATCGCCAAACCGATCGACCCCGCCGAGCTGCGGGCGAAATTGCTGCAGTGGGTGAAAGTGCATGAGCCAAGGGCGGTGCGGCGGGAGATGGCCGACACGCCGTCCGTCGAAGCGTCAGCCGACACCGCGATCGAGGCGTACGGCGGGATCGACGGGCTCGATGCCGCTGCCGGCCTGCGCTTCATGATGGGTAACTCGGCGCGCTATTCGCGCCTGCTGCGCAAGTTCGCCGAAGGAAACGCCGATTTCGCCTCGCGCATGGCGCAGGCCATCGCTGCGGCCGACTGGGCAGCGGCCGAACTGATGGCGCACTCGCTGCGCGGCGTTGCCGCGCAGTTGGGCGCGGCCGGGGTCAGCAGCGATGCCAGGCAACTGGAAAAGCTGGCGAAGGCGCACGATGCCGGCTGGCAGGATGAGGCGTCGGCCTTGCTCGCCGAACTCGCGCCGCGTTTCGCGACGCTGATCGCAGCGATCCGCGAGCGCAGTCCGGAGAAAGCGCACCATGCTCCGGCGCGGCACCATGCGAGGATATCGCTGGGCGAAGTGCGCGCGACGCTGCTGCGCCAACTCGAACGCGCCGATCCCCTGAGCCACGAGACGCTTGAGCATAACGCCGCGCTGCTCAGTCCGGCCCTGGGCGAAGACTTCTTCGGGCAACTGCTCGCGCTGGTCGATAATTTCGACTTTGACGGCGCGCTGCTTCTGCTGCAAAACCGCTGGCAAGCGCCGAAACAGTGATCCTGAAAAACTCGGTTCTTC
>RRZT010796450.1_pt1 | contig 23143 bp, 21 predicted proteins | sample 2165551 | NCBI WGS metagenome assembly RRZT01 (sample SAMN10456910, study PRJNA506462) | wastewater metagenome | biome: wastewater; feature: sludge; material: wastewater sludge; isolation source: wastewater sludge with Escherichia coli K12::gfp cells carrying plasmid... | place: USA: Moscow, Idaho... | reverse complement strand
TGGCAGAATGACGAAAAAATGGCTTTTAAAAATCTGGTTGAGGAAAATATCAAGATTATGAACATTAAGGGCAATGTCTATATGGTTGATAACAGTAACATCGGAACTTGTATTGAATCAGCAGTGGAGGTTTTAAGTTTGTGAAAAAAGCAGTAATTTTAAATTTAAGTCCCCGAAAAACTGGGACAAGCATGATGCTGGCCACTCGTAGCAAAGAATTTTTGTCGGCCCGGGATTATCAGCTCGAAATTCGACATCTGTATCCGCACTTAAAAGATTTGAGCCCGTTATTGGCGGCGATCAGGGAATCCGAATCAATCATAATGGTGGGACCCTGCTATATTGACACCTATCCGGCAGATACTGTTTATTTATTGGAGCAACTTGAAATAAACCGGGACGTTCTCCATGGCCAGGATCTATATGGCGTTATTCAGGGGGGTATGCCCTACGTTCACACCCATGAATCGGGTTTGAAAATGCTGGAGTTATTTGCCGGCGAGAATGACCTCAATTATAAAGGGGGATTTGTGATCGGCATGGGAGCAATGCTCAATGGTCAGCCGCTGGACAAGCTTTTGAATGGAAAAAAAGTTGAGCAAGGATTTGAACACTTTCTGGACAATGTGGCAAAGCGGCTGAACTCTCCGCCAGACCTATATTATCAGGCTCAGTTGAAAATGCCCGGACTGGTATATTGGTTAATGGCAAAAATGATGAACCGTAAGATTGACAAGGATCGGCGGGAAAAGGGGATTGGCGATCAGGCTCAAAGTCCCTATGATAATGCGGGGATTAATTAGCTGCAAATTAAAGCAGTGGCGGATGGGTAGACAAACAATAAAAAAACTGGTAAAGTGCATTTTTAGTTAAAATTTGGGTAAGAAGCAAAAGAAAACAATTTGAGGAAATTATAAGGTAGGTGAATTCATGAGTCAGGAAAAATCGAAACAAAGCCTGGAATCAGAAAATAATAAAGCGGTGAGTCCTGAGGTTTTGAAAGTTAAACGGCACTGGTGTTGGAGTATAGCTATTATGTTATGCTGTCTGGTAATGTTTATGGCTGGCGGCTGTTTCAGTGGGGCGACTCAGGAAAACAGCAAAACGGCAACAGATGAATCCATGGTTTCTGATCAGGTCAGCGGTGAGACCGCAAATGCTGTACCGGCACCTGAAGCTACAGCAAATGCCAATGTTCCCTTTGATACGACCAAAATTATTTATTCAGGAAATATCAGCCTGAATACAGAAGATTATCAAGATACCTTCGCAAAAATCAGTAGTTATGCAGTCGAAATTGGTGGATTTGTTCAGGATTCCGGATCTAACTATGCATCTGAGCAGGCTGGCGTTCAGGCTAATTCTGGTTATCTTACGATTCGGGTACCATCAGCGAAATTTACAGAAGCGATGACACAGATCCAGACCTGGGGTAGCCCCATCAGCGCCAATGTCAGTAGCACCAACATTTCTCAACAGTACCAGGATGTACAGGCCCAGCTCAACAATCTGAAAATCGAAGAGGGGCGGTTATTGGAGTATTTAAAACAGGCGACCAACATTACCGACATGCTGGCTATCGAAAGTGAATTAAACCGGGTTCGAACAGAAATTGACAGCTTGACCAGTACCATTAAAAACTGGGATACCGAAATGGCCTATTCGACGATTTACGTTTCCTTGTATGAGAAACGGTTGTCATCAACTGCGGTCAACTCGCCATTTTCAGAGATATTCACGAAAATTGGGGAGGGCTTTATAACCTCAATTAATGTGATTCTTTATATTATTGCATTTCTGGTTGTTTTAATTTTTAGACTGATTCCATTTGCCGCTATAGCCGGATTAGGCTTCTTTATTTTCTTGAAAATCAGAAAGAAAATTAAAACTAAAAAGATAGGTGCTGGGAAAACTGAAGCCAGTAAAATAGAAGCTGAAAAAAATGAAAAATTATAAACTAAAGAAGAGACGCCAGTTCCGGCATCTCTTCTTTGTTTTTATGATTAAACTGTTGTTTCAGTTGGTAGCGTCATTGGGGTTGTTCCCGGTTCAGGACGCGTACCACCCGGGCCGCCACCGGGACGACCGCCAGCGGTATTGCCGTTGCTGGTAACAATGGCGGATTGATCGATATCGACAGTCTGGCCACCAGCTGTTAAGGTATAGGTTGATCCGACGTTCATTTCAGGGGTACTGACAACCACCGTCTGGTAGGCTTTTTCAGGCGTAAATGAAGCCAATACTGTGCCGTTGGCATCTTTTAGAGTGACCTCAGTGCCACCGGCTGTTTTCGAAGTAAGATTGTAGAGAATCGATGCCTGGGTTGAGGTGCTTGAAAAGCTTTGGGCCATCCCAGAACTTCCGGTAATCACAATCGTGCCACCGCTGACTTCGGCAGTGCCGTCATAATCCATGGCACCCTCGCCATCACTGGTGGGACCGTCGACATAGAGGGTTCCGCCAGAAACGTAGAGATTTCCGTTGGAGTCGATGCCGTCGCCAGTTGCATTGAGACGGATAGTGCCGCCGGCGATGGAAATATAAGCATTGGGATCGGCGGCCATCATCCCACCGCCACCACCAGGTGTTTGATCACCACCGGGCATCTGTGCGGTTTCAGTTGTCTCGGTCGTTGCCGTATCGGTGGTTGTTTCGCTGGCGGCGTTTAAACCATCGTCAGTGGCGGTAACGTCGATATCACCGTCCTCAATGACAATGGCGGTACCTTCAATGCCTTCGGTACAATTAGCAATGTTAAAGGTTCCATCTGCAATATAAACATAGCCCTTGGTGGTATCGCTATCGTGTTTTGAAGTGAGGCCTTTACCCGCCGATGAGCTGATGTTAAAAATGCCGTCTTTTATTTTAAGCGCATCCTTGCCGTTTAATCCAGCTTTTACCGATGCGATATTAAAGATACCATCGGTAATCACCAGATCATCTTTGGAGACAATACCGTGTTTATAATTGGCGGTGATGTTCAATGTACCAGAGCCATTGATAGCTAAATCGGCCTTGCTGAAAATGACGGCGTCAACGGTGTTGTCGTCAGTTTGAATATATTCGGTTCCATCAGTCAAGGTATTGGTCGTCCCATCGACCAGGGTGATAAATACCTTGTCAGCACTCTTAAGATAAATCGCTGCACTGTTGCTATTGTGGATAGTGACACCGTTTAATACAAGCTGCACTTTTTCGGTATCTGTGGTTTCCACCCGGATCTGGCCTTCGGTGAGATTACCGGTCACGACGTAGGTTCCTTCCCTGGTAATGGTAAGAATGCCATTATCGGCAGTAGCTCCGGTCCCGTTTACCTGGATATCAGTTCCGTTAAAAACTACCTGGGTGGCAGTGCCTGGGTCATAACTGCTATCCTGTTCACGGTTTGAGAATTCTTTGTCGACGACAATCGTCGAAGTCGGCGAAGCGATGGCCGCTGAGGAAGAGGTTGAATCATCGGTATCCTCACTGGTTTCATCGTCAGAGTCGCTACTGCCGGAATCAGCACCGTCTGAATCACTGTTATCTGTGCCAGTTTGCAGAATCTGTATTTCCAAAGCTTCCAGTCGCCGGCTCAAACCCGTCGTTCCCAGTTCGGCACCGTCGGCGACCCAATCGGTGTCGCCCTGATCCTGAATGTGGCCCCGATACTCAACAGAATATCCGGACAAGGCATTGCCGTCATCATCCACCAGGCGAATTCTGATGGCTTCGATGCGTTGGCTTTTATCTCTGGTTCCAGCAAACTCACCATCAGAAACCCAGTCCAGCCAGCCTTCATTTTGAACATGGACCTGATATTCAATGTGGGCATTTTCTGGCACGGTTCCTGTTAATTCAATCCAGAAACCTTCCAGACGCAGACCTTGACCTTCGGTGCCCAATTCGGTGGGGCCTTGAATCCAGGCATTGTCCAGGGGATAGTCCCCGGTATTCTGAATATGGCCCCGGTACTCGACGCCAATACTATTTGAAACTGCGGTTGTAGTGGTGGTGCTGATCGTGGTCGCTTGATCGGACGCAGCAAAAACGCTGGTTGAGAAGCTCAACGACAGGATGGTCATTGCTGAGATCATGGATAGGGTGGATTTTTTCATAATTACCTCCAAATTTATAAAGAACCAGCCAGAGGGCTTGTTACTTTTCATATTAATATCATATCCCGGACAGGTGAGCGTTATGTGAAGAGATAGTGAGTGGCAACTGAAAATTTATCGGTGCCATTTGCAAATAGAAGTTGACAATTAAAGGCTAAAAAAATATAATGAAAACAATCAAATACGGAATGAAATTGCTTACTGATCTTATCTTCCTAAAACATCGACATGTCATGGAGGCTAAGACGTTAGGGTTCTGCGGGAAACGACAGGGCCTCCCACATTGGAAAAGTAAGAAAAATCATGTTTGCATGGAATTTTTTGTGGGTTTAGCTTTGCTGAACCTTCTTTTTTTGCAGAATTTGAATTTTTTATTTTTCGTTTGGGAATTCTGAATTTCGCAGTCTTCCGTTAAAAAAGAAACTCAGGAGGAGAAAATGAAAAAGAAGTTGTTAACACTGGCATTGGTGATGGTCTTGGGGGTTGGTCTGCTTGGCTGCAGTGCGCCAGCAGCAAATTCAGGAAAAGAAGAAAACGCTTCCAAAACGGAAACGACAACCCAGAGTCAGGAGACAGTTGCGCAATTCAGTATCACTCTGGAAGGGGTTAATGGAAAAACCCAGCTGACTCAGGCAGATCTGGCCGCCTTGCCACTGGTAGAAAAAAACATTAAAATGACTAAAAAAGATGGGACAGAAACGGGTGGTGTTTTTCAAGGTTATGCTTTAAAGGATGTCGCTAAACAATTAGGCATCACCGACTTCACCAGCATCACAATGGCAGCATCTGACGGCTATTCCAAGGCCTATGACAAAGCGACAGTTGAGGCAGAAGATTCGCTGCTGACCGTTTCATTAGATGGTGAAGAACTGGTCAGTGTAGTTGCTGGCAGTTTAGGTTCCAGTGCCTGGGTTCAGAACATCAGTAAAATGAGTGTTGTCAAATAATAAAGACCTAAGTGGGCAAAGTTATCTTTGCCTGCTTTATTTTGGTTTGGGAATAAATCGGCAATTCAACAGTTAAGGAGGGCTATGAAGATGAGCAGACAGGAACTTGGAGAAGATCCCGTTGTCAACCACTTGAAAAGTCTCAAACGATGGATTCTGCCGCTGGTAATTCTATTCTTAACCCTTTCATCAGTGCTTCTGATCACGATTAATAAAATGCAGACGGAAGAACGGTTGGCGGCGCTGGGTCGGGAAACAGTTAAAATCATCGTGAATGATGAAACGGTCGCCCAGTTTGATCTGGAAGCGGTCAAAGCGCTGCCAAAGGTTCTCACGGATGAAGGTTTAAATACCAGTAAAGGTAAGGAAGATATCGTCTTTGGTGGGGTATTGCTAAAAGATGTATTAAAGACCATTGATTTTGATTATCGCCAGTATCAAACAGTAACCTACAAAGCGATTGACGGTTATGCCTCCCCCGGGACGATTGCCGAATTGGATGGCGATGGGGTTTATCTTGTCTATGAACGCAACGGCGTCGAAAACACCGATAAAACCCAGGGTGGAACAGGCCCAATGGAAATTGTCATAACTGGTGAGACCTTCAGTTTGCGAAATTGCAAATATCTAAGTGAAATTTATTTTGAGTAAAAAGACTGTTACCATACGAAGATGAGGTGTAGTGATGAAGGTAATATCGGTACGGGGATTGACCCATTCGGGAAAAACAACGGTCATTGAAACCATTATCAGCGGTTTGCGAAGAAGAGGGTACTCGGTAGGATCAGTTAAGGAAATTCATTATGAAGCCTTTGCCATGGATCAACCGGGAACGAACACAGATCGCCATAAACAGGCGGGAGCACAGCTGGTAACGGCGTTGGGAATGGCAGAAACAGATATTCTTTACCAGGAAAAACTGCCACTTCGAAAGCTGCTGGCTCACTATGATCATGATTATGTGATACTGGAGGGTGTTGACGATCCGGCCATTCCCAAAATTGTCACCGGCCATGATTATGAGGGTCTTGAAGAGCGGTTGGATGACACGGTGTTCGCATTTTCCGGAGTTATCGCAGACCAGTGCAGTAACTATCGGGGAAAAGCAGTGGTTCACTGCTTACAGGAACCGGATCGTCTGGTTGATCTGGTTCAGCAGTATGCGTTTGATCTTTTGCCCGGTTTTTCAGAAAAATGCTGTGGTTTATGTGGCACTGATTGTGCAGGGTTTTGCCGGCAGATTGTCGCCAACGAGGTAAAAAGAGCGGATTGTCCCCTTAAAGATGACGGGGTAACGCTGAAAATCAATGAGCAAAAGGTTGTGATGGTCCCCTTTGTTCAAAAACTGATTCAAAATGTGGTGCTCAGTGTCGTTTCGGAACTGGAAGGATATGAAAAAGGTGCCGATATAAAAATACACCTTGGCAGACCAGAAGCTGATGAGTGAGACCATTCAAAAATACTATCAAACCGGTAACTATCAGGTTATCAGACAATTCAAAAGTAAAAAAAACCGGGTTCAGCTGATCGAGATATCAGCGGGTCAGCAGGTGATCCGGCTGATTGAAAAAACATTTACAGAAGCAGTAGCGCTAAAAAAAGAATTGTCAATGTTAAACCTGCTTCATGAAATGGCGTTTAGCGTCCCCGAATGTTTGGGCCAGTTTGACCGGGTCCTATTATACGAATATCTTGGCGGAATGACGCTTTGTGAAAAACTGGAAATAGCAGAAGTTTGTGAACCGGACTTATTTTTAGATCCCACCAACCGGGACAATGAGATCATCGCGCTGTTCAAAAAAAACATTGACTGGCTGAATCGGTTGCATCAAAAAACAGGTCTGGCTTTTTATGATATCAATCTCAGAAATTTCATCGTCAGAGATGATCAGGTTTATGCCATTGATTACGAAGATTTCAGTAAGCTTAAGCCGGCGGTTGATTATGGCCGACTGCTGGCCTTTATCCTGACCTATAAACCGGTCTTTACCGAGTGGAAAAAAGCTTTGATCGGGGAACTGGAGGATTACCTCAATAACGAGATCAAGGTGGATATGGATGAAGTCCGGCAGGAAAAAGAAAGAGAGCTTGCGCGTATAAGTGAAAGGAGGGCTATGCTTGTTTGAAAAGAAGTTTGAAAAACTAACCCTATTTGACCTGGTCACGATTGCCATGATGGCGGCTTTGGGGATTGCGGTAAAGGTTGTCCTGGTACCCCTGGTACATATTATCACCGGCCCATTTTTTATCCCGGGAGGATCCATTTCCGGGGGCATCTATATGCTGTTTATCGTTTTGGGGGCGTTGCTGGTAAAAAAAACCGGAGCGGCCTTTCTGGTTTGTCTGGTTCAGGCGATTCTGGTCACCGTCACCGGTACCATGGGTTCCCATGGCATCATGAGCATGCTTACCTATTTAATGCCAGGTATCGGCGTGGAAATGCTTTATTTTATCATAGGAAGATATAAATACACCAAAGGGGGCTGCTTTAGTGCCGGGGTGGTGGCCAATGTACTGGGGAGCTTTGGCGTTAATTTTGTTTTCTTCCGCTTGCCGTTGATCCCGCTGCTGCTGACTTTGAGTTTGTCAGCTCTTTCGGGTGGGCTGGGAGGACTGTTGGCCTATGCGATTGCCAATCAGGTCAACCGTTTGGGGTCTTTCAAAGAGCCGGAACTGGAGGAGGAAATAGACATCCGCCACAGTGGTGATCCCAGATTAGTTGATCCAGCGGAAAAGACAAACCATGAATGAGCCACAAGTTCAAAAAAAGTCAGTTGCTATTCAAAAAATAATCAGCAGTAAAACTGGAGGCCGAAATGAATCCCATAGAAGTGCGCGATCTTTATTTTCGTTATCCTGGTAGCGAGGTCAATATCCTCCATGGACTGGATCTGAGTCTGAAAAAAAATGAAATTCTGGCTGTCGCTGGTCATTCTGGCTGTGGCAAAAGCACGCTGTGTCATATCTTAGCTGGAATCATTCCCAAAACCATCCGGGGCAGAGTACAGGGCGAGGTAGCTGTGTTTGGTGAATCTATTTTTAAAATGCAAACGTCCAGACTAGCCGAAACGGTGGGAATTGTCTTTCAGGAGCCGGATAATCAACTGTTTTCCCCCACCATTGAGGCGGAGGTTGCCTTTGGCCCTGAAAATCTTTGTATCAAACGAGAGATTATCGGAGAACGGATTGCAGCGATGCTAAAAATGGTAGGAATGGAGGATTACCGGTTTGATTCCCCCAATAATCTTTCCGGTGGTCAAAAGCAACTGATTGCCCTGGCTTCAGTCCTCAGTATGGAACCACAGGTACTGCTGTTTGATGAAGCCTTGTCTCAGATCGATAACAGGGGCCGGGAGTTGATCAAAGCGGTCATGGGGCGATTAAGAGAAGCGGGGAAATCGATTATCATGGTCGAACATGATTTTGAAAATATGGATCTTGCCGATCGTATCCTGGTACTGAAGCATGGCCGTCTGATTCCCTATGAAGGCAACTTATAGTGATTTAGTATCTGAAGGCAAAAAATAAAGTGAGAAACAATGAATGGAGCCAGAATGGAGAGCTATATCAAACTCACGGGAATATCCTATGGCTATCCCCGTAGCAGATTTGCATTAAGGGATATCAATATGTCACTGAACCGGGGCGAAATTGTCGGGATCACCGGTGAAAATGGATCAGGAAAAACCACTCTGGGAAAAATTATCATGGGTATTCTGATGCCAGATTCAGGAAACATCGTAATCGACGGCGTCGACGGAAAGAACTTGAAGCTGTGTGAGCGTGGGTCTAAGATTGGTTATGCTTTTCAAAACCCGGACCGTCAGCTTTTTGCTGCGAATGTTCGGGATGAAATCATCTTTCCGCTGGAAATTAAGGGAATGAACAAAACGTTGGCGCAGGAAAAGGCCGCGGCACTGCTGGAGCGGTTTGAGCTGAGCCATCTCAAAGAACGGGTGCCGATGCGGCTGAGCCGGGGCGAAAAACAGCGCCTGGTGCTGGCGGCAACTCTGGCGCAGGAGCCCGGATTTCTAATTCTGGATGAACCCGCTACGGGGCTGGATCGGGATCGCAAAAAAGCGCTGTATCAGTTAATGGAAGAACTGGCCCGGGAAGGTATTGGTCTGGCCGTGATTTCCCACGATCTTCAATTTATTGAGCATCATGCCAATCGCATTATCAGGCTGGAGAATGGAAAGGTTGTGGATGATGGCTGCTAAGATCGATCCGCGAACAAAAATAGTGCTGGTCCTTTGTCTGACCACGATGGTACTGGTGGTCGAGAATCTGGCTTTTGTTGTGGGGATCGGTATCATTTCAATTGCCTGCGCGCTACTGATGGGGGTGCAGTTATTGGCGCTGATCAGGCGGTACCAACGGATTTTGGTCTTGCTCTTGACCCTCTCGATTATCCAGAGTATTTTTACACCCGGTCCAAAAGTGCTTTTTGAAATATTTGGGATCCCGCTGCTGACCGAAAAAGGGCTTGAAATGGGGATTAAAACATTTGTCCGGATGCTGGTCATTCTGACTTCCGGGGTTATTATGTCGACCTCAAACTACCGGGAGACCATACAAGGGCTGATCCAGTGGAAGGTACCCTATAAAATCGCCTTTATGACGGCGTTGTCGTTGCGGTTTATTCCCATCTTCGCCGAAGAATTTCAGGATTCCATGGTGGCGTTGCAGTTAAAGGGAATCGATTTCAAAAAGATCCCATTTGGTAAGAAAACCCAAATCTACGTTTATCTGATTACCCCAATTATTCTGTCCTCATTAAAACATGCTGAAGAAATCGCCATTGCCATGGAAAGCAGAGCCTTCGGCGCTTATCAAAGCCGGGTAGAATACCTGGTGCTCAGACTAAAAGGATATGATTATGGGGTGATGATCGCAGCAGTTTTTCTGAGCATCAGCTACGTCTGGACGGCTTTGATGGTCTATTGAAGCTATAAAACAATACATCAAATAAACGGCTTATTTAAAAATAAAAAATCGACAGGAGAGTGTAATGAAAAAGAGTATCAGCCTGTTTTTGGCGATAATGATGGCAATGTTTCTGGTGGTGGGATGCAGTGACGGTGGTCAGAAAACTTCTGCAAGTGCGCCGGAATTTTCGGGAACTGCCCAGGTAAGGGTCTTCACCGCCGCTGGTCAGGAATGGATCATTGATCAGAAAACCATGTCCACCGTTCCGCTGGTGGCGTTTGAAACGACCCAGGGAAAAAGCGGCGAAGAACCAATAACTAATGGACATTCGGGAATCCTCTTAAAAGATATTCTGGCAACAGCCGGTGTCGATTTAAGTACGGTTAATCAGATCACCTGTACTTCTCAGGATGGTTTTTCAAAGGCCTACAGCAAAGCCGATCTGGAAGATCCGGAAAAACTTTTTCTGACCTTTGCAATGGATGGTGAAAATTTGAGCTATGAGAATCAGGACTGTTTTTTTATCGTGGCCAAGAATGAGAGCTTTAAGCAAAACTGGACAAAATTTCTGAAGGAAATCGAGATTTCCTGATTAACGGATTTATGTGATAAGAGAAGGTGAGAGAAAGATGAAAAGAGTTTATATCGGGGTTCTAACCGGTCTGATGATGGTGATGTTAGCCGGTTGTGCTAATGGCGTCAGCTATGAAGCAGGCAGCTATGTAGGGTCGGCGCAAGGGAAAAATGGTCCCATCAAGGTGGAGGTGACCTTTTCGAAAAATAAAATTGAATCGGTACAAGTGGTTTCTTACAAGGATGATCTGGACTATGCAACCAAAGCGGTCGAAGGGATGCCGGAAAGTATCATCGCAAAACAACGGCTGGACGTTGATGCAGTTTCTGGGGCTACTCTGACCAGTCGCGGTATCGTCGGTGCGGTGGCGCAATGCGTAACAGATGCCGGTGCTGATCCCGAAAAATTGGGCTTCACATCGGTAGCAAAAAAAACCGACAGTCAGGAAGTGCTGATTACCGGTCTGACTGATGAAAAAATTATCACCGGCGATGAAATCAAGGCCATGACGCCCGTGACATTTGAAGCGATTTCAATTGATGCCAGTGGAACACAAACGCCCACCTCTGGAAAAGGAGTCAAACTGGAAGATATTCTGGCGCAATATGGGGAATCGCAAAAAAACTATGACGCCATTGTATTAAATGCCACGGATGGTTACGCCATCGAAATTCCCCGGGATGTATTGGCGATTCGGGATGTGATCATTGCCTATGAAGTTAACGGTGCAGCCTGTGATTTGCGGACGGTGGTGCCGGAGGAACGGGCGATGTATTGGGTGAAATTCCTCAATAAAATCGAGATTAAGGGGGCTGTGACCCAGGTCGAAACCGAAAATCTGGCAATGCTGGAAACGGCAGTTTTGAGCTGTACACCGGAAACCTACAAATATTATGATGCCATTGATCAGGCTGTTCCAACCAGTCAGCTATTGGAAAAAACCGGGGCTGTGCAAACAGAGACGGTAGATGTGGCTGGGATGGATGGTTGGGCGCGAACCGAAAATTATGATCTATATAAGAACCAGTATATTAAAATTACCGGCGAAAATGCGCCAATGTTTATTGGTCCGGATCTTCCGGAAGGGATGCGGATGAAGGATATGCTCTATAATAAGCTGGGAAAAGATCTGCTTTTGAGTGTTTCAAAAGCCCAGGAAAAATATGGCACCACCACCATGAATGGAAAATCCGGAGTAGCCATCGATAAAATATTCCAGGAGTTGAAAATCAGGGAAGCAGCCAAATACAAGCTGACGGGTTCTGATGGAGTCGAAACTGAAATTTCCCTGGAAGAACTAAAGAAGGGGATTTTAACGCTTTCTGACGGCGGTATTGACGGTGTTTTTGAAGGCCCAGATGCTGTTTCGGTGAAAGGATTGCTCTTCATTAAAGCGGCTGAGTAGGTGAAAAGATGACCGGTTATTTAAAAAAAATTCGGATTATGATACCCTTGATGTTGCTAGTTTTCATTCTTTCCGGATGTGATTATCAGGGCTTAGGGGGCGAGTATCCCGAAAGCTTTACAATTCGTGGTGATGTCGAGACGCCACTGACCATTAATACCATGATGGGTTATCCCATCAAGCGGGTTACCAAGGATGAAAAAAACTATACCACGATTGCCCTGGAAAAGGTGATTGCTTCGGCTCAGCCTCGATCAACCAGTAATGATCTACTGTTAATCGGGGCAGATGGATTGTCTTCCAAAATAAACGGAAATGATCTCAGTGACTGTCATCTGAGCTATTCAAATCGCTATGACTGGGAATTGATCAATACCCTTCATCCCATCTCCAGTCAGATCAAAAATCTGAGTGCCATCATCGTGATTTCGACTGATCTGGATGAAGATAAAAAGGCTATCGGAATTGATGACAAAAAGGGCTACCGGAGCACTACGGCCGGTAATTTATACCTGAATGGCTTCACCGAGAAGCGAATATTTGAAGGTCAGTCTGAAATTAATGGAAAAACAGTGACTGTTTACACCACCCATAAGCAGGTTTTGCCGGTAGATCTGCTCGATTTTCAGGCGGAAATCGCCGTATTTGGACGGGATGGCAGCATCAAATTCGATAAGGTGAGCGATAAAAGTTTTTTTGAAATCAGTGAGACCGGGATCAACTACACGGCCTCGGATTTGACAACGATCACTGATGTCGCCGGTGTGCTAGGGGATCCGCCCCGGTTTTCCATTACCGATGTGGCCCCGGACGCCATTCATCAACTGGAAAAAGGCAGTGATGTGATGGTCATTGAGTTGGATGGCCTGGGTTGGACAATGTTGAAAATGGCAGGTGAACAGGGGAAAGCTCCTTATTTATCCAGTTTGCCCGCTCAGCCGGCTTTGTCTGTTTACCCGCCGATTTCTCCGGCGGGACTGGCAGCCATGATCACCGGAACACTTCCCAGCAGCAATGGGATTAACAACCGGGAAGTGATGGATTTTAACGGTACAGATATTTTTGATAAAGCCCGGGCACTCAACAAAACGGCCGCTTATATCGAAGGCGATGTCAAAATGCTCAACACATCCATCGAACCGGTCCTTTCAGTCAATGAGGGTGACCAGGATAGGAATGTTTTTGAGAACACCAAAAAAGCAATCAGCACAAAAAACCAACTGATCTTCACCCATTTTCATAGCATTGATGATGATGCGACCACCTATGGTCCTTATTCTCCGGAGGCGATGGCGCAAATTTACGAAGTGGATAAGATGGTCCAGGAACTGACCCGCGATTTTAGGGGAACAATCATCATTACCGCTGACCATGGGCTCCATCCAAGTGGTTCAGGGGGGACCCATGGCAGAATCTGTAATGAAGATATGGTAGTGCCCTATATAATTATTAAGAATAGAGAACTGTAGAAAGACAATAAAAAGTACTGATAATTGAACACTTATTCATAAAAAGAAATGGACGATTATCAACTGCTCAAAATATACGTGGTTAAAGTGATTAATAAAAGAGCAAATGATCAATTATAGAACAACTAAATATCGGACGATGTTCAAATATAAAACACTTTTGAAAATGGAGCTGTCAAAGAAAGGCCTTAAATAGGCTTTTTTTTATTTGGCACGTTTATTGCTATATATTACAACCATCACAAGTAATGCAGTGAAAGTGATACAGTTCAAGCTAATGGAGGAAACAACATGAAGGTAGTACCTGTTCGTGAATCAGTGGGTATGTTCCTGGCACATGATATGACCCAGATCATCCCTGGGGAGTTTAAAGGAGCAGCATTTAAGAAGGGGCATATTGTGCAGGAAGAAGACATTCCGCGATTATTGAACATGGGAAAAGAACACATTGCCATTATTGAATTTAATGATGGAACCATCCATGAAGACGATGCGGCATTGCGATTGGGAAAAGCAGCAGCGGGAATTGGGGTTGAATTTGTCGGTGCATCCGAAGGAAAAGTGACGATGACAGCCACTCAATCGGGATTGTTAAAAATAAATGTGGATACATTACAGGAAATCAACGAATTAGGTGAAATGATGATGGCCACTCTCCATACCGATACTATGGTAACTAAAGGAACTCTGGTTGGATCAACCCGAATCATCCCGCTATCGATCGAAAATGAGAAATTGGTCAAGATGGAAGAATTATGTGCAAAAAGCAAGCCAATTGTCGAAGTGTTGCCACTGAAAAAATTCAAAGTTGGAGTGGTTACCACCGGTAATGAGATTTTTTACGGTCGGATTGAAGACAAGTTCGGAGATGTTATCAGAGCGAAATTTGCAGAACTTGATTCTGAGGTATTTAAACAGGTTTTTTCCCGGGATGACTCGGATATGATTGCCCAGAGTATTCTCGGATTAATCGCCGAAGGAGCCGATATTGTTACGGTAACCGGGGGAATGTCGGTGGATCCGGATGATGTCACCCCGGATGGAATCAAAAAAACCGGGGCTGAATTTATCTCCTATGGGGCCCCAACCTTGCCGGGAGCGATGTTCTTACTTTCATATCTGGGCGATATTCCAGTCCTGGGATTACCCGGTTGTATTATGTACAGCCACCGTACAGTTTTTGATTTGGTGGTACCTAAGCTGATGGTCGGCGAAAAATTAACCCCCAAAGACATATCCAAACTGGGACACGGAGGTCTATGCTCCACCTGTCAGGAATGTCATTATCCCAATTGTGGATTTGGAAAAGGTTGATTTTTGCATCCATATAGAGTAAATAGTTTTTAATATTTTTAAGGAGGATTTCACGTGGAAAAAAAGACATTGTTCATTAACGGGATTCAAAGGACGGTAATTGTTGATCCGGAAACAACCCTGGCCAATTTAATCAGAAAACAGCAGGGTTTAACCGGAACAAAGATTGGTTGTGGTAAAGCAGAATGTGGAGCTTGTTCAGTTATTTTAAATGGCAAGGTAGTGCGATCCTGTGTGACCAAAATGAAAAAAGTTGATGATGAATCTGAAATCATCACCATTGAAGGCGTTGGCACCCATGATAACCTGCATCCATTACAATTGTCCTGGATGGTCAATGGGGCCGCTCAATGCGGTTTCTGTACCCCTGGTTTTATTGTATCGGCCAAAGCATTGTTGGAAGAAAACCTGAGCCCAACCCGCGAAGAAGTTCGGGCCTGGTTCCAGAAACATCGAAATGTTTGTCGTTGTACCGGTTATATCCCCATCGTTGATGCCGTTATGGACGCCGCCAAACTGATGCGTGGCGAAATTAAAAAAGAAGACCTGTGGTTCCAGCTAAAAGAAGGTGCTTCAATTATGGGTTCTAATATGGCTCGTCCTTCAGCACTGGCAAAAGTTACCGGAAACTGGGATTTTGGGGCCGATTTAGGATTAAAATTGCCGGCAAATACGTTGCACATCAAACTGGTTCAGGCTCAGGTTTCTCACGCTAATATTATTTCTGTTGATACCTCCGAAGCAGAAAAAATGGAAGGTGTCTTCAAAGTCATCACCGCTAAAGATGTACCTGGTACCAACCGCATCAATGGTCTGGCCTTCCCGCAGAATTTAGGTGATGGGCTGGAACGGCCAATCTTGAATGATAAAAAAATCTTCCAGTTTGGTGATGCCATTGCGATGGTATTGGCTGATACCCCTGAACAGGCCGAAGCAGCCGCTGCCAAAGTGGTGGTCGAAGTTGAAGAATTACTACCATATATGAGTGCCCCTGCTGCTATGGCTGATGATGCCATCGAAATTCATCCGGGAACACCAAACATCTACTTTACCACCAATGTGGTAAAAGGTGATGAAACCGCACCATTAATGGAAAAACTGCCAAATGTCATTGAAGATGACTTCTATGTTGGTCGTCAACCACATTTACCATTGGAGCCAGACGTTGGATTTGCCTACTTTGACGAAGAAGACAACCTGATGGTTCATTCCAAGAGTATTGCTCTGCATTTCCACCAACTAATGACCGCCGAAGCAATTGGCGTCGACCCAACCAAATACTTCATCGTTCAAAACCCAACCGGCGGAACTTTTGGTTATAAATTCAGCCCAACCATCGAAGGTTTGCTGGGGGTTGCTGCATTGGTTACCAAAAGACCAGTTTTCCTGGAATTTAACATGTACCAACAAATAACCTATACCGGAAAACGGTCACCATTCTTTATGAATGTAAAAATGGGTGCCGACGAAAATGGTATCCTGAAAGCGATGGAATCGGACTGGTCAGTGGATCATGGCCCCTACTGTGAATTTGGTGATCTGGTAACGACCCGAGGATCACAGTTCATCGGTGCTGGCTACAACATTCCGAACATTCGTGGTGAAGGCCGAACCGTTGCCACTAACCATGCCTGGGGTTCAGCATTTAGAGGTTACGGCTCGCCGCAAAGCTTGTTTGCTTCAGAAACCTTAATCGATATGCTGGCATATCAAATGGGTGAAGATCCTCTGGAACTTCGCTATAAAAACGTTTATCGCAAAGGTGACACCACACCAAACGGCTGTGAGCCAGATGTTATTGCTTTACCACAGGCAATTGACACGATCCGACCGATTTATCAGGCTGCCAAAGCTAAAGCTGAAGCCCTGAATGCCGAAGGCGGAGCAGTCAAACATGGGGTAGGTATCTCACTGAATATCTACGGCTGTGGTCTTGACGGCCCCGACTCCTCTGAAATGTGGATCGAATTGACTAAAGATGGCGTTACCGTCGGGGATTCATGGGAAGACCATGGCCAGGGCGCTGATATGGGAACATTAACCTTTGCCCATGAAACGCTAAGACCTTTAGGGATTAAACCAGAACAAATCAAGCTGGTGATGAATAATATGAAACTGACACCAAACAGTGGACCAGCAGGCGGCAGTCGTTCCAACGTTATGACCGGAAACGCCATTAAAGTGGGGTGTGAAAACCTGCTGGCGGCCATGATAAAAGCCGATGGCACTTATAGAACGTATGATGAAATGGTGGCCGAAGGTCTGCCGTTGCGCTATGAAGGCGTTTGGACAGCCCCGTGTACCGCGCCATCAGTTGAAACCAGCCAGGGAAATCCATTCCCAGTTTACATGTATGGGGTGTTATTGTCAGAAGTTTCGGTTGATACCACTACCGGTAAAACTCATGTCGATAAATTGACGCTGGTATCTGACTGTGGAACGATTACCAATAAAACCGTTCTTGAAGGTCAGTTATGGGGTGGTTTAACCCAGGGGATTGGTCTGGCCTTAAGCGAAGACTTTGAAGATTTGAACAAACATACAACCTTAACGGGCTGCGGTATTCCACAGGTGAAGGATGTTCCCGATGAAATCGTCCTGATTCACCAGGAAACCCCACGTCCATTAGGACCATACGGGGCAGCCGGATCAGGCGAAATGCCATTGTCGGCTCCTCATGCATCGATTGCGAATGCGATCTTCAATGCCTGCGGCGTAAGAATCAAACATCTACCAGCTTATCCAGAAAAAGTTCTTGAAGGTTTAGAAGCCTTAAAATAAGCAAACCAAGTCTGATTACCAAAGGAATTGAAAGCTTCTAAGCTTTCAATTCCTGTTTTATATTTAACGCAAGCGTGTGAGGGAAAGAGCTTTGGTGTATGTTTCTATGATACAATTGGATGAGATTACTGGCTTGGGATAAATGAAAATTTCGTGTCCTACGAAATCAGTTTAACGATCAGGGATAGAATTTTTTATAGAAACAGACATCAGCACCGATGATGGTGTTTAGTTGCCGCAATGACCTGAATAATAAAGAGTTAGGAGACCAACTATGAATTTAGATAAATTATTGGAAACCGGGGATCGGTGTATTCATAAGGAACCCCCAACTTGTACCGCCCAGTGTCCGGTTCATCTGGAAATCATTGATTTTTTAGCAGAAATAGAAAAAGGAAATTTTGAGAATGCCTACAAACTGATGGAAAAGAAGATGCCGTTTCACAAAATCATTGGGCGGATCTGTGATCATCCCTGTGAAGCACCCTGTGAACGGAGTAAGGCCGGTGGCTCAATCCGGATTTCAGAACTGGAGAAAGCGGTACTGGAATACGGTACCTACAAACCGAAGAAAGTCTGGCCGTTACCTAAGAATAAAGGTAAGGTTGCCATTATCGGTGGCGGCTTAAGTGGTCTGACGGCGGCGGTTGATCTTGATAAAAAGGGTTATATCGTTACGATCTATGAAAAAAGCCAACGCTTAGGGGGGCGACTGTGGGATTTTGTAGGCAAAGGATTGACAGAAGCGTTGCTGCTGGAAGAAATCAAAACCGTCAAAGAAAAAAAAATGGCCATTCAACTGGAAGAACCGGTAGATGAGGCCCGTCTGGGAGCGCTACTGACTGAATATGATGCCGTCTATCTGGGCACAGCGACTTGGGAAACGCCGCTCAAATGGAATCCAAGTACTTTTCAGGTGGAAGCGTCGACCTTGTTTGTTGGCGGCCAGCTGGTCACCGAAACCGATTCCGTAATCGCTTCGGCCAGCTCGGGACGACGGGCTGCGATTTCGATCGAACGCTTTCTGTCAAAGGTCTCACTGACTGATTCCCGGGAACGGGAAGGGGTGTTTGATACGCCGCTCCACTTTGATATCAGCAAACATGAAGCATTGTCCCCGATTGAGAAATCCGGGGAGATTTATAATCCGGAAGAAGCAATCACCGAGGCGGCCCGTTGCGTCAAGTGCCAGTGCCGCAAATGTATTGAAGGCTGTGTTCACCTGCGGAATTACGAAATGTCTCCAGACGCTTATATCCGACAGATTAACCACAATGAACGGATTATTTTAGGAACCCATTATGCCAATAAGATGATCAATTCATGTACGGAATGCGGTCTCTGTAAGGAAGAATGTTTTCTGGATATCAGCATGAGTGATGTCATCCATGAAACCCGGGAAAGCATGGTAGCACGGGGCAAGATGCCGGCCTCAGCCCACGACTTTGCCTTGAAAGACATGGCCTTTTCCAACAGCTCCCGATTTTCGCTGGTGCGGAAACAACCCAGTAAGGAGGAATCCAAAGATCTGTTTTATTATCCGCTGATTTCTTTTTCGGATTATGTTAAGGGCTTATATAAGGGCACGGGACAAACCAAATATCTGTTCTATCCCGGTTGTCAGTTACCGGCCTCCTACCCCGATGATATCAAAAGCATCTACGAATACCTGGTTGGTCATTTAAGTGGTGATGTCGGAATTTATTTGGGCTGTTGCGGGGCTCCGGCTGATTGGGCCGGACAACAGGGCTTGATGACTGAGAACATCGAAGCCATCAAAAAAGTTTGGGCCGAAATGGAACGCCCCACCTTTGTACTGGCCTGTTCCAGTTGCATTCGTATTTTTGAGAAATACCTGCCCGAAATTGCCGTTGCGTCACTCTGGGATATTTATATCGAAAAGTGTCTACCCAATAAAGATCACATTAAAATTCCCCAGACCTTAAGCATTCACGATGCCTGCGGTACCCGGGAAAACTACGACCTGCACGAGAGTGTCCGAAAAATTGTTGCCAAACTCGGTTATGGCATTGAGGAATTGGAATACACGAAAGACAGGACAAAATGCTGCGGTTACGGCGGTCTGGTTTATTATGCCAACCGGGAACAGTCCAACGCCTTTGTGAATGAACGCATCGGCGAAAGCGAGAATGATCTGCTGGTTTACTGTGCCATGTGCAAGGATCTCTTTGTATCTGGCGGCAAACGCACCTACCATTTGCTGGATCTGATCTATCCCAAAGCTGATGGCGAAGCGGCTACCCGCAAGATGCCAACCCTGTCAGAACGTCATCACAACCGAAGTCGGGTTAAGCAAATCTTATTAAAAGAAATCTGGCGAGAGGAACCTGAGGAAACCATGATGGAAGAGCAATTTAAACTGATCATTCCCGATGATGTTAAGCAGAAAATCGAAGACCGCTATATCTTATGGGAAGATATCCAGGCGGTGCTGAAAAATGCCGAAGAAAATAACGAACGTTTCTGTAATCCCGAAACCGGAGAATATCTGGCCAGACTGCGGCGTGACAACGTTACTTTTTGGGTGAAATACGAAAAAGAAGAAAATGCCTTTATCTTAAAAAGCGTCTACAGTCATCGCATGGAAATAGTGGAGGAATAAGATGAAACATGAGAGTAACGACCAAACAACATGGCGTTGTGATAAATGCCAGCAGGAACTGGAATTAACCAAGGTCAAGGTAAAATATATGGAAGGAAACTTTGAAGTGGATCTGCCAAAATGTCCCAGCTGTCACCAGGTATTCATTGATGAAGCGCTGGCGCTGGGGAAAATGAAGGAAGTCGAAGAAGGGCTGGAGGATAAATAGGTGTCGGGGAACTGTGCCTATGAAAGCCCGGAAATGTCGGCACTTTTGGGCGGAACGCTGCGGCCGGGGGGCTTTGCTCTAACCGACAGGGGCGTGGCCAACTGCCGTTGGAATGTGGACGATTTATTGCTGGATCTCGGCTGTGGAGCGGGTGCTACCGTCGGTTATCTGGATCAGAACTATGGGTTGAGCGTGGTGGGGCTTGATCCCTCACAAAAACTGCTTACGTTGGCCCGGAAAAACAATCCTGATAAAGAATTTTTGGTCGGCAGTGGTGAAGCGATTCCCTGCCAGGATGAGACCTTCCATGGGGTGTTATCCGAGTGTACACTGTCGTTGATGACGGATCTGAATGCAACGCTTCAGGAGGTTTACCGGGTGATGAAAACACAGGGGATGTTTTTCATTACCGATGTCTATGCCAGAAATCCGGAAGCGCTCGAAGTGATCAAAACCCACCAGTTTACCAGCTGTATGCGGGGATTATACGATTTAAAGCAATTGCGGACCGATGTTACACGTGCCGGTTTTGAGATTATCTTGCTGGAAGACCACAGTGAATTGCTCAAGCAGCTGCTGGTTAAAACGATTTTTGAATTCGGTTCGATGCAGGAATTCTGGCTAAAAACCGGTGGGGCCTGTGCGGCCGGATTCCAGGACGCATTGAAGATGTGTAAACCGGGTTATTTTATGATGATCGCAAGAAAGGCGGAATAAAAGATGGACGAATTGAAATTTGAACTGTATCGACTGGGGACGGAAGGCTATTGTTGCAGTCAGATTATGCTGAAGCTGGCGCTGGATGTGGAAGAACTTGAAAATGACGACCTGATCCGGGTGATGAATGGTTTGTGTAATGGCATTGGCGGCAATCAAAAAACCTGTGGCGTTTTAACCGGCGGCATTGGTGTGATTGGCTTGTATGCCGGCAAGGGCAAAGCTCGGGAATATACCCAGGATAATTTTGGCACAATGGTTAAAGCCTACATGGACTGGTTTGAAGAGCGCTTTGAAAGCACCGAATGTTTGGATCTGATCGGCGTTTATCGCTTTACCGATGAAAACAACCAGGCTTATCCAGTTAAATGTGGCGATACGCTGCTGGAAAGCTTTGAAAAGGTGGTTGAAATTTTGCAGGAAAACGGTTATACCTTTGGAAACAGAGAGCAATAGGTAAAACATGAAGCGAATCATCTCAACGACTGAAAGTCTTTGCCCGGTCTGTCTAAAAAAAATTAAGGCAATCATTTGGGAAAAAAAAGAAGAAGCCTGGATGGAAAAATCTTGTCCGGAACATGGTCGCTTCAAAGCGCTGCTCTGGCGGGGCAGTATTCCGATTGAAAAGTGGGTCCGCAATAAAATCCCCGCCACCATCAAAAAACCGAATACGTTGTTGGAAAAAGGCTGTCCCTTCGATTGCGGCCTCTGTGCCGACCATCGCCAGCATACCTGCACGGCGCTGATTGAAGTCACCCAGCGCTGTAATCTCAATTGTTCCTTTTGTTTTGCCGACGCCAATGGCAATTGCGAGGCGGATCTTGATCTTGAAACGATCAGACGGATGTATCAGAGTGCGATGGACACCTCGGGCAACTGCAATATCCAGCTCTCCGGCGGCGAGCCCACGTTAAGAGATGACCTGCCAGAGATTATCAGGATTGGTCATGAGATTGGATTTTCCTTTATTCAAATCAATACCAATGGCATCCGCATGGGTGAAGATGAAGCATATGTCAGCGCCTTAAAAAATGCCGGACTCAATTCGGTGTTTCTGCAATTTGATGGCACCAATGATGAGATTTATAAGAAACTCCGAGGCAAGCCATTATTGGCAACCAAGATAAAAGCGATAAAAAACTGTCAAAGATATAATATTGGTGTCGTGTTGGTGCCGACCCTGGTTAGGAAAGTCAACGATTCCGATCTCGGGAACATTATCAATTTTGGATTGGGATGGACACCAACGGTTAAGGGCGTGCATATGCAGCCCGCCAGCTATTTTGGGCGGATTCCAAACCTGCCGGATGAACAGAAAAGATTGACACTGGGTGACCTGATGGATAAAATTGAAGCCCAAACGAAAATGCGCATCCGCAAAGACAGCTTCAGTCCGCCTGGCTGTGAAAATGCCAGGTGTTCGTTTCATGGAAATTATACGGTTTCGGAAAACGGTGAGCTGATCGCCCAGGGCGGTGGCGCAAAATGCTGTGGGGGAGAAAAAGCCGAAGAGGGTGCCCGAAAGGCAAAAGCCCATGTGGTTCGGAAGTGGTCCGGCACCGGGTCAGAACCACAGGACGATGGCATTAAAAAAAGCATTGCAGTACCAGCAAAAGATGGCTGGGATGCGATTCTCGAGCAGATTAACCGCCATTCGTTCAGCCTGTCAGCAATGGCCTTCGAGGATGTCTGGAATCTCGATCTTAATCGGGTTAAGGACTGCTGCATTCATGTTGTTAACCCGCAGGGCCTGCTGATCCCTTTTTGCATGTATAACCTGACCGATAAAAACGGGCATGCCATCTATCGCCAACAGTGAGGATTTTATGAATAAGACACCATTGGAAAACTGGATTATCAAACGAACCGGTATTTCTTCGCCAAACTCTGATGTGCTCAAGAACTATCAGCTGGAAAAAGTGCTTGAAACGCTTCGCTATGCCAAGGAACACAGCCGTTTTTATCAAAACCAGCTGGATGGCATCGATCTCCGGCAAATTAAATCATGGGAGCAGTTCGAGCAACTTCCGTTAACAAGAGCCAAGGACATCGAAAATGATCCCTTTAATTTTCTATGTG
>RRZT010302832.1_pt1 | contig 23174 bp, 22 predicted proteins | sample 2165551 | NCBI WGS metagenome assembly RRZT01 (sample SAMN10456910, study PRJNA506462) | wastewater metagenome | biome: wastewater; feature: sludge; material: wastewater sludge; isolation source: wastewater sludge with Escherichia coli K12::gfp cells carrying plasmid... | place: USA: Moscow, Idaho... | reverse complement strand
CGACACGCTCGTCGCCGACTACTCCGCCGGCATGACCAAGAAGATCGCGCTCGCGTGCGCACTCGTGCACGGCCCGCGCCTCCTCGTCCTCGACGAGCCGTTCGAGGCCGTCGACCCTGTCTCCGCCGCGTCGATCCGCGGCATCCTCGCGGAGTTCGTCGCGACGGGCGGCACCGTCATCGTGTCCTCGCACGTCATGGACCTCGTCGAGCGCATGTGCGACCACGTCGCCGTGCTCGCCGCCGGACGCGTCCTCGCCGCAGGGACCGTCGACGAGGTGCGCTCAGGACTGTCTCTCGAGGACCGCTTCGTCGAGCTCGTCGGCGGACGCCGCACCGGGGAGGGGCTCGAGTGGTTGCACCGCTCCTGAGCCTGCGCTGGCAGGTCTACCTCTCGACCCTGCGGCGCAGCGTCTGGCAGATGATCGGGTTCGCGTTCGCGGCCCTCTACGCCGTCGGCTTCGGCATCCTCGCGATCCTCGGGCTGCTGTTCCTCGGCCTGCGCGGCGACGTGTCCGACGACGTGGTCGCGCTCGGCTCGCTCCTGGTTGTCGTGTGGACCGTCGGACCGCTCGTCGCGTTCGGCATCGACGACACGTTCGACCCGCGACGCCTCGCGCAGTTCCCGCTGTCCACGCGAGACCTCATGCTCGGCACGGCCGTCGCCGCGCTCATGGGACCCGGTGGGCTCGCCACGGTCCTCGTCCTGGTCGGCCTCGTCACTGCGTGGGTCTCGCAGCCCGCCGCGCTTGTGGCCGCGCTCGTCGGCGCGGTGCTGGCCCTCGCGACCGCCGTTGTCGGGTCGCGTGCGACGACGTCAGCCGTCCGCCCTCTCCTCGAGGGACGGCGCGGGCGGGACATCATGCTCGGGGCGACCGTCGTCGGGGTCAGCCTCATCGGGCCGGGCATCGTGCTGCTCTCCGGGACCGAGATCGAGTACACCGCGCTCGCCGCCCAGGTCGCACCCGTGCTCGCGTGGACGCCCTTCGGAGCGCCCTTCGCGCTCCCCGCCGCCGTCGCCGCAGGCGCCTGGGGCGCCGCGCTCGGTCACCTCGCCGTCGCCGTCGCGAGCCCCGTCTTGCTCACGCTCTGGTGGCGCAGCTCCCTCGAGCGGGCGTTCCTGCGGCCCCGCCGCGCGTCGGCCGGGCGGGGCCACGGGCTCGGCGTGCTCGGCCGCGTCCCCGACTCGCAGCTCGGCGCCGTCCTCGCGCGCTGCCTGACCTACTGGATGCGCGATCCGCGCTACGTGACGTCGCTCCTGTCGATCCCCGTCGTCGTGATCCTCCTCGTGATCTTCGCCGGTGACGGCGCCGGGCTGCTCATCGGTGGGCCCTTGATCGCGTGGACGTGCGGGTGGGCGATCTCGACGGACGTCGCGCTCGACTCCACCGCGTTCTGGACCCACGTCGCCGCACCCCTGCGCGGTACCGCGGACCGCTGGGGCCGGAGCCTCGCGATCGGCGTCCCCGGGCTGGTCCTCAGCCTCCTGGTCGCGCTCGGCACCCTCGGCTACACCGACCGCTGGGACGCGACCGCCGTCGTGCTCGGCGCAACCCTCGGGACGCTCCTCGCGTCGCTTGGTCTCGCGTCGGTCGTCTCCGCGATGGTCGTCTTCCCGGTCACCGCGCCCGGCGAGAACCCCTTCGCCGCACAGCAGGGCGGCTCGATGGCCGCGGTCATCTCGCAGACCGTCGGGTCGGTCGCGCTCCTCGTCGTGCTCGCCCCGACCTACGTCGTCGGCGTCCTCGCGGTCGTCAAGACGTCCGCCGTCCTCGCGGCCGTCGCCGCGGTGCTCGGCGTCGTGACCGGCGTCGCGGTGCTGCTCGGCGGCATCACGGCCGGCTCGCGACGGCTCGAGGCCGGCGCACCCGAGCTCCTCGCCCGGCTCAGGTCCTTCTGAGGCTCGCGGGCGCGCTCACGCCCACGCGTCGTCGGGGTGGTGGTGAGGCGCGCCCGGCGTCTCCTGCGGCGTGAAGTCCGGGTGCGGGCCGCGCTGCAGGTAGGTGCGGGCGAGAACCCGCAGACGCGGGACTGGCGGTGGAGACCCCGCTCAAGGTCCTCACCGCCAGCCAGATGTCCCTCGACAGAGGCTCGCTACCGTACGCGCGTGGCTATCAGTGTCGCGCTGGCCCCAGCGACTGCAGCGGCCAGCCCGGGCCATATGCCGCCTGAGATGGTCGCGACGACTACAACAATCGCGGTGGCCGCGAGACCGCGATTCAGTGGCTTACGGGGCTCGTCGTTGTCGCTCACGAGGCCGAATCTACTTGATGCACGCCATGGTCACCTTGGACGACTTCACCTGGGGCCAGCCGTACGGGATGCCGACCTGGAGCCGTGACCTTGGCGCCTTGCAAATCGAGCCTCGCTCGTTGATCCACTGGATGATCACAGCGGCGGCGGCGGTAGCAACACCGCAGGCGAGCGCACCGGTCGCGCTGCAGAGGGCCCCTCCCCCACCCGCTGCTCCGGCGACCGTCAGGTATCGCTGCTCAGTGGCGCTGAGGGTCCAGTACATGCGCCAACCGAACGACAAGGTGGGGTCGGCGGTCACGGGGTATGCGTACTCGCCCTGTCGGTGGCTCACCACCTGAGTGAGGGTTGATCCTTCGACCTCGTAGTGGGTCGGGACCGGGGAGCCGTTCGCGTCCAGCGCCCGTGCGGCTTGGATGACGCCGACGATCGCTCCACGATGAGTGGTGAGGACCGAACCGTCGTCGAGGAGCTGAAGGTCGACTCCGTCGAAGGTGTACTCGTAGCGCTCGGGGGCGTCCCTGCTCTCGAGGATCGAGAGGAATCGGGTGGAGCCATCGGCTGCCGCCTGGATGGCGAGGGACGCGTCGTCTCCATCGCTCGTGTAGACGAGCGTGCCGTCGCTAGCCTCCTGGGCGGCTGACGAGCCAGAGAGCTCGGGCAGGTCGATCCCGACATCAGGAACGGCCGGGTCGGCGTTTGAGATTTCTACCGGAAGGCCCGTCTCTGCAGGCACGGATACTGTCGTCGCGGCTGTTTGCGCCGTGAATGCGCCGCTCGTCATCGCCACGTCCGCCAGCTCCCCGACCTCTGGTGCGACAGCTGCGATCGTCTCCGCGACCTCGCTCGCTGGAGCGGGGGGATCGTGCGCTTGTGCCGTTCCTGCCGAAGTGAGCAGCAGGGATGAGGCGACGATGCATGTGGTGAAGGTGCGGAAGTCTCTCAAGGTGATTCCCCTCGATCGTGACTCCGGTGAGAGTCACGGGCTCCCGTAGTGGTGCCCGCCGAGGGAGTCTTCATCACATGCGGTCCGGGCCTCCGGGTTGGACCGGCAGATGCACGAGGACAGGACTCTGGGCGCACTTGTGGGCAGATGCCTTGGCTGGTGCCGCGGATATCACGCCCACGCGTCGTCGGGGTGGTGGTGGGGCGCGCCCGGCGTCTCGTGCGGCGTGAAGTCCGGGTGCGGGCCGCGCTGCAGGTAGGTGCGGGCGAAGAGCAGCGACTGCTCGACGTCGTCCCGCCGCTCCTGCGCCGACCGTGCCTTGCGCGTCCCGATCTCGACGACGACATCCCCGTCGAAGTCCGACCGTGCGAGCCGCTCGAGCAGCGCCCGCACGGGCTGCGTGCCGCGCCCCGGCACGAGATGCTCGTCGAAGCCCGACGACGTCCCGTCCGTCAGGTGCACGTGCGCGAGCCTCGACCCGAACTGCTCCGCAAGCTGCAGGCACGACTGCCGCGACGTCGCCGCGTGCGACACGTCGAGCGTCACCTTGCCGTAGTCGTGCTCCGTCGGGTCCCACCCCGGCAGGTAACCCGTGATCTCACGCTTGCGGCCGCGCCACGGGTACATGTTCTCCACCGCGATCGTCACGCCCATGTCCTCGGTGAGCTCGTGCACCTGGTCCGCGAACTGGCGGGAGTACTTCCGGTGCCACGCGAACGGCGGGTGCACGACGACCGTGCTCGCCCCGAGGGTGAGCGCCATGTCCACCGTCTTGGCGAGCTTGCTCCGAGGCCGGGAGCCCCACACCTGCTGGCTCACGATGAGCGTTGGCGCGTGGACCGACCGGATCGGTACGCCGTGCTCCTGCGCGAGATGGCTCAGCGCGACGTCGTCTTGCGAGATCTTGTCGCCCCACACCATGACCTCGACGCCGTCATACCCCAGCTCGGCAGCGAGCTCGAACGCGTACGGCACCTTGCGCGGGTAGACCGACGCGGTCGAGAGGGTCACGTTGATCTGGCGTGCACTTCCCTCAGCAGGCATATCAGCACGATAGCCCCGACCTGGCGTCGCGGCAGCGGGTCGCGCAGAAGCGCGCGGCGGAGACCGTCGGCTGGAATGATGGGCGCATGGCCGCTGATCCCCGCTCGCTCTTCCCCGGCAAGCACTTCATCTCTGCGATCCTCGACGCCCTCGACACCAAGACGGAGATGTCCGGGCTCATCGCCCGCCGCTACCTCATGCGGGCAGGCATGGCCGGGATGCTCATCGGCATCTTCTACGTCGCCAACTACACCGTGATGGGCGCGTTCGCGCAGGTCGGCGGGGACGGAGAGCTGACGACCATCGGGCGGCTCGCCGGAGCGCTGACGTTCGGGTGGGCGCTCGTGTTTATCTACTACACGCGTTCCGAGCTGCTGACGTCGAACATGATGATCGTCAGCATCGGTCACTACTACCGGCGGGTCAGCCTCGGCAGGTCGCTGCGCCTGCTCGGCATGTGCCTCGGCGGCAACTTCCTCGGCGGGCTGCTCGTCGCCGTGCTGCTGCGGTTCTCGTCGATCCTCGACGGGGTGACCGGTGACCTCGCGCGGCTGTCCGTCGAGCACAAGCTCGACTACGTGACGAGCCTGTCCGGCGCGGGCGACCTGTTCGTCCGCGCGATCCTGTGCAACTTCCTCATCAACGTCGCGATGCTCATGGTCTACAACGGCTACGTCAAGGAAGACCTCACCAAGTCGCTCGTCATGATCGTCGCCGTCGCGCTGTTCGCCTACCTGGGCTTCGAGCACTCCGTGGCGAACACGGTGCTGTTCTCGATCGCAGGGCTCGACGGCGGGCTCGGCCTCGGCGCCGGGGAGGTCGGGCTGGCCGCCGCAAACGTCGGGATCGCGCTCGCCGGGAACTTCGTCGGTGGTGGGCTGCTGATCGGCTGGTACTACGCGTACTGCAACGACGACCGCAAGTACGTCGCCTCGGCGTGATGCCGCAGCGGCGCGCCGTCAGCCGTTCGCTGGAGCGGCTGCGTCATCGGCTGCGCCCGACGGGCCCGCGGCGCCGTCCGTGAGGGACTGGTCGCCGGTGTCAGGCGTCGGCTCGACCGGCGGCGTGGTCGGGCTCGGCTCGGGGGTCGGCGTCGGCTCCGGCGTCGCGGGGGCCGGGGACGGCACGTCCGTCGGTGCGGGCTCGGGGGTCGGCGTCGGCTCGGGCGTCGTGGGCTCCGGCGTCGGCTCGTCCGTGGGCGCAGGAGTCTCCTCCGGCGTCGGGGTCGGCGTCGGCTTCTCGGCGGGCGTCCCGCGCTGGGGCCGCACGCCCGAGATGGTCGTCCCTGAACCTTCGTTGCCACGCACGACGTCGGAGAGAGGCTTGCCGAAGCCGAGCTCGACCACCGTCACCGTAGCGATCACCAGCACGAACGTCACGAGCGCCGTCACGACGTACGGGCGGCGCGAGCGGCGGGCCGGCGCCATGAGGGCCTCGGGCGACCTGCGCGAGCCGTCCTGCGCCCGCCCGTCGCGCGGCAGCGCCACGGCCTGGGCGGGGTCGGGCGTGGGAGGCGTGGGTGCCGACGGTGCGCTGGGAGTCGCCTCCGACGGCGCGCTGGGCGTGACCGGGGAGGGAGCTTGCGCGACCACGGTCGCTCGCGTGCCCCGCAGCGCGGGCAGCACGGCCGTCTCGCCGGGAGCGCGCACGACGCGCGGCGCGAGCGTCGTCACGACGTAGCGCGTGCGGACCAGCGACCGCGTGTAGAGGTAGTTCGCGAACGCCGTGAGGATCGCCGCGACGGCCGCACCGATGAGCGTGCCGGCGACCCCCAGGTAGGACAGCGCGACGGTCGACGTGAGAGCCGTGAGCACGGACGCGGTGATCTGCACGAACGACGGGCGAGCGACGTCGGACGGGCGCTGCTCGGACGCAGACGACGGAGCCCCGGTGCTCTCGGGAGAGGCCGGGGCAGGGATCTGGGAGCTGCGAGGGGTGGGAGAAGTCATCTCCTACGACCCTACCGACCGGCCGTGCACCCCGGGTGAAGGCGACGTGAGAGGCAAGAGTGGCTCTACACCTCGACTGCCGAGCGCCACTCCGACGCAATGTGCCGCGTGACCGTGCCTGTGATGAGTGCCCCGGCGAACGCGACAACCATCGAGGCGAGAACCGTGACGACAGTCAGCGACCAGGGCATGGTGAGGCGATCGTCGAGCACGATGTTCGAGCTGTTCTGCGCCAAGCCGAGCATGGTTCCGCTGAGTGCCGCGATGAGGATCGGCAGTCCGACTGAGCCGCCGCCCAGGAGCAGGTAGAAGCGCAGTCGACCCTCGAGGACCCCGAGCGCTGCGAAGCGTCGGGAAGTGCGGACGATCTCGAACGTCATTGTGGCCGTTGCGGTGAGGAGGACGATCACCACGCCCGCGGCTGCGGCCGCGATGATCCAGCGTCCCTGGTAGGTCACGTGCGTTGCCGTCATGAGCCAGCCGTCGAGGGGCAGGTTCACCGCCACGAACGGTGCGACCTCGGCACGGAGCCGTGAGGTGATCTTGTCGATCGCTAGCGGCAAACCGTCCGTGCTCACGAGGATCGCTACGGCAGCCTCGTCGAAAGTCGACGTGGTTCCGGGCGCTTCGCGTACCTCGATCCGCGCCGTAGACGAGACGTACTGGCGGAGCTGCGGAACCGCGAGATCTGCGGGCAGCGCCGAGTCACAGGAGCCGACCGCTCGGCTGAGGTCGGCGCAAGTTCCCGAGAGGATGGAGCCGTCAGGGCTGGCTTCCAGCAGTACGACGCCGGCTGGAAGGCGGTCCGCGACCTGCGGCATGGTTACTGGCTGGTTGCTCGTCCGCAGCTCGGCGGTCATCCCGCCGTTCGCTTCGACGGCGGCGCGCGCGTTGTGCTCCTCCGTCGTGCTGATGGTCGCGAGCGCCCACACGTGAACAACTACGAGCGCAGCGACCGAGATCGTTGCGGTCGCGCGGACGACAGGCCGGCTGAGCGCTGTGAGCTCGCGCCCCGCGACGAGGAGGGGCGTCCACGTCGGGCGTCGCCTGCCTTGTCGGACGAGCGTCCTGCTCAGCCAATGCAGGATGGTGCTCGTGAGGAAGGCAGCGGTCAGCCCGGCGACAGCTCCGCAACTGAGCACGACCAGAACACCAAGGTCCGGACGGTTGGCTGCGTGGAAGTGCGCATAGCCGTAGTTTGCGACGAGCACCGATGCCGCGAGCACGAGGACAGGCCACGTGCGCTGCCCACTCGTGGGTGCAACGGGCCGGGTGCTCCCCCCGGCGTCCCGACGGGCACGGTCGAACCAGAGCGCCGCTGCCCAGGCGAAGACGAGCGAGACGGCCGGCCCCACGAGCAGGTGGGCGGCATGCGCGCGAAGGTCGGTACCGATGACGGGAGCGTCGATGATCGGGATTGTCCATGTCCCGGCGGTGGCGCCAAGTGATCCGACCAACGCCGCAAGTGCCCCCGTAGCGGCGGGCCACCCGAGTTCGGCAGCAAGCGCGTGTCGTACCTGCCTGGGCGCCGCTCCAAGCGTTCTGAGAATCGCGAGCCGGTTCTGGCGCCGCTCGGCACCGAGTCGGAGGGATGTGACGAGGTAGATGACCGAGGGGGCGATCAGGAACATCGATGCGACGACCCACCAGGCTCGGAGCGGGGAGGCAAGACCGACCGCGCCGTACATGCTGAAGAACTCGCCGCCGGGCCGCACGGCAGGGCGGCCGAACGATGGTATTCCGTTAGCGAGCGGGCTCATTCGAGTCACATCCGCGCCGACCCAAGCGGCACGTTCTGTCGGCAGAGCTAGCGAGCTGGCTTCGATGACGCCTGAGAGGCGACCGTAGGAAGCGACGAGCGCGGGACCTTCGGCGTCGTCAATGAGGGCCTGACTCGCAAAGACCTCGCCAGGCTCCGGCCAGCGGCTGATCCCCGGAGGCGGAGGTGCGGTTCTGTCGATGACCGCGAGCGTCACCACGGTGACGATGTCCCAACCAGCGCGGTCCTCCTGGATTGCGACCTTAGCGACCTCCGGGTCTCCAGGGGTGACCGGGTTGCCGAGATCGTCGGTCGCGGTCGGGTCGATGAAGTAGGTGAAGTTCCTGGCCGCATCCCGTTCGGCGATCCCCTCGTACATTGCCGTGGCGGCGAGCGGGATGTTGATCGACAGGGCGAGGACAAAGGAGGCGAGCCCGATCGACCACGCCCGTAGCCGGCGCTCCTGGCTCGTGTCGGCGAGGGCGCGACGGAGTGGGTTGCTCATGCGGCGCGGGGGAGTTCGAGGAGTCGACCGTCGTCGAGGCGGTACATGCGATCGGCGCGCGTTGCCACAGCGGGATCATGGGTGACGACGAGCAGCGCGCAACCGGTAGCTTGCGGCTGGGCATAGACGAGCTCGCACACGTCGTCCCGAGTATCGGCGTCCAGGGCGCCCGTTGGTTCGTCGGCGATCAGCAGCCGCGGATTGTTGATGAGCGAGCGGGCGACCGCAGCTCGCTGTCGTTCGCCGCCGGAGAGGTGAGCCGAACCGGTGCCGCTGGTCGGGACCTGGAGCTGTTCAAGCATCTCGATCGCACGAGCTGTCGCACTCTCGTGCGGTTCGCCCTCAAGCAGCGCGGGCAGGGCAACGTTCTCGACGACGCTGAGCGCGGGCAGGAGCTCGCCGTGCTGGAAGACAACGCCAAGGCTTGTGCGGCGGTGCGCAGCAAGCGTTGTGGAGCTGAGACGTGCGAGATCCACTCCTGCCAGCTTGACCGTCCCGTGAGTCGGGCGCAGCAGGCCGGAGATGCATGCGAGAAGGGTGCTCTTGCCGCTTCCGGTGCGCCCCGTGATCGCGATGGACGTTCCAGCTTCGAGGACGAGCGAGACGCGATCGAGGACGACCTTGCTTCCAAAGCGCACATTGACGTCTGTGAGTGCAAGGGCGGGTGCGGGCATAGGGCTCTCCGATCCTGGCTGGCGAGGGTGGGCGCCTCGCCCACCCTCGCTTGCCGTCAGCCGTTGTTGTAGGTCCAGCTTCCCTGCGAGTCCTTCGTCACCGGGTTGTTGTCGGTCTTGAAGGGACGCAGCGCAACGACCTTGTTGTTGGTCGCCGTGGCGCTGTAGGCGCGTGAGGTGTTGCCGCCCCACGCCACCACGCTGCCGCTTGCTCCTGAGTTGCGGATGAAGTCGACACCCGGTGCGCGCGAGTCGGACGCGGTGTCAACGACGTAGGCTCCGACGCGGTCGGTGGACCCCGAGGTTGAGCTGAAGGTCGAGGCATAGACGCCGGTGAGCGTCTTGTTGTCGAAGTTGGCTGCGATGGCTGTGCCGGGGACGGTGGCGCCGATGAGGGCCAGGGCCACAAGCGCCGTGGCCCGTGAACGAGTGCGCATGTTGCTCTCCCTTTGAACGGATTTGGGTGGGACTTTGGAAGGCTATGGCTATGGCTATGGCCGCTGCCAACGCTCTCACCTGGTGGGATGGTGCAGGCGACGGATCTGGACGGCTCAGTTGCCGCAGCCCGGCTGCGGATCGGTAGGCCCCACCGCGCCTCCGCCGCGCCAGCCGCTCAGCTGGTGCGCTGTGGAAGTCCCTCGACCGACGCGACCTTCCACCCGAGGAACGACTTCTCGACCGTCACCGTCAGACGCACCGTCGTCCCGCCCAGCGCGGCATCCGGGTGCGCCGCGTCATCCACCTCGCGGAACGTCACGTCGTACACGGCCGACGGCGAGTCCGCGGTCGCACGCGTCACAACCTTGGCGCCCTCCACGAACAGGCCCTCCGTCGTGCCGCAGCCCTTCACCTCCCGGAAGCGAGCCACCGCCGCGGGCGCCGGGTCGACGAGCATCCGGTCCGTCGTCGGGCAGCCACTCACCGCCGCGTCCGGAGAACCCACGCCTCGCGGGGTGCGCAGGAACGCCGTCACGCGCTCGGTGGGAGTGGTGCGCTCGAGCGCAGGGAACCGCTCGGCAGCGACCTGGAACGCCGCAGCCCCCACCACCCACAGCACGACGGCTGCGACGACCGCCGCGAAGGTCCGCCGACGGCGACGCTGCCAGCCGCGGTCCCGCTCCGCCTCAGCCTCCCGCTCAGGTGTCGGCGGCAGAGCCACCTTGCGCACCTTGCCATCCGCGCGCTCAGACGCCGTCCACGCAGTGCCGTCCCACCATCGCTCCCCGCCTTCGGGGTGCTGGTACCAGCCGGCGGGCCCGACCAGGACATCGCCGCCGCCGTCGGGCGCGGTCACCGTCCTGGCTGCAGGCACGTGCGGAAGCGGGGGAGGGGTCGTGGTCACACGCGGCAGGGTACCGGCCGCGCTCGCGGCGCGCAGATGCCCAGCACCATCCGGGGTGCTGGGCATCTGCGAGGCCGCGCCGCGGGTCCGTCAGGTCAGGACCAGCGCCGTCCGCGCCCCGCGGGCCGCCTCGACGAGGTTCGTCAGCGCGGGCGTGACCTCGGCATAGCCGCGAGTCTTGAGGCCGCAGTCCGGGTTGATCCACAGCAGGCCCGGGTCGACGTCCGCCGCCGCGAGACCGATCAGCTCACCGAGCTCCTCGACCGACGGCACGCGCGGTGAGTGGATGTCGTAGACGCCCGGCCCCACGCCGCGGCCGAAGCCCGAGGCGCGCAGCTCCTCGAGGATCTCCATGCGCGAGCGCGCGGCCTCGATCGACGTGACGTCGGCGTCGAGCGCGTCGATCGCACCGATGACCTCGCCGAACTCCGAGTAGCACAGGTGCGTGTGCACCTGGGTGCCCGGACGCACGCCCGACGTCGCGAGCCGGAACGACGACACCGACCAGTCGAGGTAGGCCGGCTGGTCCGCGCGCCGCAGCGGCAACAGCTCGCGCAGCGCCGGCTCGTCGACCTGGATGATCGCGACACCCGCAGCCTCGAGGTCCGCGAGCTCGTCGCGCAGCGCGAACCCGATCTGGTTCGCCGTCTCCGCGAGGGGGACGTCGTCGCGCACGAACGACCACGCCATGATCGTCACCGGGCCCGTGAGCATGCCCTTGACCGGCCGCGGCGTGAGGGACTGCGCGAACCGCGTCCAGCGGACCGTCATCGGCGCGGGCCGCGACACGTCACCCCACAGGATCGACGGCCGCGTGCAGCGCGTGCCGTACGACTGCACCCACCCGTTGCGGGTCACCGCGAAGCCGTCGAGCAGCTCGGCGAAGTACTGGACCATGTCGTTGCGCTCCGGCTCGCCGTGCACGAGGACGTCGAGCCCGATATCCTCCTGCAGCGCGATCACGCGCGCGATCTCCGCCTCCATCGCGGCGTCGTACTGCGCGTCGCTCAGCTCGCCGCGCGCGTGCGCGGCCCGCGCGACCCGGATGTCCGTCGTCTGCGGGAACGAGCCGATCGTCGTCGTCGGCAGGGGAGGCAGGCCGAGGCGCTCCGCCTGGGCGGTGCGGCGGTCCGCGGCGTCGCCGCGCTCGAGGTCCGACGGCATGAGGCCCGCGGTGCGCGCACGCACAGCCTCGACGCGCACGCCGGCCGCGGTCGCGCGATCGGCGAGCGCCGCGCTCGCGGCGGCGATCTCGCTGGCGACGGCGTCACGGCCCTCGACGAGGCCGCGAGCGAGCGTGACGACCTCGGCGACCTTCTCGTCGGCGAACGCGAGCCACGAGCGCAGGCCCGCGTCGAGCTGAGGCTCGGCGGCGGTGGTGTGCGGGACGTGGAACAGGGACGTCGACGTCCCGACGGTCGCCCGGCCGCCGATCGCGGTGAGGGCCTCGACCTGCGCGAGGCGTGCATCCAGGTCGGCGCGCCATACGTTGTGCCCGTCGACGACTCCCGCGACGATCGTCTTGCGCGCGAGCCCCTCGACGACGTCGGGGGCGTGGCCCTTGACCAGGTCGAGGGCCACGGCCTCGACGTCCGACGCCGCGACCGTCGGCAGGTTCTCGCCCAGGTCCCCGTAGGGGGCCGCGAGCAGGATCGCCGGGCGCTGCGCGCCCACGGCGAGGTCGGACGCGAGCGCGCGGTACGCGTCCGTCACCGCCGCGCGCACGCGCTCGGCGGGCACGTCGAGCGCGTCCGTCACGAGCGCGGGCTCGTCGAGCTGGACCCACGGCGCACCTGCGGCCGCGAGGCGGCCGAGGAGCTCCGCGTACACGGGCAGCAGGTCGGCAAGCCGGTCGAGCGGGCGGAACCCTGCCGGGGCGTCGTCGCTCGGCTTGCTGAGCAGCAGGAACGTGACCGGCCCGACGACGACGGGCCGCGTCACGACGCCCGCCTCGCGAGCCTCGACGTACTCCGCGACGATCCGGTCGCTCACGAGCCGCAGCTCAGTCTCGGGGCCGATCTCCGGGACGAGATAGTGGTAGTTCGAGTCGAACCACTTCGTCATCTCGAGCGGCGCGACCTCGTCGTCGCCGCGGGCGAGCGCGAAGTACGCGGCGAGGTCGAGCGAGCCGTCTGCGGCGCGCAGGTGCGCGAACCGGGGCGGGAGCGCCCCGACCGTCGCGACGACGTCGAGCACCTGGTCGTAGAAGGAGAACGACGACGGCACGGCGGCCGGCTCGGTCAGGCCGAGCGACACGAGGTGGTCGCACGTGCGGGACCGGAGCTCCGCGGCCTGCTGCTCGAGCTGCGCGGCGCTGACGCGGCCCGCCCAGAACGACTCGACCGCGCGCTTGAGCTCACGGTTCGGGCCGATGCGCGGGTAGCCGAGGACGGTCGCTGCCGGAAATGGGAGGTTTGTGCCCGGAACGAGGGCAGGGGTGTGCTGCTGGTTGGACATGGTGCATCTCTTCTCGGGGTCAGTCGACGGCGACGGTGTCGCGCGTCGAGCTCAGCTGTGTGTGTGCTGCCCCGACCCACGGCCCGCTGGCCAGGTCTGGCTCCGCCAGCCCGGCCGGAGCCGGGCCGGTGGAGCCGCCGCCGAGGTGGACACCCTCGAGCAGGTCAAGTGCTGGGCGTGACTTGTTGAACGTATAGATGTGGAGGCCAGGGGCGCCGGCCTCGAGGACGGCCGAGACGAGCCCCGCCGACGCCTCGATGCCGCGCCTGTGGCGCGCCTCGTCGTCGGGCAGGGACTCGAGCTCGCGGACGAGGGCCGACGGCGCGGGCACCCCCGTGAGCTCCTCGACGCGCCGCAGGCGCGCCGGGTCGGTCGTGGGCAGGACACCCGCGAGGATCGGGATGGTGACGCCTGCCGCGCGGGCGGACTCGACGAACGACAGGTACGTGTCCGCCTCGTAGAAGAGCTGGGTGATCGCGAAGCTCGCACCCGCCTCCTGCTTCGCGAGGAGATGCTCGACCTCCTGCGCGGGCGTGGTCCCGGCGGCGCGGTTGCCGCCCGCGAAGGTCGCGACGGCGATCGTCAGTGGGCGCGCAGCCCCGCGCAGGGCAGACGCCGCGCTGCGGTCGCAGCGGTTCGCCTCGACCGCGCGCAGGAGAGCGACGAGCTCGATCGACGAGTGCACGCCGTCGGACGGCGGGCGCCAGGCGGGCTGGTCGCGCGGCGGGTCGCCGCGCAGGGCGAGGAACGAGCGGACGCCCGAGTCGAGGAACTCACCGATGACCTCGGCGACGTGCGGGCGCGTCGCGCCGACGCACGTGAGGTGCGCGATCGGCAGGACCGGGGTTTGTCGTGCGAGGGTCGTGACGACGGCGCGGGTCGTGGCGCGGTCCGTGCCCGCGGCGCCGTAGGTGACCGACATGAAGTCGGGGCGGGCCGCGAGGAGCTGACGCACGGTCGTCCAGAACTTGGGCGCGGCGTCGGGGTTGCGCGGGGGCATCAGCTCGAACGACACGGTCGGGCGGACCGACGAGTCGACGAGGTCGGCGATGCTCATGAAGCCTCCATAGGTACGTCCATCGAACCTGGCTTTAGCACCCGCACCCTCAGGAGGCTTCCGTAGTGGGGGGTTGCTGCGGCGTCGACGAGCCAGGACTCTCGACCGCTCTGGATGGTTGTGACTCGAGGTTAGGCCCGCGAATCACGGCCTCCAAGAGGTGTCCGTATGGCGAGATCGAGTGTCCATGGTCGCCGTCGGCCGCCATCGGCGACGGATCGCCCGGATGCACTCGTCACGTGTGCATCCGGGCGATCGGTGGGACGGGCGGCTCGTGCCCTCGACGACAGATCGCCCGTATGCACGTCCGAAGTGTGCAGAGGGGCGATCGGTCGGACCGGGGGGACAGCTGTCAGCGGCGGCGGGGCTCCGTGGGCGGGAACTCGCCGTCGTCCGAACCGTCGTCCGCGCGGAAGATCAGGTCGGAGAGCTGGCGCTGCACCTCCGCGATGCGCGGCACGTCGTACAGCAGCACGCCAGCCTTCTCGGTCGCGTCCGACACCACGATCGTCCCGCAGCCCAGCATGCGGTCGAGGAGGTCGCGCTCGTACGTGAAGTCGTTGATGCGGAACAGCGGGATGTCGCGGCCCACGCGCGTGATGATGCCCTCGCGGGTGATCAGGCGCTTGTTCGTAAACGTGTAGCTCGAGTGCCGCCACCGCAGGTACGGCACCAGCACCCACGTCACGAGCGTGACGATCGCGACCGCACCGACGGCGACCAGGACCCACTGCTTCGCGTCGTTCTCGGGGAACCACACGAGCGCAGCGACGAAAGCCGCCAGGACCAGCAGGAACAGCAGGAACGGCTTGAAGAGCGCCTTGGGGTGCGTCCGGGTCGTCAGGACCACGAACTCGCCGTTGCCGAGGGTCTTGTCGATGCTCATGGCGGCATCCTTCCACGCGGAGGCCCTGCTGGGCAGGGCCTCCCTCGTGCCGCGCGCCGACGGCGCTGCCGCGCCGCCCGTGGTCAGGACCGCCAGGGCACCTGTGGCGACCGGTGGAACGCGACGCCGTCGCGCGCCCACCGTTCGCCGTGCACGGCGAGCGACTCGAGGAACGTGCCCGTGTCGCGCGGCGACCCCCACGCGACGGACGCGACGGCGGGCAGGCGTGGGAGGAGCATCGTCGTGACGTCGTCCCACGTCCGCAGGGTCTCCGTCCACAGGCAGGCCTCGACGCCCTCGATCTTGTCCGCGGGCACCCCCGGGAGCGCGTCCGCGGGCTCCCACTCGTACGCGGATCCTCACGCTCACGGACCGCACCCGCCAGGACAACGCGCGGTTCTTCGACTCGGTCGACGACGTGCCGCGCTGGGCTCTGACGCAAGGCCTCGGCACGATCAGCGACGCGAAGCACCTGCTCGTCGTCGCGACGGGGGAGCCCAAGGCTGCCGCGGTCGCCGCGATGGCCGAGGGTCCGGTGAGCGCGTCGTGCCCTGCGTCGGTCGCGCAGCTGCACCGCCATGTGACGGTCCTGCTCGACGAGGCGGCCGCGAGCCGCCTCACCGGGGCCGAGCGCTACCGCGAGGTGTACGCCCACAAGCCCGCGTGGCAGGGGCTGTGAGCACCGACGCGCTCGTCGCCCTCGACGTCGGCGGCACGAGCATCCGCGGCGAGCTGCTCCGTCCCGTCCGGGACGCCGGAGAGGTCGTCGACCTCGAGGTCCTCGAGCGGGTGCTCGCGGACACCCCGCGCGCAGGCGCGGAGCCCGACGGCGGCGCGATCCTCGACGCGATCGAACGCGTCTGCAAGGCCCTCCTCGACTCCGCGACGTCGCACCGCGCCTCCGTCAGCGCGGTCGGCGTCGCGGTACCGGGCGTCGTCGACACCGCCGCAGGCGTCGTGCACCTCGCCGGGAACCTCGGCTGGCGCGACGTCCCCGTCGCCGCCGAGCTCTCGGCACGCCTCGGCGTGCCCGTCCAGGTCCACCACGACGTCGCGTGCGCCGGCCTCGCCGAACGCACCCTCGGCGCCGGCCGCGGCGTGCGCGACCTCCTCGCCGTGTTCATCGGCACCGGCATCGCCGCGACCCTGACCGTCGCGGGCACGCCTGTCACGGGCGGGCACCACGCGGGCGAGCTCGGGCACGTCCCCGTCCGCGAGCCCGGGCTTCCCTGCCCGTGCGGGCAGACCGGCTGCCTCGAGGTGTACGCGTCCGCACGCGCGATCGGCCGGGCCTACGCCGCCGCGACCGGCCGCGACGACGTGACCTCGCGCGACGTCGTCGCTGCCCTCGGCACCGACCCTGCCGCCGACGCCGTGTGGGACGACGCGCTCGACGCCCTCGCCCACACACTCCTCGGCGCCATCACCCTCCTCGGCACCGAACGCATCGTCCTCGGCGGCGGCCTCTCCCTCGCAGGCGACGCACTCGTCGCGCCGCTCCGCGAACGGCTCCTCGCCCGCGCCCGCGTCGCCGTCGTCCCCGACATCGTCACCGCGGGCCTCGGGCCGCGCGCAGGAGTCGTGGGCGCGGCGCTCGCGACGCTTGCGTTCTAGGGGACCCTTGACTCCCGTTTGACGGTTTCGCTAGGGTCTTGTTATTGCCCTCCGGCAGGGGGCAGACAACTCAGGGGGAGTGATCTTGTGGAGTCCCGTATTTCATTGCGGCGCAAGTGGGCATGGTTCCTGGCAATTCTCGTGGCGATGCCCATGACTGTGCTGGCAAATGCGACAACCGCCTCAGCGGCGACTATCTCTCCTCGGGACTGCCCGAGCACGTACGCCTGCTGGTGGGTACACATCGACTACGGCGGCGACTACTTCGCGTCTAGCAAGGACCAGTACGTGTGGCCGGAGAAGATCTTCAACAAGGATAGCTCCGTGGTGAACAACGGAACTTCCGGTAAGGCGATCTACACCTACAACTGGGGCTACCAGATCGAGACTGTGCACTGCGTTCGCAAGGGCATTTGGGTCAGGTGGCTCGGGAACTCCCAACAGGACAAGGGGCAGAGCCACAACTGGAAGGCGCCGGACGGCGGCTGCCTGTGACGGCTCGAGGCGCGCGCGGCGCACTCGTCCTCGCACCGCTCGTCGTCGTAGGACTGAGTGCGTGCTCCGGGCCTGAACCGTCCGACGAGTTCCGCGACAGCAACCTCAGCGTGCGCGTCCTGCAGAGCGTGCAGTCGCTCAACTACCCGTTCGAGAGCGACCCCTCCTACGCGGTGCGGGTGGCCAACCTCCAGACACGCCTCATCAACGAGTGCGTCGAGAAGCAGGGGATCGTCCCCCCGACGGTGGACGACATCCCTCTCGACGCCGCAGCGGTCACCCCTGCGGAGTCGCGGTTGTGGCTCCTCCCCGCAGGGGACTACGGCGTGAGCGCGGCGCTCGCAGACCCTGCTGTCGTGGCGTCGCTCGCAGCGATGACGGGAGCAGGAGAGACGTCCCAGCCGTCCCAGCCGCCGGACCCGGAGGCGTACGACCTTGCTGTCTACGGACCACCCGACTCGCGTATCACCATCGAGATCCCGGGTGTGGCGAGCGTCTCCGTGCCGGTCGCGGGCTGCTTCGGCGAGGCCACCAAGACGCTGTACGGCGTCGACGACGCGGCCGACTACGAGCGCGCCTATCACGAGGTGCCGAGCATCCGAGACGTCATGCAGGAGCTCGAGGCCGACGGCGACGTCAGGCGCGCGACGTCGGCGTGGTCCGGCTGCATGAAGGACGCCGGGCACGACGTCAAGGTGCCCACCGACCTCTACGGGACGATGAGCAGCTGGCTCGACGGCGTCGTCGGAGGGGTCGCGACCGTGGCGGACGTCCGGGCCGCGGAGACCGCCCTGGCGGAGGACGACCTCGCCTGCCGGACGTCCAGCGGCTTCGGCACGACCGTCGCAAAGAAGTTCCTGGACCTTGCCGACGAGAAGATCGCCGGGAGCGAGGGAGTCATCCAGGAGTTCCGTTCGATGGCCGAGCACGCGCAGTCCGTCATCGCGGCGGAGCGAGCGCTGTGACGCGTCGAACCATCCTGGCTCTCGTCATCGGCCTGGTCCTGGGCAGCGGTCTGACGCTCGGGTTTGCCCTCCTTCGAGGGGGCCTGCTGACCGTGGAACGGCCGACAGAGACACAGGCTCTCGCCCCGCAGACAGTCCCTGTGACCCGACAGCTCCTCGTAGACTCGTCGGTTATCTCGGGAGAAGTCGCCTGGGCGAACACCTCCCAACCCATCGCGCTCGACGGGATCGTCACGCAGATGCCGGTGGCGGACGGTGGCGAGCTCGCACCTGGCGACGTGCTCATCGCCGTCGACGATCGTCCCGTAGCCGCCCTCGAGATGGCTTTCGGCCTCTGGCGCCCCCTCGCCCCCGGCGACAAGGGCGCAGACGTGCGCGCGATCCACGCCGCGCTCGCCAAGCTCGGCACGTTCGACGGGCCTGTCGGCGCACCGTTCAGCGCGAAGACGCTCGACGCTCTGGGCGAGATCGACCCGCGGCTCGGAGACGAGCCGCTGCGCCCCGAGTCGGTCGTGCCTGTCGCTGCCGCAGGCGCCACGCTCGACGCGGCCGGCGTGCGCGTCGGCACGCGCCTCGGGGAGCTGACCGTCGGTGTCAGCCAGCCGGGCGACCGCATCGTCGTCGACGACGGCGGCATGGCGGAGAGGTACGTCCAGGCGGGTCAGACGATCGACCTCTTCGACGCAGGGGGAAAGACGATCTGGACGGGCGTCGTCGACAAGGTCGAGGTCGATTCGGCTCAGTCCCTCGTCACGGTCCACGGCGACGAGGACACGCCGGCAGAGTTCAGCGGAGCCTCCGTGATCCTGGCGGAGAGCCCCTCGGAGGTCCTCGCTGTGCCGCGCGTGGCGCTGATCCCTCAGCCCGACGGGACGTCGGCCGTCACGGTCGTGGACGCGACCGGTACGGCGACCGAGCACACCGTCACCACAGGCATGTGCGCCGCCGACCTGTGCGAGATCCAGCCGCAGGACCCGGCGTTCCCGGGCGAAGGAGCCTTGGTGGCGGTTCGGTGACACCGACCGACGCCGCCACCGTCCTCGCCGCCGTCGACGTCACGCGCACGTTCGACGACGGCCAGGTGCGCCCCCTCGAGAGCGTCAGCCTCGCGATCGAGCGCGGTGACCTGCTCGCGCTCGTCGGCTCGAGCGGGTCCGGCAAGACGACGCTCCTCAACATGCTCGGCCTCCTCGACCAGCCCGACTCGGGCACCGTTCTCGTCGACGGTCAGTCCGCGACAGCGCTCTCCGAACGGGAGCGAGCACAGGTCCGGGCCACCAGGCTCGGGTTCGTCTTCCAGGACTCTCTCGTCGACCCGCGGCGGACCGCCCAAGAGAATGTCGAGCTTGCGCTCATGTTCGCAGGCACACCACGCGCGCAGAGATCCACGCTCGCCGCGGAGGCGCTCGCGTCCGCTGACATCAGCCACCGGGCGGGAACGCTCGCTGGTGAGCTCTCCGGAGGCGAGAGGCAGCGCGTCGCACTCGCCCGGGCTGTCGCGCACCGTCCCCGGGTGCTCCTGTGCGACGAGCCGACCGGCAACCTGGACGACCTGAACACCGAGCACGTGTTCAACCTGCTGAAGGACTACGCGGGCTCAGGTGCCGCCGTAGTCCTCGCGACCCACGACCGGGAGATCGCGAGAAGCTCTGGGCGCGTGGTGACGGTTGCTCACGGGAAGCTTGCGGAACTGCGATGAACGCCGCCCGCGACGTCGTCCAACATGCCCTGCTGACGCTGCGCCGGACCCCGGGACGGGCGCTCGCCTTCGGGATGGCGGCGTTCCTCGCCGCTGGCCTGCTCAGCTTCGGGCTCACGGACGCCGCCAGCCGGCAGGACGGGGTCACCGGAGCGTTCGACTCGCTCGCCGCGCGGCGCGTGCAAGTCACCCTTCCCCTGCGAGGCTCGCCCTACCAGAGCCTCGACCGCACCCAGCTCGCGGCGATCGCCTCGCTACCCGGGGTCACGGGGATCGCCTGGGGTGCCCGCCGCGACGCCCACGTGGTCGACGCCGACGGCGCGTTGACCACGACGCGCCTGTGGACCCTCGACGGAGACCTCTCGCTTCTCGGCCTGCGAACCAGCGGAACCGGCGACGCGGGGCGCGGTCTGCTGGTCGGTGGCGGGAGCCCCGTCGCTGAGCAGTCCGAGGAGCGCTTCTACCACGCGGTGATCGATGGACGTCGCGTCATCGTCGGGGGGACGCTCGAAGTCTCGCCCGCCATCCCGGACCTGCTCGAGGCCGTCGCGATCCCAGGCATCGGCGAGCCGCCGTCGATGCGCGCCGAGGGGGAGCTCGTCGTCGGCGTGCGGCCCGGCTGGGCGACGGAGGTCGCCCCACGCCTCGCGACGATGCTCGCACCCGGCAGGGAAGCCAGCGTCCTCGTCAGATACCCGCCCGAGGCAAGCGAGCTGCGCCGCGGAGTCCTGAGCTCGGTCGACTCGCTCGTCCTGGTCGCCTCCGCGGCGATCCTCGCCCTGGGCGCCGGGGCCGTCATGATCGGCATGTACTTCAGGGTTCTGTCCGAGCGTCGGCTCCTGGGGCTGTACCGCGCCATCGGCGCGTCGTCGGGCTTCGTCGTGGCGACGATCCTCGTCGAAGCGGTCATCATCGGCTCGCTCGGCAGCGTGCTGGGCGCCGTCGTCGGCCTCGGCGCTGCGTCGGCGCGCGCGCTGATCCAAGGCACAGCGCTCGCAGTCCCGTGGGTGCTCGTCGGCGCCGGTGTGATCGCTGGCCTGTTGACGAACGCGCTCGGGGCGCTCCTGCCCGCGGTCTCGACCGTGCGCGAGCAACCCCTGCGGGCGTTGCGGTCCCGCTGAGGTGCTTCCGCAGCGCCGGGCTTGCGGGCGGTTGACGCACGTCAAGGTGGCGCCACGCCGTCGTCCCTAGCCTCGGGACGAGGCCGCGCTCGCGGCCCGCGAGCGAAGGCGAGGACCCGACATGACGACTGTCAGCACGTGGATGCGGAACCGGTGGACGGTTCCCGGAGTGTCGGGTCTGCTGGTGCTCGCGTCGTTCGCGGCGCAGCGTCTCGTGGGAGCGAGCGTCGGGGACGCGCTCATGATCGCGGCGGCCGTCGTCGCTGGCACGCCCGTCGTCGTCAAGGCGGTGCGGGCCGCGCTCGTGCGGGTCGTGAGCATCGACCTGCTCGTCTCGGTCGCGGCGATCGGGGCCGTCCTGGTCGGCAACTACTGGGAGGCCGCCGCGGTGACGTTCTTGTTCGCCGTCGGGCACGCGCTCGAGACGGCGACGCTCGACCGGACGCGTTCCGCGCTCGCCGAGCTCGTCGCGCTCGCACCCGACGTCGCGGTCGTCCTGCGTGACGGCGTGCAGGAGGAGGTCCCGACGCGGGACGTCCGCACGGGCGAGACCGTCCTCGTGAAGAACGGCGCGAAGGTCCCCGTCGACGGCGTCGTCGTCGGCGGGTCCGGTGCGCTCGACGAGGCATCGATCACCGGTGAGTCCATGCCCGTCGACAAGGCCGACGGCGACCAGGTGTTCGCCGGCACCGTCGCGGTCAGCGGGTTCCTGCAGGTCCGCGCGACCGGCGTCGGCTCGGACACGACGCTCGCGCGCATCATCCACCGCGTCGAGGAGGCGCAGGACGCCAAGGCTCGCACGCAGGCGTTCATGGACCGGTTCGCTGCCTGGTACACGCCCGGCACGATCGTCCTGGCTGTCGTCGTCGGGCTGCTCACCCGGGACGTGGTGCTCGCGCTGACGCTGCTCGTCATCGGCTGCCCGGGCGCGCTCGTCATCTCGATCCCCGTGTCGATCGTCGCGGGCATCGGACGCGGCGCGCGGGACGGCGTCCTCATCAAGGGCGGCGAGCACCTCGAGACGTCGGCACGCATCTCTGCGGTCGCCCTCGACAAGACCGGCACCCTGACCGAGGGGCGCCCGTCGCTGACCGACGTCGTCGCCCTCGCCCCGGGCGTGACGCAGGACGAGGTGCTGGCGGTCGCCGCCCGCGCCGAGGCCGGGTCCGAGCACCCGCTCGCCCGCGCCGTCCTCGACGCGGCGCGGAACGCGGGCCTCGCTGTTCCGGGGCTGCCGAGCAGCACCGAACCGGTCCCCGGCAAAGGCATCGTCGCGACGGTCGACGGCGCCCGCATCGTCGTCGGCAACCTCGCCCTCCTCGCAGCTGAGGGGGTGGACGGCGCGGCCGCCGATCTCGTCGTCGACGAGCTTGCCGCCGCTGGCCGCACGCCCATGGTCGTGGCGCGCGACGGCGTCGTCCTCGGGGTCGTCGGCGTAGCCGACCGGGTCCGCGCCGACGCGGCCGAGATGGTGCGCCGCCTGCACGCTGCAGGCGTGCGCACGGTCGTCATGCTCACCGGCGACCAGCAGCGCGTCGCTGACGCCGTCGCGGCGCAGGTCGGCATCGACGAGGTGCGCGCCGGCCTGCTGCCCGAGGACAAGCTCGAGGCGGTCGCCGCACTGCAGCGCGACAGGCACGTCGTCGCGATGGTCGGCGACGGCGTCAACGACGCCCCCGCCCTCGCCACCGCCGACGTCGGCATCGCGATGGGCGCCGGCACCGGCGTCGCCCTCGAGACGGCGGACATCGCCCTCATGCGCGACGACCTGCTGATGATCCCGCAGGCCGTCTCCCTCGCCCGCCGCACAGTGCGGACCATGCGCCAGAACATCGCGGTCGCGCTCGTGACCGTCGCGACCCTGCTCGCGGGCGTGCTCTTCGGTGGCGTCACGATGGCCGTCGGGATGCTCGTCCACGAAGCGTCCGTGCTCATCGTCATCGCGAACGCGGTGCGGCTCCTGCGCCGCCCCCGCGAGGCCCGCGCCGCCCAGTTGACGCGCGTCAAGGATCTCGCCGCCGCCCGTTCGTAGTGTGCAACCAGAAGCCCGGACACCGGGAAAGACCCCCAAGAGAGGAGCTCACCATGAGCACCCACACCACCACCCGCACCACGCTGCGCGCCCAGGGCTTCAGCTGCCCGTCGTGCGTCGCCAAGATCGAGAAGCAGGTCGGCCGGCTCGACGGTGTCGACTCCGTGACCGTCCACTTCGCGTCCGCCCGCATCGAGATCGAGCACGACGCCGAGCGTGCGAGCGTCGACGACCTCGTCGCCGCCGTCGCGAAGGCCGGGTACACCGCGACACCCGCCTGAGCCGCGCCGGCCGACCTGCCCCCACTGCCGAGAGCGCCCGCCACGAGGCGGGCGCTCTCGTGCGCTGCGCCCCCGAGTATGGAGACAGCGGCCCTT
>RRZT012624638.1_pt1 | contig 23192 bp, 31 predicted proteins | sample 2165551 | NCBI WGS metagenome assembly RRZT01 (sample SAMN10456910, study PRJNA506462) | wastewater metagenome | biome: wastewater; feature: sludge; material: wastewater sludge; isolation source: wastewater sludge with Escherichia coli K12::gfp cells carrying plasmid... | place: USA: Moscow, Idaho... | reverse complement strand
GGCGAGGAACACACCACGCCAGCAGCGCAGTTGCTGCGGATGAAGGTGTTGGCCAGCTTGCTGGCCGATGAGCTGCACAAGCGCGAGACCGGCTTGTCGGAGGTTGGCTTCCATGAGCTACTTGATGAGCTATGGCCGGAGTGGAGTGCCGATGCGACGCCAGAACCAGCGGCGCTGCGCGAGCGCATCGCACACGCATTGAGTGCAAGGGGGGTGAAATGAATTTGAGAAGGGTTGTTTTCGCGTTAGCGGTCTGCGTGGGCCTTGTTGCCTGTGGCGAGGATGCTGACGACGTGCCGCCACCAGAGAAGCGGCAGGTGTCGGTGCTGGTGATGGACACCAGCGCGGCAGAGAATCCCGTGCTGAAGTTCCGGGCCGAAGACGTGGCCTTGAGCGACGTGCTCAAGAAAGTCGGGCCATTGACGAAGTCGCAGACCATCGCGTTGCGCTGCGAAGGCGGCTACAACAAGCAGCCGCCGCTGTATTCCCTCGACTTCGACATCGTCCGTGGCAACGGTGGCGCGACTGAGAGCCTGCTGGGCGTTGTGGATACGGCGACCATGCACGAGGTCTGCGTGAAGAAAATGCGGTCGCGCAAAAACTAAAAGCCTTTACTGTCTGCCGCCCATGCCGCTCGGCAAAGTGGCGGCATGGACAAAAGCACCGCACACCGACAAGTAGCAGCGCTGGCCTTCGAGATCGTTCTCGAAGGCCAAGGCGCAACGCGCACCGCTCCTGCTCGGATGCGCGTAATTCCTGATGGGCACTTCGATGCCCTCGACGGCCGCCCCGGCAACATGGACGGGGTCAAGGCCAAGACGTGGTTCCTTGACGCGACGGCCGCCGCTGCGGTTGACGCCAACTTCAAGGCGGGCGGCGTCAAGCTCCCCATCGACTACGAACACCAGACCCTCAAGGCCGCAGAGAACGGGCAACCCGCGCCCGCTGCTGGCTGGATTACCGCGCTGGAGTATTCGCCCGGCGTGGGGATGCTCGCGCATGTGAGCTGGACGGCCGCTGGCCGCGCACACCTGGAGGGCGAGGAGTACCTCTACATCTCGCCCATCCTAATCTTCGACGCCGAGACCGGCATGGTGCTCGGCCTGCATAGCGTGGCCCTCACCAACAAGCCCGCGCTCGGCGCGCTGGGCGAGATCACTGCGCTCACCAACGATTCTCTACGCCGACTGCCCGGCTCTGGCAGGACTACCAACGAGGAACCCATCATGGAAAAAACCAAGGTGCTGGTGGCCCTGGGATTGCCCCTGGACACCGGCGACGACACCGCGCTCGCGCAGCTCTCCACGCTGGTGCAGAAAGCCCGCGACCAGGAGCAGCAGATCGCGGCGCTGAAGGCCAACCAGTTCGACCCGGCCAAGCACATCCCGCTGGATGAGCACCAGAAGCTCACCACCGAGCTGGCCGCGCTTAAGTCCACCAGCGACAAGGCCGAGCACGAACGCCTGATGACCGCCGCGCTGTCCGACGCGCGCATCCTGCCGCCCAACGAAGCCTACTGGCGCACGCAGCCGCTGGCGGCGCTGCAAGCCTTCCTCAAGGAAGCCAAGCCGCTGGCCGCGCTCAAGGGCACGCAGACCGGCGGCACCCCGCCTGCGGGTGGCGGCGACCTGGACGTGAAGGACTCCAACGCCATCGCCCAGGCCGCGCTGAAGTACCAGCAGGAACAGGCCCAGGCCGGTGTCACCGTTTCCACGGCTGCGGCCGTGGCCCACGTCACGAAAGGAGCGTAAGCAATGGGCAATCCCACCCTCATCAAGAACTACACCGCCGAGGGCGACATCGCGGCCTACCGCATCGTCAAGTTCGGCGCGGCCGATGGCGGCGTGGCGCAGGCTGCGGCCAGCACCGACCTGGTCATCGGCGTGAACGCGGAGCTGCCCGTGGTTGCGGGCGAGCGCGTGGACGTGGTTCGCGCCGGTCTCGCGGACGTGGAGTTCGGCGGCACCGTGGCGCGCGGCCAGCCGGTCGCGGCGGACGCCAACGGCAAGGCCGTGGTCGCCGCGCCTGCGGCGAACGTCAACGCCCACATCATCGGTTTCGCCGAGGTCAGCGCGGTCGCTGGCGACATCGCCCCGGTGTTGCTCGCGCGCGGCGTGTTCCAGGGCGCTGCCTAACCCTCATCACACATAGGAGATTCACATGGCAATTCGCCCGTTTCCCATCGACCCGAAGCTGACCGCCATCGCCATTGCGTACCGCAACCCGGACGTGGTGCTGATCGCCGACAGCGTCCTGCCGCGCACGCCGACCTCGCAGGAGTTCAAGTGGCTGGAATACGACCTGGCGCAAGGCTTCACCGTCCCCGACACCCGCGTGGGCCGCAAGTCGGTGCCCAACGAAGTCGAGTTCAAGGCCGAGGAGCGCACCGACAAGGTCGAAGACCACGGCCTCGACGACATCGTGCCGAACGAGGACGTCGAAGCCGACAACCAGGGCGTCGATCCGCTCGGCACGTCCACGGCCTACCTGACCAACCTGGTGAACCTGGGCCGTGAGCAGCGCGTCGCTTCCAAGGTGTTCAACCCGGCCAGCTTCTCGGCCAACAACCAGGCCACGCTGTCAGGCACTAGCCAGTGGTCGCACGATTCGTCCGACCCGGTGGCCTCCATCGGCGACGCGCTCGACTCGCCGATCATCCGCCCGAACATCGCCGTGTTCGGCCAGCAGACCTGGACGAAGCTGCGCCGCCACAAGCTGATCGTGCAGGCCATCAAGGGCACGGCGCAGGGCGCGGGCATGGTGTCGCGCCAGGAGTTCGCCGAGTTCTTCGAGCTGCAAGAAGTGCTGGTCGGCGCGGGCTTCGTCAACCAGGCCAAGAAGGGCCAGGCCGCAAGCATGTCGCGCGTGTGGGGCAAGCACGCGGCCTTCCTGTACCGCGACCGCGCCGCAGGCCCGCAGGCTGGCGTGACCTACGGCTTCACCGCCGCTTGGGGCAACAAGATCGCGGGCAGCATCGACGAACCGAAGATCGGCCTGACTGGCTCCCAGCGCGTGCGCTCCGGCGAGCGTGTTAAGGAAGTCATCTGCGCCCGCGACCTGGGCTACTTCTTCCAGAACGCCGTGGCGTAAGGGGGCGACGATGGCAAAGAAGGAACCCGTCCAGTTGCCGGAAGGTGAAGGCGACAAGCCGCAGGCCGAAGCCGCACAAGCCGAAGCCGTGCAGGCCGAAGCCGTGCAGGCCGACACTGCGCAAGCCGATACCGCGCAGACCAGCGCGCAACCGGAAGGCCAGACCCAGGCCGAGCAGAAGGTGAAGCCCGCGCAGGGCGATGCCAAGACAGTCCGGCCCATCGTGCGCGTCGAGCACGATGGCCAGGTCTATGAACCCGGCAGCGATGCCACGTTCGAGGTCGGCGGCAAGCAACTGCAATCCTTGCTCGACGCGAAGGCGGTCGAGATCGTGGAGGTATGAACATGGAAGCCACTCAAGTGAACGGCCCGCGTGTCACACCGGGCGATGTCGAAGCGGAAATCGTCAGCGAGTTCTGCTTCACCGCTGCCGATGGCGTGCTCGGCGAATCCCAGCTCGGTACCGCGCCTGCGTCGTGGGTTGGCCTGGAGCGTGTGACGTTCGCCGTGCTGACGTTGCGCAACGGCACCAAGGTGGTCGGCATCAATTACGGTGCTATCGACCCGGCACAGCATAGTGCCGAGCGTGGCCGCACCGAGGCCCGCAAGGACGCCGTGAGCAAGGTCTACGAGTTGCTGGGCTTCCGCCTGCGTGACGAATTGGCCCGCCCTGTGCTGACCGAGGCCGATGCGCTGGCCGACCTCAACGGCACGCCGCGCCCCAGCCGGGCAAGCTGATCTTCCTGCCTCAACGCCACCTGGCCTTCTCCCTGGCAGTTTGCCCGCGTCGTATCCCGGCGCGGGCTTTTTTTCGGTGGCGCGCTATGCGGCCCTACAAGCCCGCCGTACCCCTGTGGTGCCCCCGTTGTATAGGCTAGGGCGTTTGAGCGCCAGCGAATCGTTCGCAAACGGCCGTGTGCCCTTCTTGATGGCCTACGACTGGCCGCAGGGTGCAGCGGTGGGGACAAACCCTCCGAAACCGGCCTCCTGCCGCCTGCCCACCACCGGACAAAAACTAAAGACCTTTACTGTCTCCGTGGCGGTGCGCTCGGCAAAGTGGCGACATGGACTACGCCACCTTTACTCAACTCACCGAGCGATACGCCGAGCGCGACCTGCGGCTTATCACCGACCCTGATGCGCAGGCTCTGGATGCAGGCCGCGCCGAGCAGGCGTTGGCTGATGCCGCCGCCGAGATCGACGCTTGGCTCGACCGCCGCTACGTGCTGCCCCTGGTAAGCATCGACGGTGAGCCGATGGCCGCGCCGGTGGTGCTGGTGCGCTGCGCGTGCGACATCGCCATCTACCGGCTGCAAACGCTGCGGCCTGCCGACGACATCAAGGATGCCCGCCAACGCTACGAAGACGTGGTGAAGCTGCTCAAGGCCATCGGCTGCGGCGACGTTTCCCTGCCTGGTGCGAAGCTGCGCGCTGACGTGGCCGACAACCCTGCATCGCAATCGGCCGGTATGCCGCAGTTCGGCCAGCCGCCGTCGCTGTTCGGACGGAGGAACCGCTGATGAGCACGGTCGGCGATCTGGAAAACGCCATCGTGGCCCGCCTGTCGGCGGCGCTCACATTGCCGGGCCAGGCGCATCCGAAGGTGGATGTGCGTGCCTGGCCGGAGCGCCCGCGCGACTACCGAATGTCCCATCCGCACGGCGCTGCGCTGGTCATCTATCGCGGCAGCAAGTTCACGCACCGTGCGACCGCCGGGCAACTGGTGACCTACGAGGACGAGTTCGAGATGGGGTTGGTCTCCCGCACGTTGCGCGAAGCCAATGTGCCAGGTTCGGCGGAGGCCACCCTGGGCGTCGGCATCTATGACCTGCTCGAAACCTGCCGTGAAGCACTCATGGGGTGGGTACCGCAGTTCGCTTCAGGCCAGGTGCGAGTCATCAGCGTCGAGTTCGACGACTACGTCGAGGGTACGTGGGGCTACAGCCTGCGTTTTGCCATTCCCATGACCACCGTGGCCAACCGACCCCGCCCGCCTGGGCCGTGGGGCGTCACCAACGAGGACGCCGCACCGGCGCTTTCCGAATCCGCTGTGCAGCTACCTGAAACCACTTAAACGAAGGAGTGCTTATGTCTCGCTATCTATACACCGGCCCCGATTCCGCCGTGACGCTCAAGGTGAGCGACGGCAAGGGCAACCTCAATGATCAGGACGTGCTGCTCTGGAACAGCCAGGAGGTCGAGCTGCCCGCCGATCACGATCTGGTGCGCGTGCTGGTGCAGAAGGGCCGCCTCACGCCGGTGCCGACCACGCCGGTGCAGGTCGAACAGCCCGCCACTACTGAACCCACGGCCGCACCCGAGAAGTCGGGCAAGACCAAGTAACTGAAAGGAGATTCCAATGGCTGCAAATTTTCTGCACGGCGTCGAGACCATCGAGATCGACAGCGGCCCACGCCCCGTCAAGCTGGTGAAGACCGCCGTGGTCGGCATCGTCGGCACGGCGGCGGCCGGGGCAGTAAACACGCCCATCCTCGTCACCAGCGAAAGCGACTTCGCGCAATTCGGCCAGGACATTCCCGGCAGCACCATCCTCAAGGCGCTCAACCGCATCTACAAGCAGAAGGGCACGGTCGCCATCGTTATCAACGTGCTCGACCCGGCCACGCACAAAACCACGCTTGCTGCCCCGGAAACCGTGACTGTTGACCAGGACGGCAAGTTCTCGCTGGGTCATGCTGCCGTGGTGGGTGCCATCACGCTGACCAACTCGGCAGGCTCTACCACCTACGTCAAAGACACCGACTACTCGTTTGACCCGGCGACCGGCACCGGCCAGCGCATCAGCTCCGGTAGTATTCCTGCGGGTACCGTAGCCGCTCCCACCACGCTGAAGGCGTCGTATACCTACGCGAATCCGACGCTGGTGCAGCCGTCGGACATCATCGGCACCATCAACGGGGCTGGCCAGCGCACGGGAATGAAGGCGTTCCGCGACAGCTACCAGCTTTTCGGGTACTACCCGAAGATCATCATCGCGCCGGTGTTCAGCACCCTCAACTCGGTGGCCACCGAACTCGGTGCGCTGATGAACAGCATTCGCGCCTTTGGCTTCGTGACCGCCCCCATCGGCACCACGTTCCAGCAGGCGATCACCGGGCGTGGGCCATCCGGCAGCATCAACTTCAACACCAGCTCGCGCCGCATCGGCCTGTGCTTCCCGCATGTGAAGGACTACGACACGGCGACCGACACCGAAGTGCTGGCCGACCTGGCGACTTATGCCGCTGGCGCGCTCTCGCGCAAAGACCAGGAGAACGGCTACTGGTGGTCGCCCTCGAACACCGAGCTGCTCGGTGTGACCGGCGTGGAAACGCCCATCGACGCGATGATTAACGACCCGAACAGCGAGGCGAACCTGCTGAACGAGGCGGGCATCATCACGGTGTTCAACAGCTACGGCACGGGCATCCGCTTGTGGGGCAACCGCAGTGCGGCCTTCCCCAGCGAGACGCATCCCAAGAACTTCATCAACGTGCTGCGCACGGCGGACGTGATCGCGGAGAGCCTGGAGTACTACACGCTCCAGTACATCGACCGCCCACTGGACAACGCGCTGATTGACGCCATCGTCGAGAGCTGCAACGCCTTCATGCGCAAGCTCAAGGCAGACGGCGCAATCATCGACGGCAAAGTGTGGTTCGACCCGGCGGACAACGAAACCACGGAACTGGCTGCGGGCCACGTCACGTTCACCTACGACTTCATGCCGCCGACGCCTGCCGAGCGCGTGACCTACAAGTCCATCGTGAACATCGACTACCTCAACCAGTTGGGCACGAAGTCCTCCTGAACATCCAACCAATCTGAAAGGAGCCAATCGTGGCCGGTATTCAAGTAAACACGCTCAACAACGCGAACATCTACATCGACGGCAACAGCCTGTTGGGCCAGGCCGAGGAGTTCAAGCTCCCGGTGGTGAAGTTCAAGATGGCCGAGCACAAGGCCGTGGGCATGGTCGGCGCGATCAAGCTGCCCAGCGGCTTCGAGGCGCTGGAAGGCGAGATCAAGTGGAACTCGTTCTACGCCAACGTGTGGCCCAAGCTGCTCGACCCGTTCACCCCGGTTCAGCTTCAGGCGCGCGGCAGCCTGGAAACCTACACCAGTCAAGGCCGCACCCAACAGGTGCCCTACGTGGTGTTTCTCACCGCCTCGTTTTACGAGGTGCCGACCGGCGACTTCAAGCAGAACGACAAGGCCGAGTTCAGCAGCAAGTTCTACGCGACCTACATCAAGCAGCAGGTCAATGGCGCGGATGTGCTGGAAGTCGATGCGATGGCCAACATCTACAAGGTCGGCGGCGTTGACAAACTCGACCTGTACCGCACCAACATCGGAGGCTGACCATGAGCGATACCACGAAGAACACCGCAGCACCCACCAATCCCGCGAGCGTGGATCTGGCAATGCCGCTGGCCACTCCCAACGGCGAGGTCAAGACCATCAGCTTCCGGCGCGGCAAGGCCAAGGACATGGTGGCAGCGCAGCGCATCGAATCCGACCCGGCCCGGCGCGAGTTGGTGCTGATGGCGATGCTGTCCGAGCAGAAGCTCACCGTCGAAGACATCGAGGAGCTGGACTTGGCCGACCTGGCCATCGTCCAGGCGGCATTTCAAAGTCTGTGGATGCCCCGCGCTACCTGATGAAACCTTGTGGGAGGCGTGCGGACTGCTCGCCAAGTGGTTCCACTTCCAGCCTTCGGAGATCTACGAGCTGGAGTGGTGGGACTTTGAGAAGTGGGTGGGCCTGGCGGTGAAGCAGGCCGAGGCCGCCGCAGCGGCTTACCGGACGTAGCCGAGGCGGCGGGCCAGCCAGGCGAACGGAGTGGGAACCAGCAAAGCCAACCAACGCAGCGGGAGGCAGAGCACCAGACCCAGGACGTAGCCGATGATTCCGCCGCCGATGGCTCCAGGGATGGAGGTCAACAGAAGGCCGAGCACCGTACCCAAGAACGCCAGCAGGTAGCCAACCACCCCGGAGCATTGCGCCCAGGGCAGCGTCATAGCGTCAGCGGTATCGCGTTCCGCTTGAGCGCCTGCTTCCTGCCACGATTTTTGGAGCCAGTCTTTCATGTCGAAGTCGTTAACCCTCGGAATTGTCTTTTCTTCGATGGGGGCCGGTGCTGTTGCCACCACCATCGGGACTGTGGTAGGCCACCTCGGCAGTATAGAAAAAAAGGTGGTAGAGGCCAAATCCAGGATGAAGGAACTTGGCCTGGAAACCGTGGACGCCTTCGCCGTACAGAAGAAGGAACTGCAACAGGCCAAGGAACAGCTCCAGGCGCACCAGACTGCTACCACGTCCTTGGGCCGCTCCGTGGCGATGGCCCGTATCGAACAGGAAGCAGCTACCGAGTCGCTGCAAGCCTATCGTACCGAACTGGCCGGACAGACCGGCCGAGCCACCGATGAGCAGCGCGTCAAGCTCAAGACGCTACGCGAGCAGGTCAGCCAGGCCGATAGGAACCTCAAGGAGCTGACCAAGGAGTTCAAAGAAGCCCGCGACAAGGGCCAGGGCATGACCGAGGGTGTGATGCGTCAGACCGAGCGCCTGCAACGGCTGCGCACGGCCCTGGAACAGAATGGCGTGTCTACGCGCAACCTGTCTGAACATCGCCGCCGCATTACCCAGGCCATGCGCAACGAGCAGGCCACGGTGGACAGGCTGACCACCCGCTACGAGAGGCTTAAGGCAGCGCAGAACGCGCAGCAGCAAGCCCGCGCTGACCTGAACTCGCGCTGGGGCGATGCGATGGCGGCCTACGGCACCGCGCGGGCGCTGGGTGCGCCCGTGGGGGCGTTCATCCGCCAGGACGATGCGCTCAACTCGCTCCAGGTCGCCATGATGGACAAGAACGGCCAGGTGGATGGCAGCTACGAGGCGATCAAGCGCCAGGCCATCGAGCTGGGCAACCTGCTGCCGGGCACCACGGCGGACTTCGTCGGCACCGCCCGCGCGCTCATGGAGCAAGGCGTGGCGGTCGAGTCGGTGATGGGTGGCGGCCTGAAGGCGGCTTCGTACCTGTCGGTTGTGCTGCGGATGCCAACCGAAGAAGCCGGTGAGATGGCGGCCAAGCTGCGCGAAGCCTACAAGCTCTCCGACGACGAGTTGACGAAGATGGCTGACTCCATGCAGCGGGCCAAGTTCGCCTTCGGTATGAAGCCGTCCGACCTCATGGCCGCCAGCGCCTACCAGGCGCCCATGCTCAACCAGCTTGGTATCTCCGGCATCGACAACACCAACAAGATGTTGGCCATCCAGGGCATGGCCGCGCAGGTCGGCCTGGAAGGTTCCTCGTTCGGTACTAACTTCTCGATGATGCTCTCGCGGCTGGCCAAGGGGCCGCAGATGATCGAGGACGCCAAGAAAGGCATGAAAGGTCACGCCAAGGGGCTGATGGAGGACGCGGGAATCACCTTCGACTTCTTCGACAAGAAGGGAAATTTCGCGGGCCTCGACCACATGGTCACGGAGCTGGAGAAGCTAAAGACCATCAAGGACAAGCTGGGCGACAAGGCGGCGATGGAAGTGGCCGAGGCCATGTTCGGCGCGGAAGCGGGCCGCCCGGCCATGATTCTGGCCGAGCAAGGCATGGCGGGGTTCCGCGCTGCGCAGGAGCGCATGGCGCAGCAGGCCAGTCTGCAACAGCGTATCGAACGCACCACACAAAGCAGCAAGAACACAATCGAAGCCTTGGGCGGTTCGCTGGAGAACCTGGGCGCAGCCCTGGCCGGGCCAGTGGTGCAGGCGCTGCACCCACTCATCAATGTGCTGAACACCGCTACCGGCTGGCTGACAGAGTTTGCCGACAGCAACCCGCGCGCTACCAAGGCGTTGGGCTTCCTGGTGCTTGGCCTGGGCGCAGCGATCACCACCTTCTTCGCGTTGGGTGTGGCCATGTCCTTCGGTCGCGTGCTGGTCTCCGGCCTCCAGGTCTTCTCACTCATGACCCGCATCGGCGGCGGCGCGGCCTGGCTGGGTGGCGTGCTGCGCGGGCCGTTGCTGGGTGCGCTGGGTGTGGCGAGGGTTGCCGTGATCGCGCTGGGCCGCGCCATGCTGATGAACCCCATCGGCCTCATCATCACCGGCATCGCGGCCGGTGCGTACCTGGTCTATCGTTACTGGACGCCGATTAAGGGCTTTTTCCTTGGCCTATGGAGCGGCATCAGGTCGGGTTTCGTGAGTGCTTGGAACGGCGTCACGTCGATTTTCACCGGCATCTGGAACCAGATCACCAGCGCCTTCTCTGGCGGCATCGCGGGCGTAGGCAAACTGATCGTGAACTGGTCGCCGATGGGACTTTTCTATAAAGCGTTTTCCGGCGTGCTGTCCTGGTTCGGCGTTGACCTGCCGAAGAACTTCACCGACTTCGGCACGAACATCATTAGCGGGCTGACCAACGGCATCAAATCGGCCATTGGAGGGGCGGTCACAGCCATCGGCGACTTCGCCTCCGGCCTCAAGTCGAAGTTCACCAATCTGCTGGGCATCCAGTCACCGTCCAGGGTATTCATGGGCTTCGGCGGCAACATCGGCGAGGGCGCGGCGCTGGGCATTCTGAAATCCGTGCCGGGCGTCCAAGGCGCTGCGGGCAGGCTGGCCGGGATGGCGCTGGCCGGTGCGGTCGCCGCGAGCAACACCGCCGTCGCGGGGGTGAACAGCTCCATCCAGACGCGCCAGCCGATTGAACCGCCTCGCCTGGAAGCTCCGGCCGCGCAGGCGTTGCGCCCGGTCGCGCCTGCCGCCATGCCGCGCGTCGAGCTGCCGCGCATGGGTGTCCCGCGGCTGGACGTGCCCGAGCAGCCGCGCCAGGTTGCCTCGCCAGCGGCTGTGCAGCCTGTCGCGCCCGTGGTGGTGCAGCAGGCCCGCCAGCCCGCTCCGGCCGCAGTGCTGCCGCCGGTGGTTGCCTTGCCGCCGATGCCGCGTATCGAGATGCCGCGCCTGGCGCTGCCGGGGCCGAACCTGGCCGCGTCGCCGGTGGCCAGGCTGGTCGCGTCGGTGGTGATGCCGCAGGCCAGTGCGCCCGGCCCGGTACGTGTCGATCTGCCGAGCCTGGCGTCGCCCATGCAAACGGCGCAGCCTGCCTTGCCTACGTCCATGCAGCGGGTTGGCGAAGTGAGCCAGGCTGTGTCCCGCCGCGAGAGCGCGGCCGGAGCAGCGACTGCGGCCGCACCTGGCCAGGGGATGACGATTCACTTCTCGCCCAACATCACCGTGGGCGGCGGCGACAGCAATGGCAGCGACGTGCGCGGCCAGGTGCAGGAGAGCCTGAAGCTCTCCATGCGCGAACTGGAACAGATGATTCGGCGCTTGCAGGCCGAGCAACAACGGAGGGCGTTCTAAATGGCGATCATGACGCCGGTAGGCAATTTCGGCATGGGCACGGTGGCCCAGATCATCCATGAGCTGACGCGCACGCGCGGCGGCGTGTCGCAGCACGCGCTGCTGGGGGAAATCACCTTCGACCTCATCACTTACTTCGAGGGCATGGAGGCGAACTTCTCGGCGAACTACGCGGAGCACGCGCTCATTGAAGGCAAGCCACGCCTGCAATGGGTGGGCGACAACCTGGACGAAGTGAGTTGGAGCCTGGTGTTCCATGCCGGGTTCTGCGACCCGGAGCTGGAGATGCTCAAACTGCGCGGCGCAATCACGCGCCATGAGGCGTTGCCGCTGGTGTTCGCCAACGGCGATTACAAAGGCTGGTTTGTTCCTACCGATGTGCGTGTGACCACCCGGCAGGTGATGCGCGACGGTACCCTGATCTGGCTGGAGGCCGAGCTGACGCTGCGCGAGTACGTGCGCCCGGTGGTGTTGGTCGAGGAAACCTCCAAGCAGGAACCAGTGGCCACCGAGAGGCCTGACCCGAACGGCCAAGTGAAGAAGCCCGCGCAGACGGTCAACCGTGCGCCCGCGTCCAGGCCCGCCAGCGCGCCGCCAACCAGGAGCGCACGATGACGGCCATCGACTGCATCGAGCACATCACCCAGGCGGGCGAACGCTGGGACACGTTGGCCTGGCGCTACTACGGCGATCCACTGGCCTACGGCCGCATCATCGCCGCCAACCCAGCGCTGGACATCAGCGCCACTTTGCCTTCGGGCGTGGTGGTGCTGGTGCCGGTACTGCCGCTGACCGAATCCAGCCAAGCATTGCAGGATGAGGAGCTGCCGCCGTGGAAAAGATGAAGGTAGCCACGCCCAAGGTGATTGTGCTCTACGAGAGCAAGGACATTACCGCCCACGTCGCGCCCGCGCTGATCGAGCTGGCCTACACCGACTTCATGGAAGGCGAAAGCGACTCCGTCGACCTGGCGCTGGAGGACGCCGAGCGCCGCTGGCAGGATGCCTGGTATCCACAGCATGGGGACGTGGTGCAGGTGCAGATCGGCTATGCCGGAGAGCCGCTGCTGCCCTGCGGCGAGTTTGAGGTGGACGAGGTCGAACTGGATGGCCCCCCGGACGTGATCCGCATTAAGGCGCTGGCCGCTGGCGTGAAGCGCAGCGTGCGGACACGCAACGGCCGGGCATACGAGAACACTACGCTGGGCGACGTGGCCAAAACCGTGGCCCAGCGCAACAAGCTCAAACTGACCGGCAAGATTGAGCCGGTGAAGATCGCGCGCGTCACGCAGGTTTACGAAACCGATCTGACCTTCCTCAAGCGCGTGGCCGAGAGCTACGGCTACTCGTTCTCGGTACGTGGCGACAAGCTCTGCTTCTTCAAACGGTCGGAACTCAAGGCGGCGGAACCCACCCTGGTGATCCGCCGCCAGGACGTGACCAGCTATCGTTTCCAGGACAAGGTGCGTGGAGTGGTGGCGGCGGCCACGGCCTCCTACCACGACCCCAAGACCAAGCAGGTCAAGAAGGCCACGGTGAAGGACGTCGAGGCCAAGGGCAACCAGCATAGTGCCGATGAGCTGAAGCTCAACGTGCGAGCCGAGAATGAACAGCAGGCGCGGCTCAAGGCCGACGCGGCGCTGGATAGGGCCAACGAAGACCAGACCGGCGCAACCCTGGCCATGCCCGGCCAGGTGAAGCTGATGTCCGGGGTGAATGTGCGGCTGGAAGGCTTCGGCAAGATGGATGGCAAGTACACCATCACGCAGGCACGGCATCGCGTGTCTCGCAGCTCCGGTTATGGCACTGAAGTCGATCTCAAGCGCGTGCGCGACCCGAAGCAAGGAGCGATGGCATGAACATGGCCACTGGCGGCGCGCGCTACAAGCAGGGCATCGTGGCCGAGTCCCGACCGGGGTTTGCCCGTGTGCGCTTCGATGACGTGGACGGCCTGGTCACGGCCTGGCTTCCGCTACTGCATCCCAAGACCCTCGCCGACAAGGTGGTGTGGACGCTGGACGTGGGCGAGCATGTCGGCTGCATACTGGATGAGTTCATGGAGGACGGCTGCATCCTCGGCGCAATCTACTCTGACGCCGACGCGCCGCCGGTGAGCAGCCCGGACAAGTTCCGGCTCCAGTTCAAGGATGGCGGCTCGGTTGAGTACGACCGCAGCAACGGGGCCATGAACATCGTCTGCAAAGGTGTTGCAAACCTGGTCGCCGATGGTGACGTCACCGTGAAGGCTCCCTCGGTTATGCTGGACACGCCGCAAACCACCTGCACCGGCCAGCTCACGGTCGAGGGGATGCTCACCTACAAAGGCGGCATGGCGGGCAGTGGCGGCAGTGGTGCGGCGGCCACCATCCAGGGCAATGTCCAGGTGGACGGCAACATCGACGCATCGGGCAGCATCATGGATGCCGGTGGTAACTCCAACCACCACTCGCACTGACCCGGCCAGGCCCGGCAGAAACTAAAGCCCTTTAATCGCGGCAAAGGGCTGCGCTGGCGACCATACGGGCATGGTTGCCATCGTCCCCGCTACTTCTCGCCCTGCATTCTTCCAGCCCGCTCTGTCGGGTGCGACTGCGGGCCACCCTTCCGGCCTTGCGAGTGATCGCCTGGGCGAAGTCGTGACGGGCGTGGCCGACATCAATCAGTGCATCTACATCATCCTGACCACGCCGAAAGGGAGCGACCCGCATCGCCCCACCTTTGGCAGCGAGCTGCACCTCTACCTCGACTATCCCATCGACAGCGCCCGCCCGCACTTCGTGCGTGAAGTGGTGGATGCCCTGGCGATATGGGAGCCGCGCATCAAGGTGATGCGCGTGCCGGTCACGAAGGAAGGCGATGCGGGTCTGCTGGTCGGAGTCGAGTGGGTGTTCGCCGACAGCGTGGAGGCCGAGATGTTCTCCACGCGCGTACCCATGAGGAAGGTGCTATGAGCCTGCTTGACCGACAACTGCCGGAGCCGGACTTCATCGAACGCGACCCTGCGAAGATCACGCGGGAGATGATCGCCACCTATGAGTCGCTCACAGGCAAGACGCTATACCCGGCGCAGGTGGAACGCCTACTGATCGACCTGATCGCGTACCGCGAGAGCCTGGTGCGCGAGGCGTTCCAGGACGGAGCAAAGCTCAACCTGGTGCGCTACAGCCGGGGCGTGATTCTGGACAACATCGGCGAGAACGTGGGCGTGCAGCGCGTTGCGGCGGTCGCTGCCAGCGTGAAGCTGCGCTTCACCTTCTCGCCCGCGCCGAACATCGCCACCGTGCTGCCGCAGGGAACTGAGGTGGAAGGCGGCGGCGTGTCCTTCGCCACCGCGCAGGCCGTGAGCGTGGCCGCAGGCGCGGCGAAGGTAGAAGTGCTGGCTACCTGCACCCAGGCGGGCGTGGTCGGCAATGGCATCGTGCCTGGCCAGATCAATACGCTGGTGGGAACGCCCTCGGGCCTGGTCGTGACCAGCGTCGAGAACATCACCACCTCGGAGGGCGGCGCGGACGAGGAAAGCGACGAGCGCCTGCGCGAGCGCATCGTGGCCGCCCCGGAGACCTTCAGCGTTGCCGGTTCGGTGGAGGCGTACCGCTTCCATGCCATGTCGGCCCACCCGGACATCGTGGACGTGGCCGTCATCTCGCACATTCCCGGCGACGTGACGCTGTATCCGCTGACTAGTTCCGGCTTGCCGGGCGAGACCATTAAGGCGGCCGTGCTGGCGACGTGCAGCGGCGAAAAGGTGCGCCCGCTCAACGACCAGGTCATGGTCGCCGACCCGGTTCCGGTGAACTACGCCATCGACGTGCGCGTGGTGCTGACCCGAACGGCCGATGCGGCGCTGGCCCAGGCCCAAGTCGAGCAGGCCGCGCTGGACTTCCGCGACAACCGGGTGCAGTTCGGCACATCCATCGTGCGTTCGCAGCTCATCGACGCGCTGCACGTCTATGGCGTGTATTCCATCACGCCCGTGCAGCCTGCGGCCGACCTCGACCTGGAGAAGTGGGAGTGGCCGCGCTGCACCAGCATCAAGGTCACGGTGACGGGAGTGGCGCATGGCTGACTTCGAGAAGCCCTCGCTGCTGCCGCCCGCGCTTGCGGTTGACCTGTCCATGCGGGCGCTGGAGGTGCTGATCGCGCGCCTGGTCGAACTCGACCTGGCTCCCACGCTGGTCTATGACTTCGAGCATGTCACCGAGTCGGCGCTACCGCACCTGGGCGAGCAGTTCCACGTCATGGGTGCGGAGGGCTGGCGGCTGGCCACGACGCCGGAGCAACGGCGGGCGCTGCTGGCGCGAGCCGTTGCGCTGCATCGGCACAAGGGCACGCCCTGGAGCATCCGTGAGGCGCTCAAGTCGGTGGGCTTCAACGACCTGGAGATAGCGGAGCGCCTGCCGTCCAACCGCTACGACGGTGCAATCGCGTACAGCGGCGCGGAAGCCTACGCCGCCTACGGCTGGGCGCAGTTCCGCGTCATCGCCGACGCGGGCGACGAGCAACCCATCACTTCGGCGCAGACCGCGCTCATCGTCGAGACCATCAACGCCTGGAAGCCCGCGCGCAGCCACCTGGTGGATGTGCGCTACCGCGCCAGCGAGACCGAGCAGGTGGACGTGGCCGAGGTCGAGCAGCACCAGGGCGTCATGACCCATGACGACCAGCACCGATGGGGAAAGCACTTTTATGACGGCGCGCTGGCCTACGACCAGGGCGCTACCCACCTCTGGAACGGTGCGCTGCGCTTCAACGGCGCGGCCCTGCACAACGGCTTCTCGGCCACGGCCGAGGGTGCCCGCTACGAGGGCGAACGCGAGGAAGAAAGCCTGGAAGCCTCGCTCGGCTTCTTCGACCAGCAGACGCGCTGCCCGGTGTTCGCGGGCGAGCTGGACTACAGCGGCATGGCTGACTTCGGGGCATCGGCTCCGGTGGCCGAGGACTTGCCCATGCCTATCACGTTGCGCCGCCACCGGCGCTTCGACGGCCGCCTGGCGTACAGCGCCCACCGTTTCGACGGTTCGCAGCGGTACGCCGGGCAATTCACCCACTTCGGCAACTCGGCGTACAGCGGCGATGTTGTCACCCTGTTGGAGGCGTAATGGAAATAAAGATCAAGGAAGGCGTTCCGCTGGCCGGGCACTTCCACCTTGACGTGTACCGCTCCGGTGTCCTGGTTGCGGTCATCGACGAGGAGAACCTCATCGTCAACGGTGCCAAGAACCAGCTCGCCCGCTTGGTCGGCGGCGCGGGCACGAACCGGCATATCACGCAGATCGGTTTCGGCATTGGCCAGACCGTCGCCGCGCCGGGCCAGACGGCGCTGACCTCGCCCTACATCAAGGCTATCGGCAGCGTGGAGTACCCCGCGACCGGCCAGGTGCGCTTCAACTGGAGCCTGTCCACGGCCGAGCTGAACGGCGTGGCCATCACCGAGTTCGGGCTGATCTGCGCGGACGGCACGTTGTTCTCGCGCAAGCAGCGCAAACCCATCGAGAAGGAGTCCGACCTGTCGCTGACCGGCTCCTGGACGATTCTTTTCTAAGGAGACCGATTCATGGCAAACGTGACTGAAACCTCGACCTGGGAAGGCGGTATCTACCAGATCGAAACCACCGACCCCGTGCTGGGTGGCCCCAATGGCATCGCCAACGTGCAGGCCAAGCAGCTCGCCAACCGCACCAAGTTCCTCAAGGAGCGTGCCGACCAAGTCGATGCGGCCAAGGGCGGCCGCGCCAACCTCAAGGAGCGCCTGGACGCCATTGAGGCGGCCACCGAGGCGCTCGGGCCGGATGCCCAGGACGCAACCCTGGCCGCCATCAAGTTCGCCATCGACCAGGCGAATGTGGCCAATCAGGGCGTGCGCGCGCTGCACCAATTCGCGCAGCAGGAAGGCGTGCTGGAGATCAGCAACCGGGGCGTGGTCAGCGGCTGCACTGTGACGAAGTCCACCACGGCCGCGCGCAACCTGCATATCTCGACTGGTACCTGCTTTGCACAGGGCCGAAAGTTTGCAGTGGCGGACGGTAACAATGCGGCCTCGGTGCCTAGCAATACCGGCTCGGGTGCCGTGACCGTGTTCGCCTATCTGTTCCAGGATGCCAGCGGCCTGTGGCGGCTGGCCGTGACGTCCATTGGTCAGGCCGTGCCGGACGGGTGCATCCGCCTCTACAACCTCACCGTGCCCGCCGGGTCGACGGATGCCACTGACCCCAACTTGGCGGCCGTCACGCTCACGGACGTGCGCCGCGTCGAGGCCGGGTTCCCGATCCTGCTGGACAACCCTGCCTCGGCATCGCCGCAGCTCGCTGCGCTGCCGGATTCGGCCTACCACGTCACCTTCGACGTGCTCTCGGCCAGCGGTGCGCCTGCCGAGGCTAAGAGCCTGGTGGTGGCCAGCCGCGCCCGCAACGGTTTCACCGTGCGGCTTGCCGCCGCTGCCGACAACGTGGTGGCCCGCTGGCGGGTCAGCCGCCTCAACGCCTAAACCCCTGAAAGGAGATCATCCATGCCACAAATCATCTTGAAGCAGTCGGGTCAGAACTCGGCCGACTTCTCCACCAACGGTGCTGTCATCACGGTCGCCGGTGTCGTCGTCAACTGCGAGGCCCGCGAGGAGGACGTCACGCAGACCATCGAAATCCGCCAGCACGAAGGCGTGGCCCAGGAGGGCGGCGAAGGCGCGCTCCTGGCGCAGATCGAAATCCCGGCCCGCCGCTATGTGGATGAAGAAGGCCCACTCGGCGAGGACGAGCAGCCGACCATCGTGCGCAGCCCCGTGCCGTTCGACCCCAACCGCGTCGCACTGACGCTGTGGCCCACCAACTGACCTAGGAGCACCACCCATGACTATCTTCATCAAAGACGACCTGCGCGCGAGCGTGGAAGCGGCCACGGGCGGCCTCGTCACCGTGCTCTACACGGCGGCCGGGCATCCGAGCTATATGAACGTGATCCCCAAGTTCAACTTGCAGGACATCGACCCGGCGCTGGGCACCGGGGTGCATCCGGCTTTCATCGTCAACGGTGTGGAAAAAAGCGAGCTGTTCATTGGCCAGCATATCGGCTGCGTGAAGGACAGCAACCTGCTGTCCTTCCCCGGCGCGGTGCCGCAGGTCAGCGCCAACTTCGACACCTTCAGGACGTGGGCAGCAAACAACGGCCCCGGCTGGCACATGATGACCAACGCGGAGTGGGCCGCCATCGCACTCTGGTGCTGGAAGAACGGCACGATGCCGCGTGGCAACAACCAGTACGGCCGCGACATCGGATCGCCGTGGGAAACGGCTCGGCGTGTCGATGGGGGCAATATTGGCGAGGCTGTCGGGAACGGACGCACTTACACCGGCTCCGGCCCGGCATCGTGGCGTCACAACGGTCAGGCCAACGGTATTGCTGACCTCAACGGCAACGTGTGGGAATGGTCTGCTGGTTTGCGCCTCAACAACGGAGAAATCCAGGTGCTGGCCAATAACGATGCAGCCGACAACACCAAAGACCAGAGCCGCACCTCGACGCTCTGGAAGGCGATCAAGGCGTCGGATGGTTCGCTGGTTGCGCCGGGTACGGCGGGTACTTTGAAGTATGACGCTTCGGGTGCCAACGGCACGGGTGGCAATGTGCTGTCCGACACCGTGACCAACCGCTCTGGCAATGTGGACGAAGATGACTATGTGAATGGCACCAGTCAGGTGTTTGAGAGCATGGGCGTGAAGAACGGCCTGACGGTGCCTGCCATTGCCAAGGCTTTGTGCCTTTATCCGGCTGTGGAGGGCTTGGGTGCTGACAATTTCTGGATGCGCAACCACGGCGAGCGTCTGCCTCTGGCCGGTGGCGGCTATGGCTATGGTGCCTCGGCTGGGGTGTTCGCGCGCAATCTCAACGTTGCTCGAGCGTGTGTTAGCGGCAACGTCGGCGCTCGCCCGGCCTATGTTCTTTGAAAGGGGGGTGCGGTAGCACCCACCAGCAGCGCAACAGTATGTGATGGGTCTCCCGGTCGCGTTAGCGACCGGGCGATTTTTTTTTAGGGGGTGATGCGATAAAATCGCAAGCGGATTTTGATTGGGGAGGCGGGGCAGGAATGGCGGTTGATCGGGAGGCGCAATTAGTGCGGAAGTTCGTGGAGTTTGCAAAGCTCATGAACGTGTACCTAAATCACTTCCCTCGTCATGAGCGTTATGCCCTCTCGAACAGAATCCGCAACGCCGCCTATGAGGTCTACGACTTGATCGTGGAAGGTCAGAAGCGGTACCACAAGAAGACGTCTCTCACGCAACTTGATATCGCCCATGAGCAATTGCGGATGCAGTTGTTTCTGGCCTATGAATTGGGCTATTTCAAGTTCACGGACGGACGCACCGGAGGTAATGCGGCAGAAGTAGAAGCGAAGCGCTGGCAGGCGATAAGCAAGCTGGTGGATGAGCTGGGCCGCATGATCGGAGGTTGGATACGCCATGAGCTGGCCGAATCGAAAGATGCAGGACAGCAGAAATGACCAATCCATTGTGGTTTAAGGGCGGCCTACGATCACGTCTGCCTCTGGCCGGTGGCAACTATAACAACGGTGCCTCGGCTGGGGTGTTCGCGCGCAATCTCAACAATGCACGAACGAATGTTAACAGCAACGTCGGCGCTCGCCCGGACTGCGGCTTCTTCCTCAAACCTCGAATGGGGATAGTGGAGCCATAGGGATAGGTCGTCCTGCTTGCCCGCGCTGCGGGCGGCGAACTCGTAGTCACTCCGCGCTTTTTGGTAGGGGCATCCCGAAGACCAGCGCGGAGTTTTTTTTGGATTGGAGGGGCAATGAAACGGCACGGGAACCTGTTCGAGCAGACCTTCACCCGCGAGGCACTGTTCAACGCCTACGTCGAGGCCAGGCGCGGCAAACGCCTGCGCAAAGCCTGCTTCTGGTTCGACATCCGCGCCGGGGCCGTGCTCGACTGGCTGCACCGCCGTCTGCAGGATGGCAGCTACGAGGTTCGCGGCTATAAGCGGTTCCTGGTGCATGAACCCAAGACCCGCGAAATCTGCGCCCCGTGGTTCGGAGACATTGTGGTGCAGCACGCCATCTACGCTGTCATCCGCCCGCTCTTTGAGCGCACGTTCATCGACCAGTCCTACGCCTGCCGGATTGGCAAGGGCACGCATAAGGCTTCCGAGTACGCGATGGAGGCGCTGCGTAAAAGCCGCCCCGACAGCTACACCCTCAAGCTCGACATCAGGAAATTCTTTTACCGCATCGACCGGGGCATCCTGCGCCAGCTCATCGAGCGCAAGATCAAGGACAAGCGCCTGGTGGACGTGATGATGAAGTTCGCCGAGCTGCCCGAGCCGTTGGGCATTCCCATCGGCAACCTGCTCTCGCAGATATATGCGCTGATCTATCTCAATGCCCTCGACCACTTCGTGAAGCGCGAGCTGAAGGTGAGGCTCTACTGCCGCTACGTGGACGACTTCATCCTGTTCGACCTCGACCGGGAACAGTGCCTGGAATACAAAGCACGCATCGAAGCGTTCCTGCACGACGAGCTGCACCTGGAGCTGTCGAAGTGGACGATGGCCAAAACCAAGCGCGGGGTGAACTTCGTGGGCTACCGCACCTGGCGGCGGGCCAAGTTCATCCGCAAATACAGCCTGTTCAAGTTCCGGCGGGCGGCCAAGCGGGGGAAGGCGGACAGCGTCATATCGCTGCTGGGCCATGCCAAGCATTCGCACTCGCTGGGGTTCATGTGGCGCACCATCCGCGAGGTCAATCCCGACCTGGTGCGCAAGCTGCCGCCGAAGGTGAGGCGCTTCTATCCAGCCAGGCCGCCCTTGCCGACAAAGCAAAACTAAAACGCTTGAATGGCGGCGGGTGGGGAAAAGCCGGATGCTACCGGCTGAAAAAGACGGGCGACCCCACCCGGTGCTGGAACACCGGACGGAACCCCAATCAAGCAGCACAAGCCTGCAAGACCGGCTAAGGCCCGCCACCCGGTACCAGGCGGTTCTAGCCTACCAGAATCTGCAAATGATTTGCAGAAAAGGCTTGTTCCATGAAAGAGATTCGCTGTGCTGCTTGCTCCCGCAAGTTGGGAGAGGGGGTGTTCACCCGCCTTGTAATTAAGTGCCCGCGTTGCCGGGCGCTCAACGTCTTGAAGGCCGAGAGCCTCCCACCAGAACGCCGTCGAGCGTCCAGCATTGAAAGGATGCCCGATGGAAGGCTCCAAGAAAGCGAGGGCGCAGGCCCACTTCGATGACGTCCAGGCGGTGCCGCTTGTCCCCTGGGTGGGCGGCAAGCGCCGCCTGGCTCCGCATATTCTCCCGCTCCTGCCGGAGCACACCTGCTACGTCGAGCCGTTCGCTGGTGCGGCGGGCCTGTTCTTCTGCAAGCCGCCCAGCAAGGTCGAGGTGCTCAACGATGTGAATGGCGACCTGGTCTGCCTGTACCGCGTAGTGCAGCACCATTTGGACGAGTTCATGCGGCAGTTCCGCTGGTCGCTCACCAGCCGCCAGATGTACGCCTGGCTCCGGGAAACGAAGCCAGACACCCTCACGGACATCCAGCGGGCGGCGCGCTTCTTCTACCTCCAAAAGCTGGCCTTCGGCGGCAAGGTGGACGGCCAGACCTACGGTACGTCCACCACTGCCCCGATGCGCCTGAACCTCCTGCGGCTGGAGGAGGACTTGAGCGCGGCGCACCTGCGACTGCACCAGGTCAATATCGAAAACCTGGACTGGCATGCCTGCATTACGCGCTACGACCGCGAGCACACCCTGTTCTTCTGCGACCCTCCGTACTACGGCACTGAAGGCTATGGCGTCGAGTTCGGTCTGGAACAGTACGACCGCATGGCCGAGCTACTGCGCACGATGAAGGGCAAGGCGGCCGTCACGGTGAACGACATCCCGGCCATGCGCCAGGCGTTCAAGGGGCTGACGATGAAAAGCCTGGCCATCCGCTACACGCTCGGCAAGTCCGGGGCTGGGCGGCAGGAGCGCGGCGAACTGCTGGTGATGAATTACAAGCCAGGCGGTTGACTGTTCGGCCAGGTAGAGCGGTACTGGTGCCATCGCAACGCAAGGAGAACTACATGGCCATGCCAACCCTTTCACCCGCCGCCCAGGAGCATCTCCTGGCCATCGCCACCACCACGCTGGGCCTGGAAACCTTGGAGACGAGGAACTCGGACAGCCTGGACTTCCACGACCTGGCGGTCTGGTCGGTCAAGACGGCCCTGGAAGCTGCCTACCTGGCAGGAATGGTTGACCACCACCGGAGGGCTGCATGATGACGCCCATTGAGCAGAGCCTGACCGACTACCTCGGCGGCTACACCCGCAACAACCCTGCCTGCCGGGCGCACATCATGAGCTACCCGGACTGGCAGCGGATGGCCAGGTTGGAGCTTGATCGCCGCGCAGCCAGCCTGCTGTCGGTGCTGCCGGATGAAGAACTCCGGGCCATCGCCGAGGGCCAGGTCAACCTGCCCGAGCTGGCCAGGAACCTGCCCACCTGACCATCACCCACCCGGAACGAAGAAGGCCGCCCATGAGGCGGCCTTCTCGTTTGTGCGCGCTGGGCGCTTCTGCAATTCTCTTTCAACCTTTGACGCCCTACGGGCGGGGCGTTTATCGCGGCTCCGAGGCCGCAGTTATCGCGGCGCGCTTCACCAGCTGGAGCAGCTCGGCAAGCTGGTGCTCGTCGATCGCACCCGTCCCTATCTGCTCGACAAGTATTTCGATGCCGACCACTTCATGGTGCTTG
>RRZT011074956.1_pt1 | contig 23200 bp, 16 predicted proteins | sample 2165551 | NCBI WGS metagenome assembly RRZT01 (sample SAMN10456910, study PRJNA506462) | wastewater metagenome | biome: wastewater; feature: sludge; material: wastewater sludge; isolation source: wastewater sludge with Escherichia coli K12::gfp cells carrying plasmid... | place: USA: Moscow, Idaho... | reverse complement strand
TTTAATTCAGTATTTTCCTGTCCTAGCTGGCGTTCATGTATCTGACTTTGCTCGACAACCGTTTGTAGCTTCTCTTCTGTTTGTTGTAATGTTATTTGCAGTTGCTGTTTCTGCTGGTTTAATTCGGTATTTTTTTGCTGCTCACAAGAATAGTTCTGCTGATAATCTTCATTGATTTGAATTAGGTTAGTACATAATTTAGGGTAATCTTTAACAAAAACAGCATAAGCGATAGAATGGTGGCGGATTGGCTCAGCTTGAACAAGCTTAAAATTATGATGCTCCATATATTGCACCAATACATTCAGATCAGTTTCAGGCAGCTCCTCAAGATTCTGGGTAACTTTTGCAACAACAATGTTTACATGTTTCAGCACATCAAAAGCATCGCCCAGCAATGACTGGATGCCAAAACAATTAATAATCAATAAATCTGGATGCAAATGATACTTTTTCATAGCATCATTGAACGATAGTGCATATTGCTTTTGCTGCTGTTTTATTTTTATATTTGGCCATACTTTAATTAATTTTGATGGGTGAAGTAAGCCGTTTTCACTACTCAAACTTGTGCTATAAAAATCTACATCACCTGTTTTTTCTGCAAAAATATCATTTTTGGACTCCCAGCCAACTTGATTAGCTATTGCTTTCTGAAGGCTCACATACGCCGTTGTGTCTGCCTCAACCAATACCACACGCTCAATAGATTGCTTTTTCAGCCACTTTATCCATTCACTTGTACCCCGCCCAGCACCCACTACCAAAGCGCGATTAATTGGTAGCAACACAGATAAATGTGTCAGCCATTGTGTTGGCTCTTGAGAAGAAATCATATTTAATTCTTTAATTAAAATAATTATAAATTTTCAAAATCATTATTTTGAGTTAATAGCCGTTTTACACCGGCACGATTATTTCTTTTTTCTAAATTCTTTTATAGTTTTATTTAATGCCCACGGCATGGAAAGCCAGCCCAAAAGAGTGCGTCTGTTTTTCAACCAAGTTTTTCCTAGGCGATAGGACAAATGGTTTTGTATTTTTTCTGCTTCATGAGCGTCTTGATATAAACTGATGGGAGGTAAATCTACTTCATTTGGTGTTGTTTTTTTATTTTCTTTCATTAAAGCAAACGGCATACTCAGCCACCCACTAATACTTTTGCTGCCTTGTATCATAGCGGCACCCAATCGATAATCTAGCTGATTACGCACTCTTTCTGCCGCGCCATAATATATGGGGTCACTATTAAGGCGCTGATTTTCCAAAAACAGGCGCTCTAATTCTTCTTGAACATAATGTAATTGCTCAAGTAATAAGTTATTCTCTTTTTCTTTCTCATTTAATTGGATAATTTTTTCTTGTTTAAGCTTGGATTGTTGTTCTTCCAAATGAATTTTTATTTTTTCAAGATTATTTTTTTCCTGCTCTAAATTTAATTGAATTATTTCTAATTTTTGAATAGCTTCATCATCTTTTCTTTTTATTTGCTCAAGTTCATTATTTTTATGCAAAATCTCTTGTTTCTCTAGTGAAACAAAATTCAATTTTACTTCTACTTGCTGTCTGTTTAAATAAATGTGCTCAAGTTCCTCTTGAGTAGAATGTAATTGCTGTAACAACAATTCATTTTCTACCGATACATCTTCCAATTCATTTAATTTTTCTTCCTGCTGCTGATTTTTAATTATTTGTTTATCTAACAGCTGATTTTTTTGTACCATTTCCTGCCAAGCTATTGATGCCGTATGATTGTTTGCCTGTAAACACTCTGTTTCATGTAATGGTAAATTAGCTATAGCTTGCAACTCTTCATACAATTGGATGGCTTTTGGATGAGATTTGATCATGAAATCTGCTAAAAAATAAGCTAAATTACTTTGTTCATCCAATTCGTTTAATTGTGTTGACTCAAGTTGCCAATCTTTCTCTCTAACCATTTGTATCGCTGTATTGTCGTTTTGCCATGCATCAGCAAGTTCTTTATCTGTTGAAAACTCTGGCCAAGGTGCCTCAATATGTAAGTGTAATTGACGCACATAACTGCTTGAAGACAAACGTGCTTGCCGACTGTGTACCAATAAGCAACGACTCTGATTGTTTAGATAGAATTGCAAAAGTGACTCATTATAATCAACCCATTCCTGTAATTTACGTTCTATACTATCTTGATCTAATATATTCTGGCTATTAACCAAGACACTATGAGGTTGTTCGTATACCAAAGCAAAATATACGGATTCATCCATGTCTCGCCAATAGTTAAGCAGCGGAAGTGCTTGCGAATCAGCCCAACCCCATAAAGATTGATTGATATTTCCCAAAAATAAATCCATGGCCAAACCATTCCATATAGGGCTAACTTGCAATTGCCTCAAAACGTGACCATCAGATAATGCTTTTTGATTTGGTACCCCAATGTTGACTTTCGATAAAGCTGCATCAATTTCTATTGCAGACATACTTTCACGCTTTGATGGTAATGCGGGAGCCATACCACAAATATGAAGCAGTTTTTCTATGATTTGATAATTTGAAGATTCTTGACCAACAACAATAATTTTAGTCACAGTAAAGCCTTTTAGATTTAATGAGATAAAGGTATTTAAAAATAAAGCCGGCCATAAAAACTGCCATTAATTTGTGTTTTATGCAAATGGTAAAGCCGAAATGCATTAAATACAGCCGGAACCAATGGGTTAGGATGATGCCAAAACGAGAATAAAGGCTGTTGATCTGTCATGCGCAGCATATCGTAATTAGATTTACCCATTACTTTTACAGGTAGTCTATGCACCATAGCCGATAATCCGCTGGTGCTATTTACCACAATCATACCTTGTGCCTTACGCATCAGTATCGGGAGTGGAATATTAAAAACATAAATAACACGGCCTTCCAAATTATAATGTTTAATTAATTTTTTTAATAAATTACTATAATCAATAAATCCACGATCCATAGGATGGTGTTTAATAATAAGTTTAGTTTGTGCTGGTGCATCAATGGCGAAAGAGCGAATCACACTACGCAAAAAGGATGCCACTGATTTAAAGTCACTATGCACTTTAATCTGGCTATCCATATGCACTTGTAATGGTACAATAAAAAATTGGTTCAAACTACCTGTTTCAATTTGCCGAATGATTTTACGTTCATTGAATACAGAGCAAAGTTTAATCCAACCACCAACTAACCATGAGCGAGCATACCAATAAACATTGTCACTCCGATGGTGATGGTAATGTGTATATATTTCTTTATTTCGATATAAAAACCAATAATATTTACTGGCAAGCCAAGCCATCGGCCAAAAACCCGGTGCTACGGGATAAGGTGGCACAGGTTCACCCAATAACGGGTAAGCGGCCAATAAAGCCGCACTATCCCTAGGCTCGGGTGAATAATCATTCACACCATCTTTTTCAAAAGTGATGTAATGCGGGCGGAAATAGCCCTCTTCAAATACCCAAAAGCCGATTTCCGGATGACTGGCTTTGCACAAGGCTTTGGCCTTGCGGTGGTAGATGCGGGTGTCGCCAAAGCAAACAATGTTATCAATTTGGTGTCGGTGCACAAAATCAGCCAGAAAGGCATCAAAATCATCTACCGTGCCGGTGTAGGAAACCACCTGCTCGTTTTGAGCGCTTTCCGGGTAAAAATGGCGATCGCCACCATTAAAATTAATTTTAAACACCTGTTTTTGGTGTTTTTGCTGCAAAAATTGGCCGAAATGGCGGAAAAAATGCCCCACTGGCCCTTGCAGCAGCAGGACATTGTTTGAGTTTTGGATAAATTCATCTAAATTGGACTGCATTTTGTGTTCTTTAATTGTTATTTTTGTGTTAACAGCAGTTTAATCAAAAACCGCAGTTGAATTTTTTTCTTCCCTAGCCAGCTGCGCTGTAATGGTTCGGCACTCTTTTTTTGTTCCCGTAATACCGACAAGGCATCCAACACCGATAAGCTTTGATGCGTGTGCGGGTGCACGTAAACGGGATAACGGATTAAGGTGGCTGCAACCAGCTCTGCGCGGGTTCTTTTTTGTTGTCGCCGCGATGGTGCGCCAACCATATCTTGGGTAAGCCCCCAGCCTGCATAAAACGGCTGGCCGTAGCACATCACTTTTTTACCACGCACCAGCCCTTCAAAGCCGGCCAGTGAAGTCATGGTGTGAATCTCGTCCACCGCATCAATGCAAATCGAAATATTAGCATTTTCAATCAGCTTATCCGCATAATTTAACACTTGCTCTGCCGGTATATGGCCAATGCGGTTGCCGCTTAGCACATCGGGATGCGGTTTATACACAATATAGGCATCCGGATTGGATTGGCGTACGGTCTGCAAGAGGGCTAAATTGGTTTGAATTTGCGTGGTGCCAAAGCGAATGGAGGCGTCATCTTCAACCTGCCCAGGTACCAGAATGCGGCGTTTCGCTTCAGGCAGCGTAGGCAAGGATACTTCGCTGCCCACATTGTATTTATTCAAATTGTATTTCACCAGCTGTTGAATCAACTCATCTGCCATATCCAGCTCATGTGGCTGGAATTGTGCGTGATTTAAAATCGACTCCAGGCGTGATGCTTGTTGCGGGTTGAAATAAATGCCTTCATTATCAAACGACAAAGACAGTGGTGGTGTTAGATTGGAGCCCAATCCGGCCGAACGCAAAAAGCCATCCTCTACCCGCATTACCTTAATTTGGTGTTGCTGTGCCCATTGGCTAATATGCGGGTATTTCATGCCCCACAGCACTACGGTAATCGGTTGTTGTTGCGCCCATTTTTGTAAGCGCGGCAGCGAGCGGGTATGCCGCACCGTGATGCCCAAGCTGTTAAAAAAAGGAGCGAAGGTAAGCCGCTTCCACCAAGACAAGCCAAAGCACACCAAGTTGCGTTCCAGCAAGCGGTAATCATTTTTTTGTTTGGCCAGATATGCGATGGTATCCAATAGGGAACTGGCGGCTCCGGTGTTGGGATTGATGTAGCGGCAATATTGCACATAAGCGGCGGTAAACAATTGTGTTACCGTGCGTGGTGCGCGCCGCTGTGTTTCTTTCAGGTAGCCTATGTGGTCATGGCGATCATCACTAAGACCCCAACCGGCATACCAAGGGATACCAAAGGTAACCACACGTTTTTGCAGCAATAAGGCTTCAAAACCCATTTGTGAAGACACGGTATAAACCGCTGCCATTTTCTCCATTAACGCCAGCGGATTAACTTGTTCGGCAATCACGTCGATATCGGCATGGTTTAAACCATCCAAATTTCCTTGCTTTTTACCGGCAGCAACATCGGGATGGGTTTTAATCCAAATCGTGGCGTGGGGATTTTCCTGCTTAGCCACCGCCAGCATATGCGCAAACGTGGCTTGATTGGCCATAGCCCCGCTAATGGACACATCGCCGCGGGTTTGATCAATCACCAACACATGCTGCCCTTCGTTCAGTGCTTCAGGCAGCCTATCGGTGTATTTATTGTATTTAGAGAGTTGGTGCTGCAAAATCAGCGCCTTGGCCGTTTCTGCCTGAGCGGTTTCGCTATCGGTAAAGCTGCTGCCAAGAATCAGCTGTTCCAAATCCGAAGGCTGAGAGGCATCGTAATAGATACCGCGCTTATCCAGAATCAGCGATAGCGGCGGTGCAGAATTAACACCCAAATCAAACGAGCGCAGAAAGCCGTCTTCTAGGCGGTAATAAGGTAATTCATGTTGGCGGGCATAAGCCTGCGCTTTGGCGGTATTGGGCTTATTGCCCCACCCCACCACGGCATCCAGCTGAGCAGGGGCGGTTGAAGCCAAGCCGCGGCCAAGCAAATACAGCTTGGCCTGCAAAAAAGAAGCAATATGGGGAATCCGCACGATTCCCCTTGAGAAGGTGGCCATGTGCCGCATGTTTATGTCCACGCCATGATGGTGATCATAAATCCAAAATAACTTTGGCGGCCACGGCCAAGTGGTACAGAATACTGGTGATGCCACGCGTCACCTCTATACTCTTGGTTTTGACTTCAGGCAGCACCATAATCTCATCACCCGGATTCAAACGGGTGGAACGCGAAGCCGCCAAGGCCTCACCATTTTGGCGAATCACAATCACCCGTGACTTGCCCTTACTTTGCGCATAGCCGCCGGTTTTTTCAATATAGTTGGCCACTGAATAATTATTCTGCCAAGCCACCGCATTGGGGAACATCACCATGCCGTGCACGGCAACCAACGATGATTTCTCCGGTATCACAATCACATCGCCGTCTTCCAAGAGCGTGGTGGCCATGGTTTTTTCATTCAGCACCACCTGCCCTTTGGGCTGAACCTCCCGTGCCTTAGCCACAAATTGCAGCACCATTTCCGCTTCTTTGGCGCGCAAATTGGCCTCTTCTGAAGTGGACGACGGCGTGGTTAACACCGCTTGCTGCAATTTGTTCAGTTCAACATTGAGCATTTCCGTTTGCCGTTCGGCCAAGCTTTTCCGATACAGTTGGATGGCATCCACTTGCGACATGGAATTGGCACGAATTTTATCCAACACGCTGGCCATGGTGGCACCATAAGGCAATACCATCGCATGTTCGCCGGAATGGGCGCCTTCAATCCGCACCTGAATGGTACCGGGGTAGCGGTCTGAAGTAACATTCAAACGGTCACCATCTTGCAACACCACATCATAAGCCTGGGCAATGGGATAGTATTCGGAACGCTTCTCCGCGCCTTGTTGCCGCACAATACTCACATGGGTGGCACCCGGTTTGGGCTTGGCATAACGCAAAGCTTGGTTTAAAGGCATGGTGGGGCGGTCAAACTCAAAATCATAAGGATTATAAACATCGCCGCCGATAGAGAATACATGCTTACGCTGAGCCACCATCACCACATCGCCGTCGCGCAAGGTATCGTTTTTGATGCTACCGGCAAGCAGAAAATCATACAGATTGACCCGGCTTACCGTCTTGCCATTGCGTTTAATCAAGATATCAATATAACTGCCGCGTTCCGGATCCACGCCACCAGCCTTGTCAATGTAGGAAATCACCGAGTCGCCCGATGTGCCACCATACAAGCCCGGCTGGGTAACGAAGCCGGTAACAAAAACACGCACCGGCTGCGCATTGGCTAAAGCGGCATACACCTCCACATTGGCGCGGTAGGTGCGGCTGATGGCCGTTTTAATACTGCTATTCAGATTGCCGTTGCTGATTCCCGCCACCCGTACCGGGCCGACATTGGGGATGAAAATATTGCCTTGCGGATCCACCACCAATTGCCCGTCAAACAGGTAGCCGCCCCACATGCGCAGCACAATTTGATCGCCTTCTTTAATCACATAGCCGGTGTTCATGCCCGAATTAACATTGTTGCGAAACATGCCGTTAAACAACTGGGCACCATACATGCGGCTGGGCTTGCCGCTCACGCCGCCCAAAGCACTCATGGCCGGCATGGTGGTGCCGCTGTTCATTTGCAGCTGCGCCTGATTAACCGCCGCATTTTGCGGCTGCTGCTGGCCGATAGCACCGCTTATCTGGTTATAAATACCCAAACCTTCTTCGGCCGCAACCGGCATGGCCAAAGACAATACCAATAAACTGCTGATTAGTTTTTTCATCATGATTAGATTCTGTGATCGCGGATAATGGACACCACCACCTTGGCAAAGCCATACAACAGCAGGCTAATCAGCAAAATGGTGGCCAATGAATAAAGGGTGCGCGGGTAGTATGCCAAATCGGCCTGTGTCGGCTGGCTGACCACCGCCAAAACACGCGATGTACGGTTGATTTCGGCGCGGCTTTTTTCCAGCGATGTTAACGCCAGCTTGTATAAATCACCGGCAAAAGCCACTCTGCTTTTCAGCTCGGTAAACTGCAGCATCTTTTCATTCAGTTTTTTATTGTCTGAAGATGTGAGCTTCGATTCTTCTTTTTTGATTTGCGCATCAATGGCATCAATCGCGCTTTGGGCTGCCTTGATTTGCGGTGTGCCGTCATTCAAATAAGTGCGCAAATTATTGCGATCAGCTTCCAATTGTGCTTTTTTGGCTTGCAACTCCGCTACCAGCTTGCTGGTGGCTTCGATTTGAATTTGCGGGTCAATCAAGCGGTTTTTATTTTGGAACTGCAACAAATCACGTTCGGCTGCCTGAAGATCCGCGTAAGTACGCGTCACGTCCTGTTGCGCTTCCTTTATCTGCGTGCGGCTGATGTTTTGCGACAACTCATTTAAAAAGACTTCACTTTCCGTCAATACGGCCTGGTTGAACTGTCGGGCAAATGTGGGGCCGAATCCTTGCGTGCGGATGGTTAGCACCCCGGTTTTGTCATCAAATGATACCGATACCTTAGATAAGTAATATTGATAAGCATCTTCAAACACCGCATCCTGAGGCAAGCGCTGCAATAAATCCAAGCCGGACTTGGCAAATGCTTGCTTCAAATCCAGCTTTTGATCCAATTTTTTGAACATATCCGGCGACAAAATGTATTGCTGTAGCAATAAAGCATCTTCTTTCACCGTGGCACTACCGCCGCCCACCAAAGAAGACAAGGTCAGGTTTACCGCACTGCTGTCATCGGCACGCTTCACCACCGCCAAAGATTCGCTAACATAGCGGTCTTTGGCCAAAATCACAAAGTAAACCATGCTGAATAGCATGGGCACCACCACCATCCACAGCAATAATTTGTCGCGACTTAGCGCTCGCCGAATTGATGTTTTGTGCTTACGCAAGGTTTGGCGACTGGGCAAAAACTTGGGGCTGGGTTTGGGTAAATTGGGTGTGGACATGAATTTCTACTCAACATTGCTGTTTATACTGCTCGATGGCTTCGTCAACATCATCATAAAGCTGCACCCCGGTGGGCGACAAAAACAAAACCATATCGCAAAATTTTTTAATTTCACTGACGCTGTGCGACACCATTAAAAATTGGCTGTCCTGCTTTCTTTGCAAAATCAGATCCGCACTTTTCTTTTTAAACGCCGCATCACCCACCGACGTGACTTCGTCAATCAGGTAATAATCAAAATCAAACGCCAGTGAAGTACCAAACCCCAAGCGAGACCTCATCCCGGAAGAATAAGTTTTCACCGGCATATCAAAATACTTGCCAATTTCGGCAAACGCTTCCACAAAGGCAATCTTGTCGGCAAACTCCTCTGGCTTGGCATATAAGCGGCATAAGAATTTAACATTATCGCGCCCGCTCATGCTGCCCTGAAAGCCGGCCGCCAACCCCACCGGCCAAGAAATCCGCTGATCGGTAATTACCTTACCCGCATCCGGGCGGTCTATGCCGCCAATAATGCGCAATAGCGTTGATTTGCCGGCACCATTTTTGCCCAACAAACCCACACTTTTGCCGCTTGGCAACACCACGTTCAAATCACGGAACAAATAATGGCGACCGGCCGGGGTTTTATACGATTTAGTCAGGTTTTGCAATTCAATCATGAGGTCATCATGGCAGGCTCCCTGCCCTTATACAGAATCATACCTGCTGTCAGCACCACCACCGTAGACAAAATCAAATAATTCAAACTGATATTCGGTGTAAGCGGATAGGTGGGCACTTCATAGTGGCGCAACAACTCCATTGCATGCAGCATCGGGTTCCAATCAATCAGCCAGCGGTATTCCGTTGGCACAATGGCCGGTGAAAACATCACGCCACTCATAAAATATAAGGGGCGCAGCAGCACCGGCAGTATTTTTTCCGACTCTGGGAAAGCCTCGCCCAATACCATAAAAAAACAACCGACACCGGTGGAAAATAAAACTATCAATATAAAAATCAACCCAACTTCCAGCAGACGGTTTAGCGTAAAAGATTCGCCCATCAACGCCAAACCAGCCAATGTAATCGCATAGGTAACCAAAATAATCAGGCTTTCCAACAATACCCGCGACAACAAGGTGTCAATCGGCCGAACCGGGCGATAGCTGAGCAAGCCCCTATTTGCCTCAATCGCGGTAACGGAACGAGTGGCAATATTGGAAAACAACATCCACGGAAAAATGCCGTTGGTTAGAAAAACCAGAAATGAGATTTCCGGCATCAGCCGGTGCATCACAAAGCCGAAAATGAAAAAGAAGAGTGCCATTTGAGCCAATGGTTCCAGCAGCGCCCATATATAGCCCAAGCGGAATTTACCGAAACGGGTTTTCAGTTCGCGCAAAAACAGAGACCAAATCACCCGTCTTTGTATCGCCAAAGATTCAAGCAGCATCATTGCAGCCACATCAGATAAATAGGAGCAATGGTAACAGTAATTGCACAGCAAGCATAGCTACCCAAGCATGCCGTATGCCAATACCCCTCAATAACCGGATCAAGCAATCATTATTCATTCATCACCCGCCCGCCATGCGAAACTAAAGAGATTGTTTATTTTAAAATATCTACTTGTATTACAATAACGGCATACATCTCATTTTTGATATTCGCCATATTAATGATGGCATCAATCTGCTCAGCCAACACCAAATTTGATAATTTAATCTATTAATAAAAAAATCAAACGCCATACTCACAACTTATTTAAATCATCATTACCTTGAATTACAAACAGCTTGCTTTACAATAAGCGCGCGTATATTTGCAGTCATTGCGCATCAAATGTCGATAAAAACAAAGAACAATACTCAGGAGAAGCTTCAATATGGCCATTAAACGCCCTTATGGTGCCGAGCAGCCCTACTGGCCCGCCGGTCCATTCAAAATCCGTTTGCCTTTTATTCATTATCGCTGGGAATTCCCAGAGATGATTCAGGGGCTGTTTATGTTTGTGGTCAGCTTGGCCATGATTCCCCTGCTGGAAAAATACCTAGGCATGCCCTACGAAGCAGCATTGGCGTTTTGCGTGATTGCCGGCGTCGGCTATCTCTTGCCTGCCTTGCTGGGTGTGCCACTGGTGCCCGGCTGGATTACCCCGGCCATTCCAGTGGTGTTGCTGTATTTACAGGCATTCGAGCCAGGGCCGCAAGCGGTGCAGGCCATGTTTGCGCTGCAACTACTGGTGTTTATCATTTTCTTGTTTTTGGGTGTTACTGGGCTAGGCAGCAAGCTGGTGCGGATTATCCCCAACTCGCTTAAATCCGGCATCATTATTGGCGCCGGTATCGCAGCCATGATGGGCGAGCTGAAATCCGGTGGTCGCATCGATGCTACGCCGATTTCACTGCTGATTGGCTCCTTGGTCTCGGCCTATATTCTGTTTTCACTGTCGTTCAAAAATATTGTGGAAACCAATAAATTCGCCAAAATGCTGGCCAATTTCGGCATGATTCCCGGCCTGTTTGTGGCCATGATTATCGGTTGGGTAGTGGGCGAATATCCGTTGCCGGTGATTGAATGGGGCATTACCAAACCAGACTTCGGCCTGATGACGCAATACTTGGTGTTTAATGTGGGTATGCCCAGCCTGGACATGCTGCTGCTGGCCATACCCACGGCGATTATTGCCTATGTGATTGCCTTTGGCGATATTTTGGTGGGCTTTACCCTGTGCCGCCGGGTGGACGAAGTGCGTCCGGATGAAAAAATTGAGCTGAATGTCACCCGTGTGCATCTGGTTACCGCCATACGCAACGGCCTGCATGCTTTGCTGGCGCCCTGGCCGGGGCTGGCCGGCCCTTTGTGGACGGCGGCGCACGCCACTGTGGCTGAGCGCTATGCACTGGGCCGCAAAGCCATGGATTCAATTTACAGCGGCGGCGGCACCTTCTGGATTACCGGCCTTATTGCGATATTTATCCTGCCACTGGTAACCATGTTTAAGCCGGTATTGCCGATTGCCTTGTCGTTAACGCTGATTCTCACCGCCTATATCTGCATTATGGTGGGCATGGAAGAACTGAAAAATTCGGCTGAGCGCGGTGTGGCCGGGATTGTGGCGGTCACCTTGGCCATGCCCGACCCCAAAGCCACCGTGTATGCCGTGGTGATTGGCGTGGTGTTGTATTTGCTGATTGAACGGCCCAATGCACGCCAACGCGCCAAAGACGACAAAAGCCTGATTGGCGACACCACCGAAGACTATATCCAGCAAAATAAAACCGATAAAGCCGATTGATGTGTGTTTTAAAGTTTGAAACGCCTAAGGCTGCCTGAAAGCAAAACTGCTGCGAAGCTCAAATCTTTCAGGCAGCCTTTATATAATACCCATTCTAAAAATAACCTAACTGCGTTGACTCGCCTTGCCGTACTACTTGTACTGCGGCTCGCCGCCTTGTCATCTTATTTTTTAGAATGGGTATAAAACTTATCAACAAAAAAAGCCGCTGAATTCTTATCTCTGAATTCAGCGGCTTTTGTTATGGCTGATTGCTTATGCCAACTCTAAACTTGATATCCTCAGCCTTTATGCATCAAGGCTGCGTTAATATAGGCGGTAAACAGCGGATGGCCGCGGCGCGGGGTAGAGGTGAATTCCGGATGGAATTGGCAGGCAAAAAACCACGGGTGCTCGCTTTGCGGCAACTCCACCGTTTCCACCAAGCGCTCATGACCGGCAGACACGCCGCCCACCACCAAACCGGCGGCTTGTAATTTGGGCACATAATGGTTATTCACTTCATAGCGGTGACGGTGGCGCTCGCGGATGTGTTCGCTGCCGTAGATGTGTGCTGCCAGGCTGTTGGCCGCCAGCTCCACTTCTTGCGCCCCCAAACGCATAGTTCCGCCCAGATTGGCATTGGCATCGCGTTTTTCCACTTGGCCGTCGCGATCTAGCCATTCATCAATCAAGGCCACCACCGGATGTTCGGTTTTGAGGTCGAATTCGGTGGAGTTGGCACCGGCTAATCCGGCCACATCGCGCGCGTACTCAATCAGCGCAATCTGCATACCCAAGCAAATGCCCAAATACGGCACGCGGTGTTCACGCGCATATTTTACTGCCGCGATTTTACCTTCCACGCCACGGCTACCAAAGCCGCCGGGCACCAAAATCGCATCCATGCCTTTCAGGCAGCCGGTGCCTTCGGTTTCAATCGCTTCGCTGTCCACATACACAATATCCACTTCGGTTTCGGTGTGGATACCGGCGTGTTTCAAAGCTTCGGTGAGCGATTTGTATGACTCGGTTAAGTCCACATATTTGCCCACCATGGCAATTTTGACTTTGTGCTTGGGGTTTTCGATGGCGTGTACAATTTTTTTCCACGCGGTTAAATCGGCCTGCTGCACATTGAGTTGCAATTGTTCGCAAATAATATTGTCTACGCCCTGCCCGTGCAGCATGGCGGGGATTTTGTAGATGCTGTCGGAATCGTAGCAACCCACGACTGCACGCTCTTCTACATTGCAAAACAGGGCGATTTTGCGTTTTTCGTCGTCCGGCAGCAGGCGATCCATGCGGCACACCAGCATATCGGGCTGAATGCCGATTTCGCGCAGCTCTTTCACTGAATGCTGGGTGGGCTTGGTTTTGATTTCACCGGCCGCGGCAATATAAGGCACATACGACAAATGCACATAAAAGGTGTTGTTGCGCCCCAATTGGCTGCGCATTTGGCGGATGGCTTCCAAAAACGGCAGCGACTCGATGTCGCCCACAGTGCCGCCGATTTCCACCATCGCCACATCGGCACCGGCAGCGCCTTCGTGCACTTTGCGTTTGATTTCATCGGTGATGTGCGGAATCACCTGAACCGTGCCGCCCAAATAGTCGCCGCGACGCTCTTTGGCAATCACGTTTTCGTATACTTGGCCGGTGGTGAAGTTGTTGCGCTTCATCATGGTGGCGTTGATAAAACGCTCGTAGTGGCCCAAATCCAAATCGGTTTCGGCACCGTCTTCGGTCACAAACACCTCGCCGTGCTGAAACGGGCTCATGGTGCCGGGGTCTACGTTGATGTAGGGGTCTAATTTGAGCATGGTCACTTTAAGACCACGCGATTCCAGAATGGTGGCGATAGACGCAGCGGCAATGCCTTTACCCAAGGAAGACACCACACCGCCGGTCACAAAGATAAATTTGGTCATGGCAAGATTACACAAATGGAATGTGCCATTTTACACCAGCAATGCCAAAAATGGAAGCCGAAGCCTGCACATACCCACAGTGAAGTACAGATACAATTCTTTATTTTTATTGTTATTTTTCAATTATTTATTTTAAAAACTTCTTTCAGGCAGCCTTTATTCTGCACAGCAGCCTATTTGGCGCAATGTCGCCGTTTGTGGCATAATCAAAGCTCTATTGCCTTTTGGTTATGATTATGCACAAGCCCGGTCAGATTTTTATTGTGTCCGCCGCCTCCGGCACCGGCAAAACCACGCTGGTATCGCGGCTGGTGGCCAATCACAGCAACATCCGCGTCTGCGTATCGCACACTTCGCGCGCACCGCGCGGTGCCGAACAAAACGGCGTGCACTATCATTTTATCAGCGCCGGTGAATTCGAGCGGCTGATTGGCGAAGGTGCTTTTCTGGAACACGCCAATGTATACGGCCATTATTACGGCACCAGCATTCACAGCCTCAACGAATTGGTGGCACAAGGCAGCAATGTGATTCTGGAAATCGACACCCAAGGCGCAGCACAAGTGCGCAAAAGCCTGCCCGGTGCATGCAGCATCTTTATCCTGCCGCCCTCGTTTGCGGCGCTCACACAACGGCTCAGCGGCCGCGGCACCGACAGCGGCGACGTCATCGCCAAACGCTTGGCCAAAGCGCGCGACGAAATCGAGCAGGCTTATCTATTTGACTATGTGGTCATCAACGACGACCTGATTCAGGCCGAAACCGACCTGCTCCACATCATCAAAGCCCATAGCCTGCGCCAATCAGCACAACAGCCCTTTATCGAACAGATATTGGCAAACACCTAAGGCTTGGCCATAATAGCGGCCAACCTTAATCTTTTTACTTCAACTTAACCTCAGAAAGCCACCCATTATGGCCCGCATTACCGTAGAAGACTGCATCGGTCGCATCCCCAACCATTTCGACCTTACCCTCACCGCCGCTTTGCGCGCGCGCCAGCTGGCCAACGGCTCCACCGCACTGGTGGACGAAAGCCGCAACAAACCCACCGTAACCGCCCTGCGCGAAATTGCCGCCGGCCAAATCGGCGTGGAATTACTCCAGCGCAATAAGCTCTAAACCCAAGCACAGCCCACTTTGCACCGCGTGCCGCCATGATTGCCCCCAGTGTTGATTATGATTCACAAACCCTGCCACTGCGGCAGGGCTTGTTTGCGGCCGCACGCTACCTGAAAAAAGAAGAGCGCTTGGCCATGCTGGAAGCGGCCTGCGCCTATGTATTCCATAGCGTAGCGCCAAACCAAACCGCGCAACTGGCACGCGCTTTTGCCCTCACCACCGCATTGGCGCAAGAAGAGCAGCGCGTACATGCCTTATGTGCAGTGCTGATTCAGGCAGCCATGGAAGATTTGGGCACCGTTGCCGACAGCGCTCAGCTGGAGCCCCAGCTGGGCGCAGTTTGTTTGGAAATCATCGCCAACATCAACACCCGCAGCGGCGCAGACACCGCCGCACAGCTGGCTTTGTGCCGCCGGCAAATCAACGAAATCTACAGTCGCATTATCGAGCGCGCCCGCGCCCATCTGCTCAAAACCGCCGCCTATTTAAAGCCCGAAGAGCGCACTTTACTCAACCAGGCCTGCGATTTCGGCATCCGCGCCCACGAAGGGCAGTTTCGCAACAGCGGCGTACCCTACATCACCCACCCCATGGCCGTGGCCACTCAGCTGGCCGAATGGCATATTGATGTTTACGGCCTGTGCGCCGGGGTGCTGCACGACGTATTAGAAGACACCGGTGCCAGCAAAATGCAGCTGGCCAACGAGTTTGGCGAAACCATCGCCGATATGGTCGACGGCTTATCAAAACTGGAAAAGCTGGAATACAACGACCAAGCCGAACACCAAGCCGAGAGCTTTCGCAAACTGATTATGGCGATGACCAAAGACATCCGCGTTATCATCGTCAAGCTGTCCGACCGCCTGCACAATATGCGCACGCTGGACGCCAAAAAGCCGGAAAGCCGCCGCCGCATTGCCCAAGAAACGCTGGAAATCTACGCTCAACTGGCCAACCGCATCGGCCTGAACCACGTTTACCGCGAACTGCAAGACCTGTCGTTTATGCATCTATACCCTTCGCGCCATGCGGTGCTGGAAAAGGCCATTCAGGCCTCGCGCCGCAACCGTCGCGACGTGGTGGGCAAAGTGTTGCGCGCCTTCAGCCAGCGCTTGGTGAGCGCCAATATTGAAGCGCAAATCAAAGGGCGTGAAAAAAACCTGTTCAGCATTTACCGCAAAATGCAGGCCAAAAACCTGCGCTTTGCCGAAGTGATGGACATCTACGCCTTCCGCGTGGTGGTGAACAATATCCCCGCCTGCTACGCCGCCTTGGGCGCATTGCACAACCTATACAAACGCAAGCCGGGAAAAATCAAAGACTACATTGCCATCCCCAAAAACAATGGCTACCAAAGCCTGCACACCACCTTGGTCGGCCCTTACGGCCTGCCCATCGAAGTGCAAATCCGCACCCGTGAGATGGATGCCATTGCCGAAGGCGGTGTGGCCAGCCATTGGATGTACAAATCCGGCGAACAAGCCAGCTTCGACCAAGCGCAAATGCGCACCCACCAATGGCTGCAAACCATTCTGGACTTGCAGGCACAAAGCGACAATGCACTGGATTTTCTGGAAAACGTCAAAGTCGACCTATTCCCCAACGAAGTGTATATTTTCACCCCCAAAGGCAAAATTATGGTGCTGCCTGAAGGCGCCACTCCGATTGATTTTGCCTATGCCGTACACACCGATATCGGCAACCGCACCGTGGCCACCCGCATCAACCACAATATGATGCCGCTGCGCACCCGCTTGCACACCGGCGACACGGTGGAAATCATCACCTCGGAAAAAGCCCGCCCCAACCCGGCTTGGCTTAATTTCGTGGTTTCCAGCCGCGCACGCAGCGCCATCAAAAACCAAATTAAAAACATGAACCGCGCCGACGCAGTGGCCTTGGGCGAAAGCCTGATGCAAAAAGCCTTGGCCAGCCTGCTGCCGGAAAACGTATTGCTGTCGGAAAGCCTGAAAGAAGCCTATTTAGACGACTTGGCCACCAAACAAACTTCGTTTGAAGAAGTGCTCTACGATGTGGGTATGGGGCGCTTGCAGCCGGTGTCGGTGGCCATGCACATTGCCGAATTGGCGGGCGAGCATTTGGGCGATACCGTTAAACTCTCCCCCATTAAAGTATCGGGCAACGAAACCGGCCGCGTGCACCTAGCCAAATGCTGCAACCCGATTCCGGGCGATGCCATTAAAGCCTTGCTGATTAAAGACCAAGGCATGATTATCCACCGCGACAACTGCCACAATATCCTTAAAGCCGACCCGGACAATCAACTGGATGCCGATTGGGACGATTTAAGCAAAAACAGCTACCACGTCAGCTTGGCCGTTAGCGCCCGCGATGCCCACGGCCTATTGGTGGCAATGGCGCAAGCCATTTCCTCACATAATGCCAATATCGAATCGGTGGATACACCTTCCAAAAAACAAGACGGCGTGGAAGGCTTTATCGAATTTCGCTTTGCCCTGCAAGTGCAAAACCTCGACCAGCTCAATAAAATCATGCGTGGCTTGCATTCCATCCCGCAGGTGCGCCGGGTTAACCGCTTGTAATAGGTGTTATCAACACCACAAAACCATCCCGTTATGCCTTTTCAGGCAGCCTGAATTTGACAAGGCTGCCGCCGTCGCGCATAATGGCGGGATATTTTTATTTGCTTTTTTTGCGTTCAAGGTTGATTTATGCCTTGCGCCGTGTCTGCGCCGACGCACCCTTTAGGAGGTGATTTCATCACTGGGCGCACCGCCAGCGGCTCACAGCAGCCATATGCGGTTAAACAAACTATAAGTTTTTTATACCATCGCAGCCGATTTAATTAATAAGGGCTGCCTGAAACCAATATACCCAAGGATTAAACATGCCTGCCATTCGTGTTAAAGAGAACGAACCTTTTGAAGTTGCCATGCGCCGTTTCAAGCGCTCTGTAGAAAAAACCGGTTTGCTCACCGAGCTGCGCGCCCGCGAAGCTTATGAAAAACCAACCACCGAACGCAAACGCAAAAAAGCCGCTGCCGTAAAACGCCTGCAAAAACGCTTGCGCAGCCAACAATTGCCGCCGAAATACTATTGATTGATTAAGCCGCTGCGGCGGCTGTTCAAGACCACGCACAACACCGCAAGCATCAATTGCGGTGTTTTTTCTTCAATATTGCAAAGGGAAGCTATGTCGGCTGCGCTACTGATTTTATTGATTATGGTTGCCGTTCCCATTCTGCATTTATACACATTCTTTACTGAAGCAACTCATTTAAATCACTATAAAAACCACCATATTATTCTGCTGTTGCTGCTAACCGGCACTTTGTTTATCTATTTTGTCAGCCCAACCGCCAGAAATAAGGGTTTAATGCAAATCGGCCTAATTGCAAGCGCTATTTTTATCCCCAAACTTATCCAGATGATAAACCAGCCATGACCTTAAAAGCCCAACTTACCGAAGACATGAAAACCGCCATGCGCGCCAAAGACAGCGTTAGCCTGTCGACCATCCGCTTGGTGAATGCCGCCATCAAACAATACGAAGTAGACGAGCGTAACGAAGCCGACGATGCCCGCGTGGTGGCCATTCTCACCAAAATGATTAAGCAGCGCAAAGACAGCGCCCAAATCTACGTCGATGCCGGCCGCGCTGATTTGGCCGACAAAGAAAATGCCGAAATCGACATACTCAACCGCTATATGCCCGCCATGATGTCTGCCGATGAAATTCAAGCCGCCGTGGCCGCTGCCATTGCCGACAGCGGTGCCGCAGGCATAGCGGATATGGGCAAAGTAATGAGCTTACTGAAAACCCGTTTAGCCGGACAAGCCGATATGGCCGCCGTAAGCCAAGCACTGAAAGCCGCGCTTAGCCAATAAACACCACAGATGTTTTTCTTTTATTAACTGAAGTTACGTATGAGTAATAAAGCACAGCCATTTACAAACTATTTTGTTTAAGCTGCCTGAAGCGTATAAACCGTGCAGCCTTCCCCTTGGCGCAGCCGAACGGAATATGGTTTTGGCGGGAACAAGGGCGATCCGGAGCGAAGCGACACGCGAGCGCCGCCAAAAGCATGTGTAGAGAGGGAAGTTTGCGCAGCAAACCTGCAACCGGGGTCGCCTTTTTTTGCTTACTTTTTTTGGCGAAGCAAAATAAGTAAGTGGCCGCGCGGCCATGAAGCGCAAAGTAAAACGATAAGAAACGTATAGAAAATACAGCTTGTTTTTAAAAAACTGCTTCGCTTCCCTTTGTTTAACAATGGATTGCCAAATCAAATTCGGCAATCACGCTCATACATTTCAGGCAGCCTTAAATAAGCGAGTGTGTAACTTCAAGTTATTAAAACCAAATCCCGACTGTCTGCTGCTGAATTGCACCATAATTAATAAGGCTACCTGAAGACACAAATACCACTTTCAGGCAGCCTAAGATAAATTGATTTCCTTCATGCTGCCTTTCAGGCAGCCTGAGATGAATTGATTTCCTTCATGCTGCCTTGCAGGCAGCCTGAAAGGCACCCATGATCCCCAGTGACTTTATCGACGAGCTGCTCAGCAAGGTAGATATTGTCGATATTATCGACGAGCAAGTGCCGCTGAAAAAAGGCGGTGCCAACTACATGGCCTGCTGCCCGTTTCACAAAGAAAAATCGCCGTCGTTTTCGGTAAGCCCCGGCAAGCAGTTTTACCACTGCTTCGGCTGCGGTGCCCACGGCTCGGCGCTGGGTTTTATTATGGAATACCAAGGGCTGGGCTTTGTGGAAGCGGTGCAATACCTGGCCGACCGCGTGGGCATGACTGTGCCCAAATCGGCCGCTGCCGCCAATCCGCAAGCCACCGCAGCCCGCAAACAGCAGCAGCAAACCTTAGAAGACACCACCGCTGCCGCTGCCGCTTTTTACCAGCACCGGCTGGCCAAAAACCCGCGTGCACAAAATTATTTGCAACAGCGCGGCCTGAATGCCGACATCATCGAGCATTACGGCTTAGGCTACGCCCCCGACGGCTGGCAGCCGCTGGCCGAAGCATTCCAGCCCTACCCCAGCAACGCGCTGGTGAGCAGCGGCATGGTGATCGACAAAGACGGCAAACACTACGACCGCTTTCGCGACCGCATTATGTTCCCCATCCGCAGCCAACGCGGCCAAGTGATTGGTTTTGGCGGGCGCGTGCTCGACAAAGGCGAGCCCAAATACCTCAACTCGCCGGAAACACCGCTGTTCGACAAAGGCCGCAACCTCTACGGCCTGTTTGAAGCCCGCGCCGCCATCAAAGACGCCGGACGCATTTTGGTGGTGGAAGGCTATATGGACGTGGTGGCGCTGGCGCAATTCGGCATCGGCTACAGCGTGGCCGCACTGGGCACCGCCACCAGCGCCGAACACGTCAAACTGTTGCTGCGCCAAGTCGACAACGTTTATTTCTGCTTCGATGGCGACCGCGCCGGGCGCAAAGCCGCTTGGCGCGCACTGGAAAACGCCCTGCCCTTGCTCAAAGACGACAAAGCGCTGCATTTTCTGTTTTTGCCCGCCGAACACGATCCGGACAGCTACATCCGCGCCCACGGCGCCGCCGCCTTTGAAGACGCCTTACTGCACCAAAGCCAGCCTTTAAGCGCCTATTTCTGGCAGGCTTTAAGCGAAAACGTCGATTTGCAACGGCAAGAAGGCAAAGCCGAGCTGATTAAAACCAGCGCCCCCTTGCTGGCACAAATCCAGGCACCGGCATTGGCCTATCTGCTGCGCCAGAAGCTCAGCCAAATGGTGGGCATCGACGAGCACAATCTGGCGAACTTATTGGGTCAAGACGCACCCAAGCGCCATGTGCAGCAAAAACGCCACCAGCTGCCACAGCAAACCTTCAGGCAGCCTGAAATGAGCACCTTGGTGCAAAAACAAATCCGCGCACTATTGATAAATCCGCAATGGGCCGTATATACAGAGCTACCCGAATACCTCGACCTCAGCGGCGACTTCGCCTGCCTGGCGGCACTGGCCGAGCGCATACAAGCCTCCATCACCCCACTCAACAGCGGGGCGGTGCTGGAACTGATGCGCCACAGCGACTATGAACACAGCATCCGCCATATTTTCCGCCAAGCCATGCGCTCACCGGAAGAATACCAGCACAGCGACGCCGAGGCCTGCGAGGATTTCAAACAAGGCATGCAACGATTAAGGGATGAGCTAAAATCCCGCCAAATCGACGCGCTCAAGCACAAATTGCAGCAAGGCGAGCTGAGCGCCAGCGAAAAACAGCTTTTGCTCACCCTATTGAGCACCCCCAAACCACTGCCGCAAGCGAGCGGATAAACCACAGCTTTACCAACAGCGGCGCGCCGCCAGCCGTACCGATTACGGCAAATACATTTGAATCAAGCTTGGTTTTATCCGCGTTTTATTCGCCCTAGGGCAATACTGACAACCCATCCGAGTGCATACCATGGCCAACCAAAACCCGAAAAACACCGATATCGACACCGAACAAGACGATCAAGACAACAACCGCCCGCTCACCCCCGAAGAACAGCGGGCGCGTTTGCGCCAGCTGATTATCCTCGGCAAAGACCGCGGCTACATCACCTACGCCGAAATCAACGATGCCCTGCCCGATGATATGTCGGACGCCGAGCAAATCGACAACATCGTCACCATGATTTCCGGCCTCGGCATTCAGGTTACCGAAGTAGCGCCCGATGCCGAAAGCCTACTGATGGGCGACAACACCGCCAACATGACCGACGACGACGCCGTGGCCGAAGCCGAAGCCGCGCTCTCCAGCGCCGACAACGAATTCGGCCGCACCACCGACCCCGTGCGCATGTATATGCGCGAAATGGGCCAAGTGGATCTGCTCACCCGCGAAGATGAAATCATCATCGCCAAAAAAATCGAAAATGCCCTGCGCAACATGATTCAGGCCATTTCCGCCTGCCCCGGCTCCGTGGCCGAAATCTTGGCCTTGGTCGACCGCATCCGCAACGATGAAATCAAAGTAGACGACGTGGTTGAAGCCATTGTTGACCCTGCCGAAGAGCTGCTCGACCAATTGGGCATCGGCGTGGAAGCCCCGGCCGCCGAAGAAGCCGCCCCGGCCGAAGCCGACGATGCCGACAGCGACGACGATGCCGACGAAGTGAGCGACGAAGAAAGCGCCGCCCTGGCCGCCTCTGCCAATCTGGAAGAATTGAAACAAAAAACCCTCGGCCATTTCGACGGCATCCAAGCCCTGTACGACCAAATGGTGGCGGTATTGCAAAACAAAAACAGCAAAGACGCCCAATACCTGGCCTTGCGCGACAATATCGCCGAAGAGCTGCTGCAAGTGCGCTTCTCCACCCGCCAAATCGAAAGCCTGTGCGACAAACTGCGCAGCCGTGTCGACCAAATCCGCCGCCTAGAGCGCGACATTCGCGACATCGCCTTAAACCGTGTACACATGGATCGCGACCACTTTATCGCCAGCTTCCTGCACAACCCCACCGATTTAACTTGGGTGGAAAACGAACTGGCCAAAAACCGCGTTTGGAACGAAGCACTGGCCCGCTTCCAATACGCCATCATCGAAAAACAAACCGAGCTGGCCGATTTGGAAAAAGCCGCGCAAGTGTCCATTGACGAGTTGAAAGAAATCAACAAAAACATGGTTAAAAGCGAGCAGGAAACCAATGCCGCCAAACAAGAAATGATTCAGGCCAACTTGCGCTTGGTGATTTCGATTGCCAAAAAATACACCAACCGCGGCCTGCAATTTTTGGACTTGATTCAAGAAGGCAATATCGGCCTGATGAAAGCAGTGGATAAATTTGAATACCGCCGCGGCTATAAATTCTCCACCTACGCCACCTGGTGGATACGCCAAGCCATCACCCGCTCCATTGCCGACCAAGCGCGCACCATCCGCATTGCGGTGCACATGATTGAAACCATCAACAAAATGAACCGCATCTCGCGCCAATACCTGCAAGAAACTGGCGAAGACCCGGATTCTGCTAAATTGGCCGAATTGATGGAAATGCCGGAAGACAAAATCCGCAAAATCATGAAAATCGCCAAAGAGCCGATTTCGATGGAAACCCCCATCGGCGACGACGACGA